>OODJ01001619.1_pt1 | contig 17261 bp, 10 predicted proteins | sample 1671611 | NCBI WGS metagenome assembly OODJ01 (sample SAMN06348174, study PRJEB24527) | human gut metagenome | biome: human gut; feature: ankylosing spondylitis patient; material: feces | host: Homo sapiens | place: China | collected 2015-10 | reverse complement strand
ATCGGCACTTAGAATTATGCGGTATTGCCTTGAAAATCAAATCAGTTCTTCCAGAATGGCATTCTGCACGATCATGCCACTCGGCGTCAGCCGCAGGGTATCGCCATCCAGCACAGCATAGCCGCTGGCGGCGCAGTGGCGCAAAAATGCCATCTGGCCGGCATCGAACCGAACGCCGTACCGGGCCGCATACTCGGTCAGATTCAACCCGCTGCAAAGGCGCAACTGCATGATCAGGTAATCCTCGGCGTTGCAGGGGCCTTCGTACTGCTCTTGAACAGTCCCGGCAATAAAAGCAGCGGTGTCATTGGGCCAAAAGCGGCGCACACTGCCCAGGCAGCTGTGGGCCGCCGGACCAATGCCCCAGTAATCTTTACAGTTCCAATACAGCAGATTGTGCCGCCCTTCGTGGCCGGGGCAGGCAAAGTTGCTGATCTCGTAGTGGCGGTAGCCGGCAGCAGTAAGCCGGTCCACCAGGCAGTCGTACATGCGGAGCGAGAGGTCGTCGTCGATCTCTTGAATGCGCCCCTCGCTGAGCCAGCGATGGAGCGTCGTCCCCTCCTCGTACATCAGACTATAGGCCGAGATATGCTCCACGCCCAGACGGAGGGCCTCGTCGATGTCCTGTTCCCAGTCGGCGAGGGTCTCGCCCGGAAATCCGAACATCAGGTCGATGGAGATATTGCGGATGCCCGCCTGGCGCAGCAGCGTCGTGGCCCGTCGCACCTCAGCAGCCGTATGGCGACGGCGTAGCAAGCGCAGGCGGTCGTCGGAGAAGGTCTGCGCCCCCATCGAGATGCGGTCGATGGGCGATTGGGCAATCCAATCCGCAAACGCTGGGGTAATGTCGTCAGGATTACACTCCATCGTCACCTCGACAGGCTGCGGCCTATATACCTTATATATATAGGAGAAGAGACGGTCGAGCTGATCCGTTGTGAGCTGGCTCGGTGTGCCACCCCCGAGATAAATGGTGGTCAGCGCCTCGTCAGCAGGCAATTCCTCCACCCGCAACGTCAGTTCCTGGCAGAGGGCATCGACGTAGGCATCGCGCAGCGCGGGAAGCGTCGTCGAATAAAATCCGCAATAGACGCAACGACTGGCACAAAATGGTATATGTATGTATAATCCTGTCATTTCACTTGCAAAAGTACTAATTAATTTTAAAAAATAGAGTACTTTTGCCATCGTTGTTTGGCTTTTACAAAAAAAATGCCTAATTTAGTGGGCGAAATGACAGAAATGCCTGTCCTCTTTCAATTACCCTACAAGTAAATAACGATATTATTAATCGCTTAAATCTATCCGATATGAAAGTATATCAGACAAATGAGATTAAAAACATTGCCTTGATTGGCAGTGCGGGTAGCGGCAAGACCACACTTGCCGAGAGTATGCTTTTCGAAGCTGGTATCATCAAGCGTCGTGGCTCCGTAGAAGCCAAGAATACGGTAAGCGACTATTTCCCTGTGGAGCAGGAGTACGGCTATTCGGTCTTCCCCACCGTATTCCATGCAGAGTGGAATGGCAAAAAGCTCAATATTATCGATTGTCCGGGTAGCGACGACTTTGTGGGGGGTGCCATCACGGCCCTCAACGTCACCGACCAAGCCGTCATACTCATCAATGGCCAGTATGGCCCGGAGGTTGGCACACAGAACAACTTCCGATATACCGAAAAGCTGCACAAGCCGGTCATCTTCCTCGTCAACCAGCTTGACAGCGACAAATGCGACTTCGATCAACTCATCCAAAGCATGAAGGACATCTATGGTCCGAAGTGCGTGCAGATCCAATATCCCGTCCAGACGGGTCCCGACTTCCACGAGATTATCGACGTGCTCATCATGAAGAAACTCTCATGGGGTCCGGACGGTGGCGCACCGAAGCGCGAGGAGATTCCCGCCGAGGAGATGGAGAAAGCCATGGAGCTCCACAAGGCGCTCGTGGAGGCTGCCGCCGAGAACGATGAGGCACTGATGGAGAAGTTCTTCGAGGAGGAGACGCTCACGGAGGACGAGATGCGCGAGGGTATCCGCAAGGGCCTGGTGATGCGCAACATCTTCCCGGTGTTCTGCGTCGATGCCCACAAGGACATGGGTGTGCAGCGCCTGATGGAGTTCCTGGGCAATGTCGTGCCCTTCGTCAGCGAGATGCCGAAGGTCCATAACACGCGTGGTGAGGAGGTGACACCCGACTCCAACGGTCCGGAGAGTATCTACTTCTTCAAGACGGGTATGGAGCCGCATATCGGCGAGGTGAGCTACTTCAAGGTGATGAGCGGATCGATCAAGCCGGGCGACGACCTGGCCAACGCCGACCGTGGCAGCAAGGAGCGCATCGGACAGATCTTCGCTTGTGCGGGTGCCAACCGCATCCCCGTGGATCAGCTCAACGCGGGCGACCTGGGCTGCACCGTAAAACTGAAGGATGTCAAGACGGGCAACACGCTCAACGGCAAGGGTACGGAGGAGCGTTTCGACTTCATCAAATATCCCAACTCCAAGTATTCACGCGCCATCAAGGCCGTCAACGAGAGCGATACGGAGAAGATGATGGCAGCCCTGCTCAAGATGCGCCAGGAAGACCCGACATGGGTGGTGGAGCAGAGCAAGGAACTGGGCCAGACGATCGTTCACGGACAGGGAGAGTTCCACCTGCGCACGCTGAAATGGCGTATGGAGAACAACGAGAAACTCGCCGTGAAGTTTGAGGAGCCGCGCATCCCGTATCGTGAGACCATCACGAAACTCTCTCGCGCCGACTATCGCCACAAGAAGCAGTCGGGTGGTGCCGGACAGTTTGGCGAGGTCCACCTGATTGTGGAGCCATACGCCGAGGGCATGCCCGATCCGACGACGTTCAACATCAACGGTCAAGAGTTTAAGATGAACATCAAGGGCCGCGAAGAAGTGGACCTGGAGTGGGGCGGCAAGCTCGTCTTCATCAACTCCGTGGTCGGTGGTGCCATCGACGCACGCTTCATGCCCGCCATCCTCAAGGGTATCATGGACTGCATGGAGCACGGTCCGCTGACGGGTAGCTACGCCCGCGACGTGCGTGTGATCGTCTATGATGGCAAGATGCACCCGGTGGATAGCAACGAGCTCTCCTTCATGCTCGCCGCGCGCCACGCCTTCTCCGACGCCTTCAAGCAGGCTGGTCCGAAGATTCTGGAGCCGATCTACGACCTGGAGGTCTATGTGCCGGCCGACTACATGGGCGACGTGATGAGCGACCTGCAGGGCCGCCGCGCCATGATCATGGGCATGGACAGCGAGGCTGGCTACCAGAAGTTGCAGGCGAAGATTCCTTTGAAGGAACTCTCCAACTACAGCATCGCGCTCAGCTCCCTCACGGGCGGACGCGCCAGCTTCTCGACGAAGTTTGCAAGCTACGAGCTGGTGCCCAACGACATCCAGCAGAAGCTCATCGCCGAGCATGAGGCTGAGCAGAAGGACGAAGACTAAAAATGAGATTCTCGTCCGCGAGACGAGTCGCCATTAAATAGTTAGAGAGGGTGTGTCAAAACGAACGATCGTTTTTGACGCACCCTCTTTTGACTTTCAAAAGAAGCACGACACCACAAAAGTATGCGTTGTTGGCGGCGACACGCGGGAGGCGAAACGAGAAGGCGAGACGCGGGGCGAGTCGCTACGGGAAGTTATCGGGGGCAGAAGATCTTCATGACCTTGGAGCCAACCTTGACGATGTTGATACCTCGCTGCAACTGCGGGATGCGGCGGCCCTGCACGTCGTAGTATTCCGCCTCGGTGTCGTTGAGCAGATCGACGAGGGTAGCGGCATCTACCTGGTTGGTGCCCTCATCCACGCCGATGGTGAGCTGGGCGGATCCATCCTTCTGCGTAGCATCGGGCTGGATATAGGCGCGGTAGGCAGCTATCTTCACGCCGGTGGCAGCAAGCTTGTAGTCGCTGACCAGGCGGAACAGGTCTTTGGCGATGAAATAGCAGTCGTCCTTGAGTTCGATGGGCGCAAACGTACCGATCAGACGAGGACCATTCTCTGTATTCTGTTCACCACTCTCAGCATTCTGCTGACCACTCGCTGCATTCTGCTGATCATTCTCCCCCGTCTTGGGATTTCTCACGGCCTTCGCCTTCTCATCGGGAGTATCCGTACCACTCACGACGCAGAAGCTGGTCTGATCAGCGTTCTTCTTGCGAACGACAACAGGCTGGCCTGCTTCTATCACGCCTTCCTCCACGCGCACGAGCTCGACACTCTCCGTTCCTACCGACTTCAGGGTATAGAAGTAGCAGGTGTTGTCCTCCGAACTGGGCTGGATGGTATAGGGCAGACAGAGCGTTGCCCATTCAGACTTTACCTCTCGCTCGTAGGAAGCATTGTTCACGTCGCAGTCTTCGTAGAGCGTGTATGCCTTGCTGTCATCCAAAGGCAGCGCGTCGATGGTGAGTGGGGAGCCTGTGGCTCCAATGATCTCATTGCCATTCGTGCCAACCTTCTTGGTGAGATAACCCCACACGTAGCTGGCGTAAGTCTTATCTATCGTTGAAGGTTCGAAGGAGATAGCGCCTTTCAGTGAATGACAGTCGCGGAACATATTTGAACTTGAAACGCTATTAAATTTGAAAAGATCGCTGACATAGATGGTCTGAAGCGCGGAGCATCCGTCAAACATATCGGTAACAGAAGATGCCCCACCGGTGCTGAAACTGGAAAGGTCAAGCGTTTGAAGACTACGGCATCCCTTGAACAATCCATCCAGCTGCATGCTGGGCTTATCAGTTGTAAAGTTGGATACGTCAAGAGAACTAAGACTGCTGCAACCATTGAACATGTAGTTAAAGCCACTCTTTCGCACATACCTCGTATTGAAGTGAGACAAATCGAGCGTATCCAAACCTGAGCAGCCTTCGAACATTCCGTTCATGTATGATACATTCTCCGTATTAAAATTGTCAATGTTGAGATTATGGAGCTTTGTGCATCCATAGAACATCTGGGCCATTGTTGTTACATTCTCTGTGTTGAAATGGGAAAGGTCGAGCGCTTCGAGGTTCGAACACTTGGCAAACATCCCTGACATATTCTTGACGTTGGACGTGTTGAGGTTTTCGATACCCTCTATGCTGGTAAGATTCGTACAACCATTAAACCAATTGGAGCACGTCGTGTGGGTTTCATCCCGGAAACCGGCTTTGAAGACCACCTTCTGAATTTCTGCAGCATGGGTGTCCCAATTCGGATTATTTCCATAGCCCAAATCAAGGATGTTGTCGCCCGCAGGCTTCGTGGCACTGCGATGGAAGGAGAGCGTGCCGGTTGGCGCATCCCATCGCACCCAACTGGCAGTAGCAGCCGTGAGATAACCTCCCTCTCCCGTGCGCGCCATTTCCACACCCGTCTTACCAGGGTTATAGTTGGGCAGATTAACACATCCGGCAAAAGCTGTACGACCCTCGGTTACTTTATCTGTAGTAAATGCAGAAGTGACATAAATCGTCTTGAGGTTTTTACAATATTGAAACGCACTTAACATGGAAGTCATATTGGGCGTTGCAAACGACGAGAGATCAAGCATCTCAAGCTTCGTACATGAGCAGAACATATAATCCATCCGCTGCAGATTCTCCGTATAAAAACTGCTTAAATCAATACTTTCAAGGTTGGTGCAATTATAAAACATTAAATTCATATCAATCACCTTGCTGGTATTGAAACTGCTGAGATCGAGACTCCGAAGCGACGAACATTGGGAGAACATTGACACCATACTCGACACATTTTCAGTATTGAAACCAGAGAGGTCGAGACTTTCAAGCGACTGACACGAAGAGAACAAGTACCGCATATCGGTCACAGATCCAGTTTTAAATCCCGAAAGATTGAGATTGGAAAGTGCGACACAACCATAGAACATCCAGCCCATGTCTTTCACTTTTTCAGCATTAGAACCAGATAGATCGAGTTCGGTAAGGCGTGCGCAACCTCTAAACATTCCATTGAGATCAGTCACGTTGCTGCCTATGAAACCTTTGGGCAAGTTGATTGTGCGAAGATTCGTAGAGCCTACAAACATTTCAAACATGTTTGTGACCTTTTCCGTATTAAAGGAAGACAAATCAAGTGTTTCCAAGCTGGTACAGTTGGAAAACATTGATCCCATATTTTCGACCTCTGACGTGTTTAAATAGTCCAAGTGCTCTATCTTTGTCAGACCTTCGAAGCGGTAAAACCATTGATCACATGATTTGGGACGTGCATGCTTGAAACTCTCGTCGAAGACCACGGTCTGTATAGCTTTTCTTTCAACATAATTGGCCCACAAGGGTCTTGCATAAATTGCGTTGTCGGATGTTTGTTTATTCTTGTCATAATAGAGCGTGAGGGTCTGAGTCTCTCGGTCCAATCTCGCATACATTCTACGATCCTGTATCTGCGCCATCGCGGGCTGCAGGAGCATAAGCATCAGCAAGAGCGAGAGCGCGCATCTGCGCTGCAATAGATATTGGGTCATTTTCTTGATCATGTTGATAGTCATTTTTATTTTAGTTTAGGTGCGCCAAGGCACCATTCGTTGGTTGTGATAGAAAGAAGGGGCAATAGGCTGTCTATTCCCCCCAGAGGAAACCGTCCTCGTCTAAGGTAAATTCGGCGTCCACCAGTTCCTGTCGAGTCTGAAAGCGCCCTTTATAAATTTTTACCTGCGAGGGGTTGATCATCATGCACGGCCCAGTCTGCGCGACGTCAACCTGGGGCTTGAGATACTTTTTTTTCTTCATACTTTTATTTCTTGTTTTTGATTATTGTCTTCACGATTAGTCCGTCGGGCGCACACGACGAGGACTAAGCCTCCACAACGTGCGGGTCATTCCGACCTTCAAAATTAGTACAAAAGTAGGGAAAAGTAGTGAGACAGGGTGCCGCATTGTCCTGTTCAGGTGTCTCTTTGGTGGTAAATAGTTGTCTCCTTCCTACCAAAGAGACAATGGTTCATAGCCAGGAGCGGTTGCGTTTACATATTTTAAGAAACCAAGGAAAGAGCCGTCAAATATCAGAAAAGGGATCTTCTGATACGGAGAAAAGGGAATCTTCTGATACGGAGAAAAGGGAATCTTCTGATACGGAGAAAAGGGCTCGTCTCCCTGCTACGAAAGAGACGCGTCCGAATCGTGGGCTTTGGCCAAATAGCGCTCCCGCCAAACGGTCGGCGTACACGCCTCCCGCGCCTTGAAGATGCGGTAGAGGTGGGTGCGGGAAGAGAATCCACATTCGGAGGAGATGATGTCATTACTATATTCAGGGTTTTCGATCATCATCTTCTTGGCTGCCGCAAAGCGGATGTCGCTCAGCCATATCCGGAACGTAGTCTTCAGAGACTGGTCGAAGTATATCGTGAGTTCGTCTTTCGAGACATGGATCGCATGGGAGAGGGAGAGGAGGTTCACCCCCCCATCCTTATAGCCCATCGCCGCGCACCATTCGTCCAGCCGCTGCTGGATCTGCTTTCTTCGATCCTCAGGCATCAGCGAGGCAGTTTGCGTCTCCTCCGCTTGGTCGGCTGCATGGGCCGCGTCGGCATGAAATGCGTTATCAGGCGGTGCGTTATCAAGGGTTGTGCCAGCATGAGACGCATGGGTAGGAGACGCGTTGGTAGGAGCCCCATTGGCAGGAGTTGTGCCAGCATGAGCCCCATCGCATGGAGCCGCCTCGCCAGGAGAAGCGACATCAGGAGAAGCGACACCATGAGCCGCGACGGCCTGTTGTGCTACCGTCTCCTCCTGCTGAGCGACTACGGCAGCAGGGCCGACCTTTTCCTCCGCCTCTTCGTCGAGCAGCGACTCCTTCGGCTGATAGCTGTAGCCCAGGGCCACGAAACTCAGGACGAAGAAGAGGAAAGCCATGAGCCCCAGAGGCGCAAAAAAGTAAAGCAACTTGGTGGAGATGATGGCAAAGGGCGATACCACGGCGGGGAAGAAGAGGATAAGGAGGCTGGCGCGGGAGTAGCGTACATAGGGCATGATGTCGCCGCCCGCCATCGTCTCCAGCAGACGGCGGCGCTTGATGATCTCGCGGACGATGACGACGATGCAATAGACCACATTGGCGGCAAAGAGGGCCAGCATAGCATAGAGCCAGGCCCCGATGCGCATTTCGCCATGCTGGAGGAAGCCGATGAAGAAACAGGCGAAGATCGCCAGGTTGATCGCTGCGCAGACCGCATAGACCCTCCTCCGCCGGACATGTGTGGCCTCGATATGGAAGATGCCCATCGAGATGAGCGAGAAACAGGGTGCATAGACGAGGGCATTGACCGTGGCACCCACCGCATCGTCAACGGCCCTGAACCCATAGCGCATCTGCATCAGATAGTGCGCCGCCAAGCCCATGATGCCGACAAAGATCAACCATCGTGCGCGCTCATAGCGCGGATTGAGCCATCGCGCCTGGAGACGGGTGACGGCGAGGGTGAAGGCATTGAACAGCATGAACAGGAAGCATGCGAACTGCAGCAGAAACAAATGATCCATAGGGCAAAAGATCTCGTTGGAATAGGAAAATAGGTTTATGGACAAGGCATCTGCCCGGCGCTTGACGCCAGGCAGATGCCTCATAAAGATACAGGCTGTAGGGGGTACTACCCTCTCCTACTTCGTCATTTCATAGACCACGTCCATGAGCTCCTTGCCCAGGGCGTCGGCCTCCTCCATCGTGGCCGCCTCGCTATAGACGCGCATGATGGGCTCAGTATTGCTCTTGCGGAGGTGGACCCACTTCGTCGGGAAGTCGAGTTTCATGCCATCAATATCCGTTACCCGCACGTCGTCCATCGATCCGAAGCGCTCCTTGACCTTGCCCAGGATGGCATCCATATCGGTGTCGGGCGTGAGGTCGATGCGGTTCTTGGCAATATAATAGGTCGGGAACGTCTTGCGGAGCTCACTGCACGTCAGTCCCTTCTGTGCCAGCGAACTGAGGAAGAGGGCGATGCCGACGAGGGCGTCGCGACCGTAGTGGCTCTCGGGATAGATGACGCCACCATTGCCCTCGCCACCGATGACTGCACCCACCTCCTTCATCTTGGTGGTGACATTGACCTCGCCGACGGCAGAGGCAAAATACTGGCAGCCATGGCGCTCGGTGACGTCGCGCAGGGCGCGCGTAGAACTGAGGTTGGAGACGGTGGCTCCCTTGACGTGGTCGAGGATGTAGTCGGCCACGCTGACGAGCGTATATTCCTCGCCATACATCTTGCCGTCCTCCTGGATGAAGGCGAGACGATCGACGTCGGGATCGACGACGATGCCGAGGTCATAGCCTCCTGCTGCCACCTCGCCCATGATGCCTCCGAGATTCTTCTCCAGCGGCTCCGGATTGTGGGCGAAGTCGCCATTGGCCTCGCCATTGAGGATGGTGTAGCCGACGCCCAGTCGGTCGAGAAGCTTCGGCAGGATGACGCCGCCGACGGAGTTGATCGTATCGACGACGACGCGGAATCCACGCTTGCGGATGGCCTCCGTATCGACCAGGTCGAGCGCGAGGACGGCCTCGATGTGGCGGTCGTCGAAACTGTCGTCCTGGCGGTAAGTGCCTATATGATCGACATCAGCATAGTCGAAGTCCTCCTTCTCCGCCATGGCGAGCACGGCGTTGCCATCGTCCTTGGTGAGGAATTCACCCTCGTGGTTGAGCAACTTGAGCGCGTTCCACTGGCGCGGGTTGTGGCTGGCGGTGACGATGATGCCACCTGCCGCATGGCTCATGCGGACGGCCAGTTCGGTGGTCGGGGTCGTGGCAAGCCCGATATCGAGCACGTCATAGCCCATTCCTATCAGTGTGCCGCAGACCACCAGTCGGACCATGTCGCCCGAGATGCGCGCGTCGCGGCCTACCACGATACAGTTGCTGCCCGTCGGGTCGCTCTGACGGATAAACTTGGCATACGCCGTGGTAAACTTGACGATGTCCAACGGGTTGAGCGTATCGCCGGTAGGGCCTCCGATGGTTCCACGAATGCCGGAAATGGATTTGATCAGTGTCATATTTTCTCTTTAGTTTTGTAATTGCATGTTATCTTCCGCGCTCGTAGGTGATATCGTAGAGACACGGATAGACCGACATCGTGGCCGCATAGGTACCCTCGGTGGAGGGTACGATGATGCGTACGCGGGCGATGCGGTCGTCGGCCGAGAGCGGCCTACCCACCTTGATGTAAGGCAGCGGGGAAAGCCATCCGTTGGGCACCTGCGTGCTGCCGGAACTTCTTCCATAGACTTGATACATCACACTCGACGTGGGGTCGAAGGAAGCCGTGAAGGTGCCGGAGGTGTTCGTGACCGACATCTTGTCGACCAGCGCGCTGAAATAGAGGATGTTGTTGGTGGCGATGATGCTATCGGTGAGGAGGTTGCGCTCGGTGAATCGGCAGAGCACGGTGGCCGTCTCGCCATCCTTGATTTTCTCTCCGCAACCCTTCTCTACGATTTGGAGATAGATGCCCGAAGACTCGAGCAGCACAAACTCGTTCTTGCTCACGTCGGTCATCGTGTCTTGATCGAAAAACTGGCGCTCGGAGATGACCGTCACGCTGCTGTCGTTGAGATACTGGCGGATGGCTCCGTTCTCTCGCTTGCGCTGGTCAGCATAGGTCTCGTCATTGCTGCACGCCGACCAGAGCAGAGCTGCGAGCGGGAGGAGGAGAAAAAGCGTTTTCTTCATCGGAATCTTTTACGTTCAATAATATCTTACTGCAAAGTTATAGCAAATCGTCTGTTCCACCATAAGACGACGCCCATTTTTAGCTACTTTTGACATTAAAGACTGCCCTACGGACCATGATCCTGGCCCGCGAGGGGTCATCGCAGCTGCTCCTTGTAGGCCATGATGGCTCGGAGGACCACCTGCTCGGCTTCCTCGATGGAGCACTCCAGGCGTCCGCCTGCCGCGTCTTCGTGACCTCCGCCGTTGAAGAACTCCTCCGCCATCTTGCGGCAGTGGAACCCATTGCCCGAACGGAGGCTGACGCGTATGACCTGGTCCTTCTCGGTGTCCTCGCGCAGCGAGATGGAGAGTTTGAGTTTTTTGATCTTCTGCGGGATGTTGACCACGCCCTCCAGGTCGCCCCTGACAAACTGGAATCGGCGCATTTCGTCGCGCGTGACGGTGTAGTAGGCCGCATGGGAGGCCGGCAGGACGCGCAGTTTCTTGAAGATCACATAGGACCTGAACTTGATGGCCTGTGGGGAATAGTTGTGATAGACGCGATTGTAAATGCGGTCTTTGTCAACCCCCTTCTCCAGCAGGTGGCTGATGATGAGATAGACGGCTGGCGCATTGGAGTTGTAGGTGAAGGCCCCCGTGTCCGTCATCATGCCGCAGTAGATACATTGCGCCATCTGCAGCGTCATCTCGTCGTAGGCGCCCAACTGCCACAGCAGGCGGAAGACGAGTTCCGACGTGCTCGACATGGCGGGATGGGAGACGGAGAGCGCAGCCTCGACGGTCGGGCCCACATGGTGGTCGATGAGGAGTCGGGGCGCCTTCGACTGGGCAATGACGTCCGCCATGTCCCCCGTGCGCGAGAGGTCGTTGTAGTCGAGACAGCAGACGAGGTCGGCCTTGTCGAAGGCCTCCTTCGCGCGGTCGGGATGCTTGTCGTAGCGGAGCAGCGTCTGCGATCCTGGGAGCCACATCAGGAAGTCGGGAGCGGCATCGGGGATCACGCAGGTGACCTCCTTGCCCAGGGCCTGCAGATACTGCGCCCAGGCCAACATCGATCCGACGGCATCTCCGTCGGGCGACTTATGGACTGTGACTACCACAAAGCTGGCATCGGCAGTCAGCTGCTGCAAAAGAGCCAGCTGACTGTCGTCCAGAAGGTTGATTTCCATGTAGAAATGGGTTGGTGAGACGGATTAGAACAGTTTGGCGGGATAGACCCCCTCATCGACGAGGCGCTGGATGCGATCCACGACGCCCTGACGGTCGGCAGGATAGGTGACGCCAAACCAATGGCTGGTGGTGTCGAGGACCTTGACAGCCGCCGTACCGTCGTTGATGAGCTTGTTGACCATCAGCGGGATGAAGAACTCGGCCTTCAGGTTGGCCATGTTCTCCGGATCGGAGAGGAACGTCTTGAAGTAGTCCTCGCTATAGTCGAAATAGTCGGGCGTGAATCCCCATACGTTCATCGACACCGGCGTGTTGTCGGGCGTCGTCACCCACTGGTCGTCGTCGTCCTTATACTGCACGGCGCCGTCCCTGCGCTCTATCTTCGTGCGCTCCACGACGGTGGCCAGGTTGCCCTCGGCGTCGGTCGTGCAGATGCCACGCGATACCGTTCCGTTCTCGCTGAGCGTATTGCCCACGCGGAAACCCACCATCGCATAGCGGTTCTTGCTGCCCTCGGGGAGCTCGGAGAGATACTTGCCGATGACCATGAAGGTGTCGCGATTGTAGAAGTCGTCGCAGTTGATGACGCAGAACGGCTCCTTGATGACGTCCTTGGCCATCAGTACGGCCTGGTTGGTGCCCCAGGGTTTCACGCGGCCCTCGGGCGTGGTGAATCCCTCGGGGAGGGCGTCGAGGCTCTGGAAGACGAGCTCTGCGGGGATGTGGCCCTCATACTTGGAGAGGACCTGCTCGCGAAACTGCACCTCAAAGTCCTTTCTGATGACGAAGACGATCTTGCCAAAGCCCGCCTGGATGGCGTCATATATGGAGTAGTCCATGATGGTCTCACCATTGGGTCCAAGTCCGTCGAGCTGCTTCAGCCCGCCGTAGCGGCTACCCATGCCGGCAGCCAAAAGAAGTAATGTCGGTTTCATGTCTTTTTATGATTTTGTCATGATTATACTTTGTTCTCTCTACCTCATTTATATAGCGCACGCGCGGCGCCCCATCCTCCGGGGCCTGCCCAGGCGCTCGCCCTCCCCCACTCGGGGCTAATCGAGCAGGGTGCTGCTGCGTACGCGGCTCAGCGTCTCCGGCGTCATCTGGAGAAAACTGGCCACATAGACCAGGGGGGCGCGGAGGACGATCTGTGGCGCCAGTTTGCAAAACTTGCGGTAGCGCTCCTGTGCCGTCTCGAAGCGCACGAGGTCGGCCATGACCTGCGAGATCACGAGGCTCTCCTCCAATATCTTGCGAAAGAGGATCTGTATGTTCACGTTGTGGAGGGCCACCTGCTCCAGGCGATGCTTGGGGAGCGCATAGATATAGGAGGCCTCCAGGGCCTCTACCTGCAGATGGGTGGGCTCTTCGTGAAACAGGCTCTCGATGCACATGAAGATGGTGTGGTCCACCCCCAGGTGCTCCGTGATCTGCTTGCCGTTCTTGAAGTAGAACTGGCGGATCAGTCCGCGCTCCACATAGTAGATGTTGCGGCAGACCTCGCCCTCCCTTAGGATTATCTCGCCCTTGCTGAACTTCATGGGCACCAGCACGCTTTCCAGCACGTCGAGTTCCTCGTGGGTCATCGTACTGTACTTGCGGGCCAACTCGCGGGCCACCTCCCTGGGGGTTGCTATCGGTTCTCTCATCGTGTCTCCTCTTTTCTCCTTTTTATATATCTTGTTGGCCGAAGGATGTTCCTCCGGCGGTTAGTCCAATTTCAGCACGGCCAGGAACGCCTTCTGAGGCACCTGCACGTTGCCGACCTGCTTCATACGCTTCTTGCCCTTCTTCTGCTTTTCGAGCAGCTTGCGCTTGCGGCTGATATCTCCGCCATAACACTTCGCCGTCACGTCCTTGCGCACCTGCTTCACGGTCTCGCGTGCGATGATCTTCGCTCCGATGGCCGCCTGGATGGCAATGTCAAACTGCTGGCGCGGTATCAGTTCCTTGAGTTTCTCACACATTCTGCGTCCAAAGACCACGGCGTTGCTCTCGTGGGTCAGCGTGGAGAGGGCATCGACGGGCTCGCCGTTGAGCAGGATGTCGAGCTTGACCAGCTTCGAGGGGCGGAACGAGTCGATATGGTAGTCGAACGAGGCGTAGCCCTTGGAGATGCTCTTGAGCTTGTCGTAGAAGTCGATGACGATCTCGCCCAGCGGGATCATGAAGACGAGCTCCAGGCGGTTGCCGCTGACGTAGTTTTGGCTCACGAGCTCGCCGCGCTTGTCGAGGCAGAGCTTCATGATCGGGCCGATAAACTGGCTGGAGGTGATGATGCTGGCCTTGATAAACGGTTCCTCGATATGGTCTATCATCGTCGCGTCGGGCAGTCCCGAGGGGTTGTGTACCTCCTTCACCTCTCCTTGCTTGTCATAGACCATGTAGCTGACGTTGGGGACGGTCGTGATCACGTCCATGTTGAACTCGCGGTCCAGCCGCTCCTGGATGATCTCCATGTGGAGCAGTCCGAGGAATCCGCAGCGGAATCCGAAGCCGAGGGCCTGGGAGCTCTCGGGCAGGAAGGTCAGCGAGGCGTCGTTGAGCTGGAGCTTCTCCAGCGAGGCGCGGAGGTTCTCGTAGTCGTTGGGGTCGATGGGATAGACGCCGGCAAAGACCATCGGCTTCACCTCCTGGAATCCCTCGATGGCCTTGGCGCAGGGCCGTTCGACGTGGGTGACGGTGTCGCCCACCTTCACCTCCTTGGCGTCCTTGATGCCGCTGATGATATAGCCCACCTCGCCAGCGGAGAGCTGCGCCTTGGGCACCATGTCCATCTTCAGCACGCCCACCTCATCGGCGTCATACTCCTGGCCGGTGTTGAAAAACTTCACCTTGTCGCCCTTGCGCACCACGCCGTTATCGATCTTCACCAGCGTGATGATGCCGCGGAAGGAGTTGAAGACCGAGTCGAAGATGAGGGCCTGCAGCGGCGCTTCCTTGTCGCCCGTCGGCGCGGGGATGCGGTCCACGACGGCGCGGAGGATGTCGTCCACGCCCTCGCCCGTCTTGCCCGAGGCCCGGATGATCTCCCCGGGCTCGCAGCCGAGCAGATCGACGATCTCGTCCTCCACCTCCTCGGGCATGGCGTTGGGCATGTCTATCTTGTTGATGACCGGGATGATCTCCAGGTCGTGGTCGATGGCCATATAGAGATTGCTGATGGTCTGCGCCTGCACGCCCTGTGTGGCATCGACGATGAGCAGCGCGCCCTCGCAGGCGGCAATGCTTCGCGACACCTCGTAGGAGAAATCGACGTGGCCCGGCGTGTCTATCAGGTTGAGCAAATATTTCTTTCCCTCCATCGCATACTCCATCTGGATGGCGTGGCTCTTGATGGTGATGCCGCGCTCGCGCTCCAAATCCATGTTGTCCAACATCTGACCCTCCGTGACTTGGATGGTCTTGGTGCGCTCCAACAGACGGTCGGCCAGGGTGCTCTTGCCGTGATCGATATGGGCTATGATGCAAAAATTCCGTATATGGTCCATTCTTGTATTGTAATTTCAAAATGCAAAAGTAGCAATAAAAAACGAGATACACGACTTCCAGCCCGTTTTTTGCTCGCCAACCGTGCAAAACGGTGCCACGGGACGCGCTTTGGCAAAACCTTTGTGGCTCTTTTTGCCACTTAGAGGAAATAAAAAACACGATTTGGCGTTATTTCCATAGCGTGGCGATGGCGGACCCGGGACACGACCTGCCCCGGGGCGGCTTCGCCATAGCCGACATTTACAGAAACTAAAAGAGAAAAACTTACATGAAACAGACAATTTTAGTGACGGGCGGAACGGGCTTCATCGGTAGCCATACCACCGTGGAACTGATCGAGGCTGGCTACGACGTGGTCATCATCGACAACCTTTCCAACTCCAAGATAGAGGTGCTCGACGGCATCGAGAAGATCACGGGTGTGCGCCCGGCCTTCGAGCAGGTAGATCTGCGCGACAAGGCTGCCACGGAGGCCGTGTTCCAGAAGTATCCGGCCATCGCTGGCATCATCCATTTCGCCGCTTCCAAGGCCGTGGGCGAGAGCGTCCAGCTGCCCCTGCTCTACTACCGCAACAATGTTGTCTCGCTCATCAACCTCCTGGAACTCATGCCTGCCTATGGCGTCAAGGGCATCATCTTCTCCAGCAGCTGCACGGTCTATGGACAGCCCAACCCCGAGAACCTGCCCGTCACCGAGGACGCGCCCCACCAGAAGGCCACCTCGCCCTATGGCAACACCAAGGAGATCAACGAGCAGATCATCTACGACATGATTGCCGGACGCATGGTAGAGGCATTTTCGGAGGAATGTGTGAAGGATACGGCTACCGTAGTAGCGGAGGTGGTGCCGGATGCAGGCGAAAGATGCGAGGGCCTGACATTTGAGGCGAAAGGCTGCATCGTGCGCAAGGCAGGCTGGCGCGGCGTGTACGGAGAGTACGGCGAGGACAGCGGGAATACGGCATTGCCGGACTGGGCGGAAGGTGATACACTGGTGATGGCAGGATGCTCGATGAGTTCGGGCATGACCCGACCGAAACCGCTGCATACGGAAAGTTCGCTGCTGGCAGCGATGGAGACCGCCGGACGCGATGATGTGGAGGATGAGGAGGCACGCCAGGCCCTGAAGGACTGCGGTATCGGCACACCCGCCACACGTGCCGCAATCATCGAAACGCTGCTCAGAAGGGAATACATGGTGCGTGTGAAGAAATCGCTGGTGCCGACGGAGAAAGGACTTGCCCTGTATTCCATTGTCAAGGAAATGGACATCGCCAATGTGGAGATGACCGGACGCTGGGAAGCGGAACTGGCAAAGATAGAACAGGGAAAGACACCGCATGAGGCTTTTATGAGGGACATAGAAAGCTATACCCGCAAGATTACCACGGACCTGCTTGCGTGTGACCGCATTTTCGGGCACAAGGCATCGGGCTGTACCTGCCCCAAATGCTATGCCAAACTCAAAGTGCAGGACACACGCAAACGTATCTACAAGGAAACGCAGTATTTCAGCGTGATAACCACCTGCAAAGGCTATCAGGTAATCCGTGTGGCGCAGGTCAGATGCGAGAGCAGGAAAGGCGAGCCGATGCACTTCTATTGCCACGAGGTTGTGCAGCGTTGGATTTCACCCGACGGTAAGGTTACGGACATGGCGTTGCTCCGTGGCTTCACATTCTATTACTGCGATGTATGGGCATTGTGCAGCGCGATGGAGATAAGACCGCACAACAGCCTATACGATGATGTTGTGGCAAGAAGCTGTGCATATCCCAAAATGAGGGTATTACCTCAACTCAGACGTAACGGCTTCAAGGGCGATTTCCACGGCATTTCCCCCGTGCGTCTTTTCAAAGCCTTGCTTTCAGACCCAAGAATTGAAACCCTTA
>OODJ01001615.1_pt1 | contig 17276 bp, 15 predicted proteins | sample 1671611 | NCBI WGS metagenome assembly OODJ01 (sample SAMN06348174, study PRJEB24527) | human gut metagenome | biome: human gut; feature: ankylosing spondylitis patient; material: feces | host: Homo sapiens | place: China | collected 2015-10 | reverse complement strand
AGACGGATAACAAGCTCCATGCCTTCCCCATCAAAGATTTGGACGAGACGAATCCGGTCATGCTGGAATTCCGGAAAGAACGGCACTTTCCCCTTTACGGAGAAGCACTGCTCCGCCTGATCCGAAAACAGTGCACCTTTTATGTGGATTTCAATCCGGAGAACATCCTTCCCCATTGAGAATAAAAAAGAGCTGTGGATGAGTACCATTCCCCGTATCGACGGCACCTTCCACAGCTCTTTGTTTTATATATCCCTCATCAAAGGAATCAGTAAATCTTCATATATCCCATAACCATTGCTATAGCACACATGATCAGGGACAGCACCCAAGTACGTGGGAAATTGGCTTTCAAATGGTCTTTCATTTCCACGCCAGCCAGCCCCAGTGAGAGGTATGTAGTAGGCTGCAGCGGACTGCAAATCATGGCCACATTTTTGCCAATCAGCATCGCTATTCCGATGTCCATAGCCGGTACACCATAGGCTTCGCCCGCTTTTGCCAGCAGAGGGAAAAGGCCATAGTAGAACGTATCTGCCCCCAACATACAACCAACAGGCACAGAGATGATACCCGCAATGATATTCATATATTTTCCCATCCAGGCCGGCATGACCCACAGCATAGCATTGACCATGGCATCCAGCATGCCAGATTTGTTCATGACGCCGATGAATACAGCTGCAGCCAGCAGGGTAGCCGAAGTATCCAGTGCATCTCCCGCATGACGGCGGACGTCTCCGGCTGGATCACCTGCTGTTTGCACACGGGGTCCCGGTGTTCCAGCACCGTGCCGTCCGGGGCCAGAATGTCCGATACGAGGTAGGGCTGCATCAGTTTTCCGCCGTTGACCACTGCGCACACGGCGGCGGCCATTTCCAGATAGGAGATCTTGCTGCTTTGCCCGAAGGCGCAGGAGGCCAGCTCCACCGGCCCCATACGGTCGGCGGTGTAGTACAGGCTCTTTTTCGGCTCGGCGGGTAGGTCGATGCCGGTGGGCTCCCGCAGGCCGAAGGCGGCAAAGTAATCGCAGAAGGCCTCCTTGCCAAGCCGCGCTCCGATCTGGATAAAGCTCTGGTTGCAGGAATTTTCCAGCGCCTGCGTCACGGTCTGGGTCCCGTGGCGCTTGTGGTTGGCGCAGTGGAACCGGGTGCCCGCCACCGAGATGGACTCCCCGCAATAAAAGCTGGAGTTCCGGGTGATGGCTCCGGCGTCCAGCGCGGCCGCGCAGGTGATGAGCTTGAACACGCTGCCCGGTTCGTACAGGTCACTCACGGCCTTGTTGCGCCACTGGGTCTGCTGGGCCAGCTGCAGGGCGGCCGCCCGCTGCTCCCCAGAGAGGGCATCTACGGCAGCGCGGGCAGCTTCGTCGTAGAGGATGCGCGGCTGGTTGGGGTCGTAGGCCGGGGTGGTGGACATGGCCAGCACGGCCCCGGTGTTCACGTCCAGCACGATGCCCACGGCACGGGCGGCCACATGGTGCTCCTGCACGGCGTAATTCAACGCATTTTCGAGATAATGTTGAATGTTGGCGTCGATGGTCAGCCACAGGCTGCTGCCCTCCACCGGGAACTGCTCGGTCTCGTAGCTCTGCTCCAGCGTGTAGCCCCAGGCGTTCACGGCGGTGAGCACCACGCCGTTCTGCCCGGTGAGCTGCTCGTTGTATTCCAGCTCCAGCCCGCTCACTCCGGCGTTGTCCACATTGGTAAAGCCCAGCACCGACGCCAGAAACTCCCCCTGCGGGTACCAGCGCTTGCTGTCCTGATTGATACGGATGCCGGTGATGCCGTTTTCCTCGCAGAAATCCCGCACGGCATCCGCCATGGAACGCTCCACCCGGTAGCGCAGCAGACAGTCGTTGGAGGCGCGGTCCCGGAACTTTTCCAGCAGGGCGGCTTCGTCCAGCTCCAAAATCTGCGCAAGACCGTGGGCGGCCAGCTCCAGTTTGTCGGCAGGCATCTCCCGCGGGCTGGCCCGCAGGGTCCAGCAGCTGCTGTTGGCCGCCAGCAACACGCCGTCGGCACTGTAGATGCGGCCCCGGTCGGCGGGCACCACGGTGTCCCGCAGCTGCTGCCCCAGTGCCCGCCGGGTGTACCAGTCCCCGGCGGCCAGCTGCAGCCAGTAGAGCCGGGCAATAAGCCCTGCAAAGCAGATGCCGCACAAAAGCAGCGCCACCAGCCGGGCACGGGCGCGGAACGCCTGCTCCGGCAGGGTGCGCAGGGGTTCGGGCCGGGACATGGCAGCACCTCCTTTTCCGGCTCAGTTTATGCGGGCAGGGCCTGCGGCTATGACTAACAGCCCGGCGGCCTGCGTACAATAGACCAAAAGGACTGCCGGAGGTGATGAGGATGCACAGGGCCGCTGTGCCTGCCCGGGCCCGGCGCGGACTGCTGCGTCCGCTGCCCGCCATGGACCTGCCGTTTCTGATCCTGGTGCTCACGCTGGTGGGCTTTGGGCTGGTAATGCTGTACAGTGCCAGCAGCGCGGTGGCGCTGTACCGGCGGGGCGATGCCTGGGCCTATGTGCGGCCGCAGCTGCTGTATGCGGCCATGGGCATCGGGGCCATGTGGGCGGCCAGCCGGGTGGATTACCACATCTATCACAAACTGGCCTGGCCGCTGCTGGCCCTCTCGCTGGTGCTGCTGGTCGTGGTGCTGTTCATGCCGGAATACAACGGCTGCAAGCGCTGGCTGGTGCTGCCGGGGCTGGGCACTCTGCAGCCCAGCGAGATCGCCAAATTTGCGGTGGTGCTGGTGTTTGCCCACATCATCTCCCTCAACCACAGCCGGATGGAGAGCTTTGCGGTGGGGGTGGTGCCCTTTGCGCTGGTACTGGGCGCGGTGGCGGTGCTCATGCTGCTGGAGCCGCACCTGTCCGGCACGGTGCTGATCCTGGGCATCGGGGCAGTGCTCATGTTCGTGGGCGGCACCGGGCTGCGGTGGTTCGTGCTGGCCGGTGTGGGCGGAGCGGGTGCCATCGGGGCGGCCATCGTCATCATGCCGGATCTGGTGCCTTATGCGGCCAGCCGCCTGAGCTCCTGGCTGGACCCCTTTGCCGACCCGCTGGGCGACGGCCACCAGACCATCCAGAGCCTGTACGCCATCGGCTCCGGCGGGGCCGTGGGGCTGGGGCTGGGCAACAGCCGCCAGAAGCACCTGTTCGTGCCGGAACCCCAGAATGACTTCATCTTTTCCATCCTGTGCGAGGAGCTGGGGTTTGTGGGGGCCTGCGCGGTGATCTTGCTGTTCAGTCTGCTGCTGCTGCGGGGCGTCACGCTGGCGGCCCACGCGCCGGACCGCTTCGGGGCACTGCTGGTGGTGGGGTTCGTGGTGCAGGTGGCCTTGCAGGCGGTGCTGAACATCGCCGTGGTCACCAACACCATCCCGAACACCGGCATCAGCCTGCCCTTCTTTTCCTCCGGCGGCACCAGCCTGATGATGCTGCTGGGCGAGATGGGCATCGTGCTGTCCGTCTCCCGCGGGGAAACATAAAGGCGGCCATTTCTGCCGCAAAATGGGATGTTTGCCCCGCAAAAGACGCAAAAAACAGACAAACGACCGGACAAATGCGTTTTGCGGTGTCCGGGTACAAAACAGGGAACCGACGGCCCTCGTTCTGCATACCATGGGGTATCTTTGGCAGAACGGGGGTCTTTGCATGGCAGGGGATTACATCATCACGGGCGGGCGGCCGCTGAATGGAACGGTACGGGTCCCGGCGGCCAAGAACAGTGTACTGCCGCTGCTGGCAGCGTCCCTGCTGTGCAGCGGGCCAGTGCGGCTGTGCGGGGTGCCGGAGCTGGCCGATGTGGCCGAGAGCCTTGCCCTGCTGCGCAGTGCAGGCTGCACAGCGGAGCGGCAGGGGGCGGATGTCCGGGTGGACGGGGTGCCCGGCAGCGGGACGCTGGCGGCAGGCCCGGCGGGCCGGATGCGGGCATCCATCCTGTTCTGCGCCCCGCTGCTGGCCCGGCTGGGCCGGGCACAGACCGTGCTGCCTGGGGGCTGCCGCATCGGAGCGCGGCCCATTGATCTGCATCTGGCGGGCCTTGTGCAGATGGGAGCCTGCCCGCAGCTGGAAGGCGAACGCCTGCTGCTCACGGCTCCGGCGGGGCTGCACGGAGCGGACATCACCCTGCGGTTCCCCAGCGTGGGGGCCACCGAGACCCTGCTGCTGGCGGCGGCGCTGGCACAGGGGGAGACGACCCTGCGGGGTGCGGCCCGAGAGCCGGAGATCGAAGATCTGGCGGCATTCCTGAACCGGTGCGGCGGCCGGGTGCAGGGCGCGGGCACCGGCACGGTGCGGGTGCAGGGGGTGCGGCGGCTGCACGGATGCAGCTTTGCGCCCCTGCCGGACCGGATCACGGCAGCCACCTTTGCCTGTGCCTGCGCAGCGGCTGGGGGACGGGTGGAGCTGGCAGGCTGCGCGCCCCGGCTGTATGCGCCGGTGCTGGAAATTCTGGAACAAATGGGGTGCGGTGTTGTGCGCCGGAGCGATGCTGCCGTTATTACCCGGTTCGGGCGGCTGTACGGGCCGGGGCGGGTGTTCACCGGGGCATACCCGGCGCTGGCCACCGACGCGGCCCCGCTGCTGGCGGCGGTGCTGCTCTGCGCGGAGGGACCCGGCAGCATCGAGGATGTGATCTTTGAGCGGCGGTTCGGCTGCGCGGCAGGCTTTGCGGCGCTGGGCGGCCGGGTGCGGGTGGAGGGCCGCACCCTGTACGCGGAACCCGGCGGCACCCTGCAGGGAACGGTGCTGGAAGCGCCCGACCTGCGGGGCGGGGCAGCGCTGATGATCGCGGCGCTGGCGGCACAGGGCAGCAGCCGCATCACCCATACGGAGTTCGTTGACCGCGGCTATGCCGATTTTGCACAGAAACTGACGGCTCTGGGTGGGCAAATTGCACGAGAAACCCCGCGCGGGGCAGACTGCCCGAAAAAAAGAACTTCAAAAACGTAAATTTGACTTGCATTCACGGCAAAAAGATGATACGATACAGTTATATAAGTGTAGGTTGATATTTCTGTGCGTTCTGCACAGTTCTACGATAAAATCCGGATGGAGGACAAAGTTATGGCATTGATGCTCGATGAAGAAATGGACGAAAATGTTACGACGATCAAGGTGATCGGTGTTGGCGGCGGCGGCGGCAACGCCGTGAACCGCATGGTCAGCGATGGTCTGCAGGGCGTGGAGTTCATTGCGATGAACACGGATCAGCAGGCGCTGGCCAAGAACCATGCCACCGTCAAGGTCCAGCTGGGCTCCAAGCTCACCAAGGGCCGCGGCGCAGGTGCCGACCCTGAGATCGGCCAGCGTGCCGCTGAAGAAAGCAAGGACGAGATCGCAAACGCGCTCAAGGGCTCCCAGATGGTGTTCATCACCGCCGGTATGGGCGGCGGCACCGGCACCGGTGCGGCTCCTGTGGTGGCTGAGGTGGCACACGACCTGGGCATCCTGACCGTGGGCATCGTCACCAAGCCCTTCTCTTTTGAGGGCAAGCGCAAGATGGGCCTGGCTGAGCAGGGCATTGCCAACCTGCTGATGCATGTGGACAGCCTGATCGTGATCCCGAATGAGCGCCTGAAGATGATCAGCCAGGAGAAGATCACCCTGATGAACGCCTTCCAGGCTGCCGACAACGTGCTGCGTCAGGGCGTCGAGTCCATTTCCGCCCTGATCAACGTGCCCGCCTTCATCAATCTGGACTTCGCCGACGTGCGCTCCATCATGAAGGATGCCGGTTACGCGCACATGGGCGTGGGCAGCGCCAAGGGTGCCGGCAAGGCCGAGAACGCCGCCAAAGCTGCCATTTCCAGCCCGTTGCTGGAGACCAGCATTGCCGGTGCACACGGCGTTATCATCAACATCACTTCCAGCCCCGACATCGGCCTGGAGGACGTGGAGACCGCAGCCGGCCTCATCACCCAGAGCGCTCATCCGGATGCGAACATCATCTGGGGTACTGCGTTTGACGAGAACCTGTCCGACGAGATGCGCGTGACCGTCGTTGCTACCGGCTTCGACAACAAGAGTGCCAGCGACCTGCGCAACAGCATCAACAACGCCATGGGCGGTGCCCAGTCGGTGCCGTCGGCAGTGTTCAGCAGCGACACCGGCAGTGCAGCCACTGCCGCTGCTCCTGCTGCTCCGGCAGCAGCCCCGGCCGCTCCGGCAGCTGCCGCAAAGCCCGTGGAAGAGGAAAGCAGCGACAACCGTTACTACGACGAGCTGCTGGCCATCCTGAACAAGCGGAAGTAAGGCTGGCAAATAATAAACGCATCGTGGCACAGCGCCCGTGAGGAGGGCGGGTCTCTTGCGCGCAAGCGGAGGGAGGCAATGCAATGCTGAAACAGGACGTTCCGCTGCGGACCGGATGGTTCGGGTACCGGAAACTGGATGTTGAAAATTGTATTGCGCACATCCGCGCAGCGTATGCGGCAGAACTCCGCCTTGCCCGGCAGACGCAGCAGGGAATGGAGGAGACCATGGCGCAACTCAGGCAGGAGAACAAAGCTCTGCGGCAGCGCTTTGCCCAGCAGGCGGCGGCGCAGGCCGCAGCATCGGTGCGGGCAGAGGGCAGCGACAAGCTGCAGCAGCTGACCCGCAAGCTGGAAGCGGCCCACGCCGAGATCCGCCGCTACCAGACCCGGCTGTTTGCCTGCGAGCGCCAGATGATCGCTCTGCGGCGGGAAAATGCCGACCTCGAAGCGGCCTGTGAGCAGGCCCGGGAGGAGCTGCAGATGGCCGTGGCCCGTGCCGAAAAGGCAGAGCAGCAGGCTGCCCAGACGCCTGCCTGTCCGGAAGTGCCGGTGCAGGCCCCGACGCCGGAACCGCCCGAAGAAGCTGTGGTCTGCTGTGCAAGACCGGCCGCACAGCCTGCGGCGCAGCCGGAACCCGTGTGGCAGCCGGAAACGGAACTGGAGAAGCTCTCGGTGGAGCTGCTGCGCCGGTTTGATGAAATGATGCAAGAATGATTCGACAAGCTGCTGCGCCGGCATGGGCTGGTGCAGCAGCTTTTTGTGTGAACAGGGGATTTTTGCTGCGGCAAGGCAGCACATTGCCAGATGGGGATGGCGAGGAGCAAGGCACATGAATGTGAAACAGAAGATCCTGATCGCAGACGATTCTGAGATCAACCGCGCGCTGCTGATGGAGATCCTGGGCGACGGGTATGAGTATCTGGAAGCGGAAAACGGTGTCCGGGCGGTGGAGCTTTTGCGCGAGCACACGGACATCGCACTGGTGCTGCTGGACATCATGATGCCGCAGATGGACGGCTTTGACGTGCTGAAGGTCATGCGCTGCTATTCCTGGCTGGACGAGATCCCGGTGATCATGATCTCGGCGGCAAAGGACACGGCCAACATCGAGCGTGCCTACGACCTGGGTGTGGCCGACTACATGCGCCGCCCCTTTGAGCGGGTCATGGTGCTGCGCCAGGTGCAGAACGTGCTCATGCTGTATGCCAAGCAGAAGCGCCTGACCCGGCTGGTGACCGATCAGGTGTACGAAAAAGAGCACAACAGCGTGCTGATGATCAGCATCCTGAGCCATGTGGTGGAGTTCCGCAACAGCGAGAGCGGCCTGCATGTGCTGCACATCCGCACCCTGACTGACCTATTGCTGCACCAGCTGGTGAACAAGACCGACCGCTACCAGCTGGACGAGAGCGACATTTCGCTCATCAGCACGGCATCGGCCCTGCACGACCTGGGCAAGATCGTGATCCCCACCGAGATCCTCAACAAGCCCGGCCGCCTGACCGCCGAAGAATACGCGATGATCAAGACCCACACGGTGAAGGGTGCCCGCATCCTGCGGGACCTGAGCAACTCCATCGGCGAGGAAAACGAGCCCCTGCTGCAGGTGGCCTATGCCATCTGCCGCTGGCACCATGAGCGCTGGGACGGCGGCGGCTACCCGGACAAGCTGAAGGGCGATGCGATCCCCATCGCAGCACAGGTGGTGGCACTGGCAGATGTGTACGACGCCCTGACCAGCGACCGCTGCTATAAACCGGCCTACGACCACGACACGGCCCTGCGCATGATCCTGAACGGCGAGTGCGGGGCCTTCAATCCGCTGCTGCTGGAATGCCTGAATGAGTCGTCGGAGCTGCTGCGGCAGGAGCTGCAGCGCAACGAGTGGGACCGCAGCTTCCACCAGGACACCCACCGCTTGTCGGAGGAGATCCTGCACCGGGAAGCCCTCCCGCGGGAGGACCGCAGCCAGCGGCTGCTCAACCTGGAACGCGAGCGCACCCAGTTCTATGCGGACCAGTGCGGCGGCATCCAGTTTGACTACGACCTGCTCAGCGGCCGGGTGACGGTGACCAACCACTACGCCAGCGCCGCCGAGCGCACCCAGGTGCTGGACTTTGGCCATGGCGAAGGGCTGAACTTCCTTTCCCTGAAGGACCGCCGCCGCCTGTTGGAAGCGCTGGAAAAGGCAACTCCGGAGATCCCGCAGGCCAGCTTCCCCGTGGAGGTGCAGACCGGCGGCAGATACCAGCCGCACCGGCTGGTGCTGCGCACCCAGTGGAGCCGCGGCGGGCAGCGCCGCTGTGTGAGCGTGGCGGGCCAGCTGCTGCCGGAGCAGACCGAGGATGCAAAGGCGCAGCCGGATGTGCTGCTGCACAGCTCCGGAGGCTCGATGGCGGCTGTCCTGCAGCAGCTGCAGGGCGTGTTTGACCTGGTGCGTCTGGTGGACCCGGAGCGGGCCAAGGTGCTCACCCTGCACCCGGACGGCACGCTGGAAGAGCAGGCCGGTCACTGCCATGTGGTGTGGAACAAGGCCGGCCGGTGCGAGAACTGCATCTCGGCCAAGGTGTTCACCAGCAAAAAGACCCTGAACAAGATCGAATTCAATGGCGAGGACGCCTATTTTGTGCTGTCGCGCTATGTGGAGAACAACGGCCGCGGCTGCGTGCTGGAAATGGTTTCCAAGCTGTCCAATGGCCGCTGGCTGGACATGGGCGGCCGCCGCATGCTGCTGGACCGCAGCGAGGACTTTGACAACAGTGCATTCATCGATCCGCTCACCGGGGCCTACTCCCGCCGGTACTTTGAAAAGTTCCTGGCCGACAGTGAGCAGATCAACGGTGTGGTGGTCATTGACGTGGACCGCTTCAAGGCCGTGAACGACAGCTACGGCCATCTGGTGGGCGACAAGGCGCTGGAGAGCATCTCTGCGGCGGTGCAGGCCTGCCTGCGGGAGAGCGACATTCTGGTGCGCTACGGCGGCGACGAATTCCTGCTGCTGATGCCGCAGCTGCGGCCGGAAGGGCTGCCGCTGGTGATGGACCGCATCCAGGAAGCGGTGCGGCAGGCCCGGGTGGAGAGCCACCCGGAGATCCGCCTGTCCATCAGCGTGGGCGGTGTGTGCGGCGTGCACCCGCTGCGGGAGGCCATCCGGCAGGCAGATGACCGGATGTACCAGAATAAGGCCCGCAACAAGGAATAAAAAACAGGACCCGGACACGGGGCAGGCACAAAAAGGTGCTGCCGGTATCCGGGTCTTTTTTGGTATCGGGATAAAATATGCTCAGTGCACGGCGCTGGTGCGGTGCTCCATCAGATAGGTGGCTTCCAGATCCGCGATGTGCAGTTTGACGGCAAGGGGGTACTTGTCGTAGGCTTCCGAGATGGCAAAGCAGCCGCCCCGGGCCGCATCGTCAAAGCCGCCCATGTGCCAGCGGATGGCCACGGCCTCTTCCACCTTGAGCTTCATGAAGCGCTCAATGAGGAACACGCTTTTTTCACCGTGGCCGTAGGGAAACAGGTCCTCCACGCTGTAGCTGGGCACCTTTTCCCACTGACCGGTGGTCTCGTTCTTCACGTTGCGGGTGCCGGCCTTGTAGTAGTTGGCCTTGCACAGATCGTGCAGCAATGCGCAGATGGCAAAGCTCTCCTCACTCTCGCCCTCGGTAAAAAAGGTGTCGTGCAGGGCGTGGTAGACGTTCAGGCTGTGCATGCACAGCCCGCCGGTGCAGGCACCGTGGAACCGGGTGGACGCCGGAGCCGAAAAGAAATCGGTCTTGTGGTCCAGCCAGTCCAGCAGCTTTTCGCTGCCGGGGCGGGTGACATGCTGCCGGAAGATCTGCAAAAACTCCTCGCGGTCGGTCATGCTCACAGCTCCATATCTTCCAGGATGCCCTTGAGGATGGCCAGCTCGTCGTGGCTCAGGGAGATGCCCTTGCCCATGCGGGTGCCGTCCGGGGACCAGTCGCGGATGTCGTACTTGGGCTCGCCGTCGTTCCAGCTGATCAGGTTGAGCTGACGCTCCCAGCCGCGGGGACGCTGCGAGAGCACCGCAATGCGCTCGACGACTTCGTATTTGATCTCTGCCATAATGCAAAACCTGCCTTTATCTTTGTTTGCTACCATAATAAGGGAAGCGCGGCAAGATTTCAACAGGTAAAGCAAAAATTAACGGAAAATTTTTTGTGCGGCTCAGCCGTAAGGGGCGTTTTCGCGCCACTCCACAAGCTGCTGCACCGCGTCGGCGTCCTCATCCGGGGCGGGGTGGGCCGAGTGAGTGTGCTGCAGGGTGCTGAACAGCCCCGGGGCATATTGCGCCATCACACCGGGCACCTTCCCGGCCAGAAATTCCTGCGCGTTTTTCTGGCGGCAGGCGGCGGGGGTGCCGTCGGTCATGGGCACACCGGCCTGCGGAGCGCTGCCCGGTTCCGGGTGCGGAGGATTGCCGGGCACTTCCGGCGGGGGCAGCTGGGTGCCGGGTGCCGAGGGGTCTCCGGGCGGCTGGGTCGGGTCCGGCTGTTTGCCCAGCGGCGGGCTGCACCGGCTGCAGTTGGCTTCCGGCGCGGAAGAAGGCCCGGGCCGGTCCGGAAGGGCATGATGGATGAACGGCGTGAGGGAATTCATAAAAACGGTCACCTCCTGCCGTTAGGATGCCCGGCGGCGGGGCGTTTTACACCACCAGCTCCACGGTGGAGCCGCCGGTGCGGTTCTTGTGCACCACCACCTGCCGGTCGATGCGGTCCTTCAGGGCCCCCACATGGGAGATGATGCCCACCAGCCGGTCGCCCTCGGTCAGTCCGGCCAGCACCCGGATGGCCTGTTCCAGCGATTCCTCGTCCAGGCTGCCGAAGCCCTCGTCCAGGAACAGGGTGTCCAGCCGGATGCCGCCGGCGGCGCTCTGCACTTCATCCGAAAGGCCCAGTGCCAGCGCCAGCGAGGCCTTGAAGCTCTCACCACCGGACAGGGTCTTGACACTGCGGCGGGTTCCGTTGTAGTGGTCGATGACGCCAAGGTCCAGGCCGGACTGGCTGCGCTGGTTCTCGGCCCCGATGCGCTCCAGCTCGTACTGGGCATCGGTCATCTGCATCAGGCGGAGGTTGGCGTGGCGCAGGATGCGGTCGAGGTAGTCCATCTGGATGTAGGCTTCCAGTTTGATCTTCTGTTTGCTGGTCAGGGTGCCGCCGGCGGTGGCGGCCAGCGCTCCCACCCACTGGGCGCGCTGCTCCAATGCGGCGTGCTGCGCGGCGGCGGTGCGGTACTGTTCCATGATGCGGCGGTTAGGCAGCAGGCGGGCGGCCAGCTGCTTTTCCTGCCCGCGGGCGGCATCCCGTGCGGCAGTCAGTTCAGCAGCCGCTTCCCGTAAGGTTTCCAGCGGCTGAGCCGGGGCGGAACTCTGGGCCGCTGCCTGCTGGCTGCGCAGAGCATCCACAGCGGCTTTGGCGGCTGCGTAGTTCTGCTGTGCCGTGCGCAGGGCGGCTTCGGCCTGTTCCATCCCGGCGCGCAGGGCGGTGCGGTTGGCTTCCAGCAGGTCCAGCGCGGCCTGCGCCTGCGCCCGCTGGGGGTAGGGCAGGGCTTTCTGTTTGGCAAGTACCTGCTGTTCCAGTGCCTGTACGCGGGCAGACTGAGCGGCAGCGGTGCGGTCAGCCTCCTGCACCTGCTGTTCCAGCGCCGGGCGCTGGCGGGTGTGGGCCTGCCGGTCGGCTTCCAGCTGCGCCTTGCGCTGACAGTCAGCTCCGGCCTGCCGCAGGCTGGCCGTGCAGTCGGTGCGGGCGGCCTGCAGGGCGGCAGTTTCCTCGGACAGGACGGTATTCATCAGGGCGAAGGTCAGCTGCACCGGAGGTTTGCCTTCCGGCGCGGCAAAGCGCTCCGGCAGCAGGGCCTCGGCGTCCCGGCGCAGGCTGCGGCGGGCTTCGTCTGCAGCGGCAAGGGCGCTCTGGGCGGCGGCACTGGCCGTTTGCGCGGCATGGTCGGCTTCCTCGGCGGCCTGCCGGGCCTGCTCCACCTGTACCTGCGTGGGTGCGGTGCGGGGCAGGACGGCCCGGGCCGGGTGATGGGTGCTGCCGCACACCGGGCAGGGGGCACCCTCGGTCAGCTCCTGTGCCAGCAGACCGGCCTGCGCGTCCAGAAAGGCCCGGTCCAGTGCATCCCGCCGGGCGCGGGCTTCATCCTGCCGGGCAGCGGCGGCGCGGTAGGCGTCCTGTGCCCGGCGGGCCTGCCGGGCCTGTTTCTGGCTGTCGGCCAGCCGCTGGGCAAGGGCGTCCAGCGCGGTGCTGCGGGCTTCCAGCTGCGCAGTCTGATTCTGCAAAGCCAGCTGCCGGGTGGGGGCATCCACCAGCACGGCAAGGGCGGTGTCGGCTGCAGCAAGGCTGGCGTCCAGCGCTTCCAGCTGGGTGCGGCGCTTCGCGGCCAGTGCCCCGGCCAGCTGCGCGGCATCCTGTGCCTGCTTCTGCTCCCGGCACAGCGCGTCCAGCTCGTCGTAGGCGGTCAGGGAGGTGCGGGCCTGGGTCACCTGTCCGGTCAGGGCATCCAGCCGGGCGGCGTCATCGGCGTGGCGGGCGCTCTCGGCTTTGGCGGCATCCAGTGCGGGCCGGGCGGCGTCCAGCGCGGCCTGTTGTTCGGCCAGCTGCCGGGCCAATTGCGCGGCCTGCCGGGCGGCTCCCAGCTGCTGCTGTATGGCATCCAGCCGGGCTTCGGTGTCGGCAAGAGATGCGGCGGCGGCCTCCTGTGCGGCCTGCTGGCGCTGCAGCAGCTCCTCCAATAAGGTCAGCGCGGTGGCAGGCTCGGTCTGGGCACAGAGGGCGGCCAGCGCGTCGGCGTCCGGGTCGTCGGGTGCGACCTGCAGCCCGGCCAGCAGGCTGTCCAGCTGGGTGTTCTGGGCCAGACGCTGCTGGTTCAGGCGGGAAGATTCTTCCTGCAGACGGTCCTGCAATTTGGCGTACCGCTGGGTGCGGAACAGCTTGCGGAAAATGCGGCTGCGCTCCTCGGTGGAGGCATTCAGCAGCTTGGTGAACTGCCCCTGCGCGATCATGGCGATCTGGCAGAACTGGTTGTAGTCCAGCCCCAGAATGTCCAGCACGGCGGCGTTCACATCCCGTGCCTTGGTCACCGGCGGGCGGCCGTCGGCATAGGTGAGGGCGGCGTCTGCTTTTTCGGTGGTAAAGCCCTCGCCCCGCGCCTTGGGGCGGGGGTATTCCGGATTGCGGCGCACCGTGTAGCGGGCATCCTTCACCTCAAATTCCAGCTCCACAAAGGTGGGCGTTTTGGGGTCGGCATATTGGCTGCGCAGCATGGCCCCCTCGCGCACACCGCCGCTGGAGTGGTCGTAGAGCGCGTAGGTGATGGCGTCGAACAGGGTGGTCTTGCCGGCACCGGTATCGCCGGTGACAAGGTACAGGCCGCCTTTGCCCAGCTTTTCCAGTTCCAGGGTGGTCTCGGCGGCATAGGGGCCAAAAGCCGACAGGGTCAGGCGGAGCGGTCTCATGCGTCCTCCCCCTCCTTCCAGATGTCCTCAATGAGCTGCTGGCAGAACGCGGCCTGCTCATCGGTCAGGGGCTGGTTGTTCTGCAGTTCGTAAAAGGCAGCAAGATGCTGCAAGGGGGTGAGGTTCTCCACCCGCTCCGGCGCGGTGATCTGCTGATCTTCGCGGGTGCGGCGGTTGTCGTAGTCCAGCCGCATCAGGTTGGGGTAGATCAGCCGCAGCTTGGCCAGTGCGTCCGGCACGTCCTGCTCATCGGTCAGGGTGATGTGCAGATAATCGTCGGTGGCGGTGCCCTCGTAGGTGCGGCGGTCGGTCAGTTCCAGATAGCTGCCCCGGACCTCCCGCAGGTCGTGCAGCGGGGTCAGGGGCGCGGTGGAAATGTCCACGCAGCCTTTTTCGCCCAGGTCCACAAAGGTGATGCTTTTATGCTGGTGCGCTTCCGAGAAGGAATACTTCAGCGGGGTGCCGCAGTAACGCAAGGTGTCGCGGCCCACCTTCTGGGGGCTGTGCAGGTGGCCCAGGGCCACATAGTCAAAGGCATCGAACAGGGCCGCGTCCACGCAGTCCAGCCCGCCCACGGAAGGCTCTTCACTCTCGCAGGCGGCGGCGCCGGCCACGAACTGGTGGGCTACCAGCACGCTGCGCCGGGCCGGGTCCACCGGACAGTGCCGCAGCACGCAGGCAAGGGCGTCGCTGTAGCTCTCAATGGGCTCGTCCGGCCAGACATGCCGCACGGAAGCGGGCTTCAGAAAGGGCAGTAAGTACACATCCACCGGGCCATGCTCGTCCGCAAGGCAGATGGGCTGCGGCGCACCGGAGAACACCGGGCTGACGTATACCCGGCTGGTTTCCAGCAGAGCCGCGCCGAAGGCCACACGGTCGGCGGAATCGTGATTGCCGCTGATGGCAAACACCGGCAGGCCCCGGGCTGCCAGCTGGGTAAGGAACCAGTCCAGCAGGCGCACAGCCTCGGCCGGGGGAACGGGCTTGTCGTACAGGTCGCCTGCCAGCAGCACGCCGTCCACAGGGTGGGCATCCAGCAGGGCAAGAATCTGCTCCAGGATGTATTTCTGGTCCTCCAGCATGGAAAACTCGCACACCCGCTTGCCCAGATGCAGGTCGGAAAGATGCGCAAAACGCAAAAGCGAACACCGCCTTTCAAAAAACTGTTGCTCTTATTATATAGCAGGGCGGGCACTGGCCGCAACCCTCTCAGTCACGGCCTCTCCCCGTGAAAAAGGGCTTCCGGAAAATCCGCAGATTTTCCGGAAGCCCAGAATAAAAACTATTTTTTCCTCTGAATTTGCCCAGAGCAAAGCGGAGGGCATTTCCAATCGTTCTCTTATCGGTCAGAACAGCTTTTCCCAGGTGGCCTGACCGACGCTGCCGTCGGCGGCAAGGCCGTTGCGGCGCTGGAACCGCTGCACGGCGGCTGCGGTGGCGGCTCCGTACCGGCCGTCTGCGTTCAGACGCTCACCCAGAGAGTTGAGCTTCTGCTGCACCAGCCGCACCGTCCCGCCGGATGCGCCGCTGCGCAGCACGATGCCGGGGTAGGGCACGTTCAGGCCGTGCTTTGCGGTGTACTGGGTGTACAGCACGTTCCAGGTGTTGGCACCCACCTTGCCGTCCACGTTCATTTTGTTTTTCAGCTGGAACTCCTTTACGGCGTTCTCGGTGGAAAGACCGAACCTTCCGTCCGCCTTCAGGGGGTCATGCCAGGTGCAGGCATCCCGGACACCGTTGAGCCAGGTCTGCACCAGGGCCACATCCGGGCCGGAGGAGCCCCGATGGAGCAGGGAATAATAAGCAGGGATCGCCATAATGATCACACGCTCCTTTCCCTCCATGCTATGCGGCAGGGGAGGGCAGCGTCACCCGGCCAGCACCCGGGTGGTGCGGGAAGCAGTGTGCCGGTTCCACCAGTCCACGAAGCGCAGGCGCAGGATGTAGTCCCCGCACACCAGATCGTTTTCTTCCGGCAGGGCATAGCCGCCGCAGGCGGCACGGCACAGCCCGGGGTACAGCACGCACCACCAGTTCTGCCCGCTGCCGGAGCCGATGGTGATGCGCACCGCATCGTACCGCCCGGCGGGCAGGCAGCCGCCGGTATACTGCCGGGCCGGGAAGTACATGTTGACCAGCTGCACCTGCACCGGGGCGTCCACCCCGCACCGGGCCAGCGCGTGCCGGGCGGCGAGCTGCAAAGTGAACAGGTTCCGGGCCGCCCAGCTGCGGGCGTCGGTCTGGTTCCCGGCGGGACAGGCGGCGTCCAGACAGGCCAGCACGGCGTCCCGCACCCGGAGCTTGGCGCTCTGGTCGGCCACGGCATCGCTGGAAGCGCGGATGTGCAGCCGCAGGGTATCGGCACATACCGCATCGCCGGTGTGCAGCTGGGTGCGGCCCCAGGCCGCCGCCTGCCACAGGCTGCACAGCAAAAGTCCGAGCGCAAGGCAGATGCACAGGTGCTGCATCTGCCGCCGGGAAAGCATCTTACCCATAAAAAAACAGACCCTTCTTCTGGAAATGATATCCAGAGGATGGGCCTGTAAAAGATGATTTATACAACCCTCTCAGTCATTGCTGCGCAATGCCAGCTCCCCCGAAGGGGGGAGCTTTTGAAGGTGTTACGGAGAACGGCATATCAAAGACGGGACTGAATAACAGAGTCGATTTTCTGACAGACAGCATCAAAATGACAGTCGACTTCATAGTTTGAAAAGCGAAGAACATCCAATCCGTATTGAGCAAGAATGCTGCTTCGCTCTTTGTCGTACTGCATACCTGACTCTGTGGTATGCTGACTGCCATCCAACTCAATTACAAGCTGGGCACGAGAACAGTAAAAATCAGCAACAAAGGATTCAATGATGCGCTGCTTATAGATTTTGACCGAGTAATGCCGTAAGAATTGAAACCATAATTTCTTTTCCTGAGGTGTCATATTGTGACGCAATTCTCGTGCCCGCGGTAGCATTTTTGGGTCTTTGGGAACGATGTTGTTTTTCATGATAACAAGAAACCTTTCGGGTTTACAAAAAGCTCCCCCTTTCGGGGGAGCTGGCATCGAGCGTATGCGAGATGACTGAGAGGGTCCTTAGTTCTTCAGCGACTGCATGGGAGCCGGCAGGCGGCCGCCGCGGTTGATGAACACCGAGGGGTCGTGGCTGTTGACCGGCATGATGGGGCCGTAGCCCAGCAGGCCGCCGAAGTCCAGCACCTCGCCGGCTTTGCGGCCGATGGCAGGGATCACACGGACGGCGGTGGTCTTGCTGTTCACCATGCCGATGGCGGCTTCGTCGGCGATCAGGGCACTGATCACGGCGGGGGTGGTGTCGCCGGGGATGATGACCATGTCGATGCCCACCGAGCAGACGGCGGTCATGGCTTCCAGCTTTTCAATGGTCAGGCAGCCGATCTCGGCGGCATGGATCATGCCGGCGTCCTCGCTGACCGGGATAAAGGCACCGGACAGGCCGCCCACATGGTTGGAGGCCTTCACGCCGCCCTTCTTCACGGCATCGTTCAGCAGGGCCAGGCAG
>OODJ01001611.1_pt1 | contig 17295 bp, 16 predicted proteins | sample 1671611 | NCBI WGS metagenome assembly OODJ01 (sample SAMN06348174, study PRJEB24527) | human gut metagenome | biome: human gut; feature: ankylosing spondylitis patient; material: feces | host: Homo sapiens | place: China | collected 2015-10 | reverse complement strand
ATGACGGTGTGGGGATGGACGCCGCCCGGCTGGATGCGCTGAACCGGGAGGCGGACGTCTCCAGCACCCAGGGTGGCGAGCACGGCCTGGGCCTCAAACTGGTACGGCAGATCGTGGAGGCCCACGGCGGGACGGTGCAGTTCCGGCAGGCCAAACCCCACGGTCTGAGCATCTGTATCACATTTTCGGCGGACACAATAAGTTGAGAAAAGGTGGACGGCTCACAAGTCGTCCGCCTTTCGCTCACTGCAATGATAACTGCAAATTCTAAGGAAAGTATCAGGTACCACAGAAATTCATTGTTCGGCTCGTACGCTGGAGCCAGACGGCGGGGCCGCCCACGGGACAGGTTTGAAGCTGGTCAGCCAGATCGCCGCCGCCCACGGGGGGGACAGTGCGATTCGAGCAGGGCGACTTGCAAAATCTCTGCGTCAGTATATATCTTCCCATTCACTGAGGTAAGGCAGGCGGCTTGCGAAGTGCCGCCCGCCTTTTCTCAGTTTTCATTGGAAATACTCACAGTTCATTGATGGTATCGGTAATCGACATGCCACGAATTCGCTTCGCCGGTGCATGGACGGAGATAATCGTCGCCCCGATTACAAACAGCAGAATGATCAGTAGCGCCGGGGCCGGAATGCTCCAGGTATAGTAGGGAAAATTCGTGGTAATCAGCCTGTTATACAACAGACGGCTCAGAGGCAGCCCCGCTGCGCATCCGACAATGCAGCCGGTAAAGGCGTAGGTGGCCGCTTCTGCGGCAATCATCCGGGTGAGCTGCCGTCCGCCCATTCCTACAGCCCGCATGGCACCATACTGCTTGATTCTTGCGGAAACGCTCATAGAAATACTGTTGACGATATTCAGCACCGTGATCAGAGCGATGATGGCGAGGAACCCGTAGATGAAGAGGCTGAAGGCCCAGAAGGTGCTACGGTCCCCCTCGTCCCGCCGGTCGGTGAAACTGTACTGATCTCCAGCCAGTTCCTCAATCGACGCCACCTCTTCATCCGTGGCGCTCTTCGTCACTTGGACATCAAGGATGGCATAGCCCTCCACGCCCGTCAGCCGGGTGAATGTCTCCTCGGAGCAAATCAGGATGATCTCGCCGTTGGTCTGTCCGCTGTTGGAGAAGGGGCTGTGGGTCAGCATCCCGGCGATCTCCACCTGGGAATCGCCGACGGTGACGGTATCCCCGATGGTCAGCGGCACGTCCTTGTCCCAGATACACAGCACCGCGTCGCTGTCCCCATAGACTCTCTCCAAGTCGCTTCCCTTCCGCAGGAGATCATCTTCCAGGAGCCACCCCAACTGCAATTCATCATAGGAAATCAGATCTACCGTCGTCTCCGCAGTTTCTACAGGGAAGGAGGCAGGGATATCCTCCTGATACATCCTGCCAAACGCATGCCGGACGCCGGGCATCTCGCGGATCTCTTCAGCCAGAGCGTAAGGGATCGTATTCGAGTAGTCTTGACTGGCGATGGTGAGGTTTGGCGCCGAGTGGGCGGTGGGGAGAAGGCAGCCCAGCAGCTCTACCAGCACAGAGAATGCGAGAAACAGAATGATACTCAGGGCGAAGGAGCCGGACATCAGAACCAGATTCTTCTTGGCAGATACCGCATGGGAGATGCCCAAGGCGGATTCGATTTTCCCAAATCTGGTTTCCGTTCGGTGTGGCTTATGGGTTTTATCCTCCAGATTTCCAGATACCGCCGCCACCGGAGAAACTCGTGAAGCACGCTTTGCCGGGGACCTGGAGGCCAGCAGGACGGTCAGCAGGCCCAACACGACGCCGCTGACAATTCCCACGAGGCTGACGCCGAACACTGGCCAATCAGAGAATTCCCCCTGCACCCAGTACCGCAAAATCGCGCCAAGCACCCAAGAGACAGCAACGCCCAGGGCCGCGCCGATGGGGATGGCGGTTTTACACCAATTCAGGGCCTCCAATTTCACAAATCGGATGACCTGCCGCTTGCTCATGCCGATACAACGCATCATACCAAAGAACTGCGTCCGCTGGGCAACCGTGCTGTTGAGGCTCCCGGAGATCATCAGAATACCGGCCGCCAGAATCAGCAGGAACAGAACCCCTGCCAAAGGATAGAGGGACTTCACCATGGTGTTGTTGCTGAGACCGGCAAGGCCCATCAGGATAAAGTTCTGCTCCATATCGCTGTCCGCCACATCACACTGGGCCTTGATCTCTGAGACAGCGCGGCCGATATTGGCCCGCGGGGCAAACTGGACATAGAAGGTCTCACTGCCGGAATCCTGATTATCCTCCATAATCTGCCGGAAGGTGGAGATGTTCATGAAGATCCCAATTTGCTCCCCTTTTACCAGCAGGGCAGTCGCCTCTCCGGTACCGTTGTTGGTGGCATATCGGCTATCGTCGCTGCGAAAGCCGGTAATTTGGAAGGCGTATTCACCGGCAGGTGTACGCAAGGTGATGGATTCGCCTACATCCACGCCAAGCAGTTCCCTGGCATTTGGCGTCAAGATGGCCGCATCATTCGCCTGGATACTGGAATCTGCAGGGAAATAGCTCATGATGTCCGTGCGGAAGGATTCCTCGATACCACACAGGGCGGTTTGGATGCCGTCGACCTCATACGCCCGGCTCTGGTCCATATTCACCACATCGTACCAGGATGCAGATGCCACATCACCTCGGGACCGGATCTCCTCGGCCCCCTCTTCAGACAGATTCTGAATGGCAATATGCCAGAACCCGTGGTTTTCCTTGGAGTGCTCTGTTTCACACCGAACCATCAGATCCACCATACTGAAGATGGCGGTAACCAGAAATACAGCGAAGATAATACACAGCAACGTCATTCGGTTCTGCCGCCGGTGGACCTTGGCGGAAATGGGAATCAGACTAAGATAGCTTCTCATTGGTCATGCCTCCCAAGTCCGTCAGGACGCCGTCCGACACCCGGAACACCCGGTCCACTGAGGCGGTCAGGTTGCTGTTATGAGTAATCATCAGGATGGTCTGCTGGTAGTGACGGGATGCCTGGGTCAGCAATGCGATCACATCCTGGCTGTTTTTGGTGTCCAGGTTGCCCGTAGGTTCATCGGCCAAAATCAGTTTCGGCTTGGTGATCAAGGCGCGGCCAATGGCCACCCGCTGCTGCTGACCGCCGGAGAGCTGGCTGGGCAGGTGACGCCTCCGTTCTGTCAGACCCAGCAGTTCCAGCAATTCATCCACCTCGGACTTCTTTGGTTTTCGGTAATCCAGCAACAGAGGAAAGGCGATATTCTGCTCCACATTCAGCTCCGGGATCAGTTGAAAGGACTGGAAGATAAAGCCGATATTCCGCCGCCGGAAGATGGTCCTCTGCTCGTCCTTCATGGCAAAGAGATCCTGCCCATCCATGAGGATATGGCCGGAAGTAGGCGTGTCCAGCGCCCCGATGCAGTTGAGCAGGGTACTCTTACCGGAGCCGGACTCCCCCACCACCGCCGCAAACTCCCCCCGACACAGGGAGAAGGACACCTGTTTCAGCGCCTCCACCTTTGCCTCACCGGCGCCGTAGGTCTTGCACAGGTTTTCTACTTTCAAGATTTCCATAGGCTCAAAACCTCCTTATCCCAAAGGATAGCAGAGGAACCTTACAATCCGGTGAATTTCTGCTTACAGTTTCGTAAGGAAGGAAACCGTGAAGGTGGCTCCCTCCCCCGACGTACTCTGAGCTGTAATCACGCCGCCCTGCCCCTCCACGATGGACTTGGCCAGAGGGAGGCCCAGGCCAATGCCGGGAGAATCCAGGGACTGCCTGCTCCGGTAAAACCGCTTGAAGATGTGGTGGATGTCCTCCGGGGCAATGCCGCCGCCGTCGTCGGATACCTGGATCTGGAGCATGGCGGGGGTGCGGGACCAGGTAATACGGATATGGCCGCCAGCCGCCGTGTGGTCCAGGGCATTCTTCACCAGATTTCCCAGAGCCTCGCTGGTCCACTCTGGATCGCAGAGCAGCCTTTCTTCAGGCTTGCCCTCTATCTGAATGGTCTTACCCTCCTGATCTGCCCTGGTCTGCAGATCCCGGATGGCGCGGTCAATCAGCTCGGTGACCAGGATATCCCGGCGCTCAAAGACGATGCTGCCGCTGTCCAGCCGGGTGATCTTCAGCATAGACTGGATCAGCTGCTCCATGCGCTGGAGGGACGCCCCCATCTTATCGGTAAATTCCCGTACCGTATCCGGGTTCTCCGGTTCACTCTCCAGGATTTCCTGGTACATCATCAGGGCCGCCAGCGGCGTCTTCAGCTGGTGGGAGATATCCGAGATGGTGGACTTGAGGAACTCCTTGTTTTTATGCTCCGCCTCGTTTTTGGACTGGAGCATCGTCGAAAGCTGCTCGATTTCGGAGAACAGCTGGAACAGATCCCCCTCCTGGTTTTGAGGCAGATGGCTGGAAAAGTCCCCATCCATGTACTGGCGGACAATCTCCGCTGCCTGCTGGTACAGGCGGCTGCGGCGGTGCAGGAAGAACAAGGTCCCGCCCAGCAGCAAAGGAACCGACACAAAGAGAATGCCTGCCGCGACCCCGCCGGATACCGTTCCCCCGTTCAAGGTTAGGATACCGGCGGCAAGCAGAAACACACATAGCAGCAACTGGAGGATCAGGTACCACCTCAGCTGCCGGTCCCGCAGAAAAGTCATGTCCCGTCCCCCTTCCACTGGTAGCCGTAGCCTCTGACTGTCAGCAGGTACTTGGGCTGGGAGGGGTCCTTCTCCACCTTCTCCCGCAGCCGCCGCACATAGACCGACAGGGTGTTGTCATCCACAAAGTCCCCGGCATTATCCCACAGGTCATTGAGAATGACCTCCCGCGTCACCACCCGTCCGGCATTGCGCACCAGGAGGCAGAGCAGGCGGAATTCTGCCTGGGTCAGTTCCAGAGGGTGCCCGCACAGAGCTGCCCGGCCGGAGAGCAGATCAATGGTCAGATCCCCACACTGCATTTGATTGGCCGGCTGTGCCGCAGAGATTCCCGCCCGGCGCAGCAGCGCCCGGATGCGGGAGAGCAGTTCCCCCAGCTTAAAGGGCTTTGTGATATAGTCGTCCCCGCCGGAGTCCAGGCCCCGGATCACATTGACTTCTTCATCGGAAGCGGTCAGGAAGATGATGGGCACCGTACTTCCCTTCTCTCTGACCTGCTCACAGACGGAAAAGCCGGTGCCGTCCGGCAGCGTCACATCCAAAAGGAGCAGTGCAAAGCAGTCTGGTTTGGACAAGCGTTCTAACGCCTCCCCCACCGTGCGCGCCACATCAACTTCATAACCAGCTTTATTTAGTGAGTAGGTGAGGCCGTCAATCAAGCTCAGATCGTCCTCTAAAAGCAGGAGTTTACTCATAATCATTCCCCCGGCATGCTATTCTTCTGGCATTATACCACAAGGAGGAGTAGTCTGTATGGTATCTTACAGGATTGTAAGATGGGAGGTGTTTGGGCCTCATTAAAATCATATCTGGGAAATATAAAGCGGACATACTACAAATTTAGGAGGTACAAAGACATGATCTACACGAAAACTGAGAAAAAAGAACTCGACAAAGTCCGCGGGGTGTTTGCGGAGCATCTTCGGCAGTGCCCGGACTTTGAGTTATTGTGGTCGGACAAGGTGGGCTATGTCTGGCTTGCCATCGGTTTGGAGCCACTCTATGTGGATACCGGCCGTCGGATTGAGTCAGCGGAAGATCTCTGCCGGGAGTGCCTGGAGAGCATCGGGATGGATGTTTTGTATATCACCGACAACGACCACGGTCTGGAGAATGCCGATCCACTGGAGCGCGCAGAGATCCGCCGGCGCTGGAATCCCTTCATGGATCAGCTCCCGCAGTTTGCCTATCTTTGCGAAGAGATTCTCCCGGAAAAGGACTAACGCAAAAGCCTGCCGGCTACCCCACGAGGGGAAGTCGGCAGGCTCAGTATATTGGCAAAACCAGTCCCGACCTGGCGCCGTGGCCGGTATTGGCAAGATCAGGTGGGCAAGGCCCATTTTCTTGCCGTTGACTGGCTCAGCTGGCTCTGCTATGTCCTCCGATTAAATCAGTTCAATACAGCCTGATATCCATTTGTCTTATCACCGGTGATGGTAATAAAATATGATTCACCAAAGTGTGCTTCCCATGTGATAGGCTCCAAATATTTTGTGATGTCATCCGGATATACATTTTCATAATTGGGTGCCACATATTCGGTTATGATTCGGAATTGCATGGACAACTCGAATGAATCAGAAGGATGATTTAGTTCCTCCCTATTCCACACCACAATGTTATCGGAATCGTGTTGGATCAGCGAACCGTCAGCATTGGATATGCCTCCACTATATTCGTAACTGTCTGCACGATAATCATAAACCAGTAATCCAACATCTTCTTCCGTGTCTAATTGCAGGTGCAGGGCAATTTCATCATCAGTAGGCACATATTCATCAGGAATAATCTGATTGTAAACTACGAGGCTCAGTCCCAGAACAATCACTATCGCAACAATAATACCGATTATCTTTTTCTTCATTTTGGAAATACCCCCATTTATCACTTCATTTTCTCTTGAATGTAAAGAAAATTCCAATAATTGCAACAATAAAGATAATCGGCGCTACTCTGACAAACAGCCATTCCAATGAGTGAAAAGCTACTCCGAGAACGGCGGTTTCAGGGTCACTATAATCCCAACCCAAATAAGGACTACTCCATATTATCAAAGCCGCAAAAATCATTACTATAATTGCACATAATGAAATAAGCAGCCAACGAACAATTTTTCTTCCCGCGGCTTTCCTTTGCGCCAACTGCAAGTTTATCACTTCCAGTTTTTCGGAAATAGCTTTTAGGCCATCAACCTCTGTTTCTATAACGGTTTCTCCCAGCAATGTGCTCACAGGTATTTCAAGCACTTCCGACAGGGAGATCAACATATCAGAATCTGGAACCGACCGGCCTTGCTCCCATTTCGAGACAGTCTGCCGCACAACATTCAGTTTGACAGCAAGTTCCTGCTGGGAAAGTCCTTTTGATTTTCTGAATGCTTTTATATTTTCGTTGAGCATAGAGGACCGCCTCCTGTCTTTCCTTCGCTGCCGTTATTGTAACTGAAATCGCCCGTTGCCACAAGCAACGTGTCTTAACATCTTCAGAAAGCAGCAATAAAATCTGCCGGTTGCCCCCGTGGGACAGCCGGCAGATTTCAGTTTATCGGCAACACCAGTTCTGCCCTTGCACCTTGCTCAGTGTTGGCAAGCCTCAGGGAACCGCCGTGGCGCTTTGCAGCCTGTCCAGCGAAATAGAGGCCCATCCCCATATGGCCCTCCTGGGGCCGGCTGGCGTCGCTGGTGTAGAATGCCTGCTCCCCCCGGGCCAGGGCCTCCGGGGAAAAGCCGGGGCCGGTGTCCTCCACGGCGATAGTCAGTGTCTCGCCGTCCGCGGTCACGGACAGGGTGACGGCGCCGCCGGCGGGCGTGTAGCGCGCCGCGTTGTCCAGCAGATTGCTCACCGCCCGGTCCAGGTCCCCCCGGTAGACCGCCAGCTCCAGTTTTGGCACATCCGGGCAGCGGAACGCCGCCGGCTTTGCCCCGCAGAGGCTCTGGCCAACCTCCCGCCAGCCCTCGGCCAGCGCCGGGAGGGAAACCCTCTCCTTCTCCCGGCTGAGGGCAGCCTCGGAGCCGGTCATGGCCCGCAGCTGGGCCACATAGTCCTGGAGGCGGAGGGCGCTGCGGAAAATGGCGTCCACACTCTCCCGCTGGCCCTCGGTCAAGGCGTCCTCCCCCAGCAGTTCCGCGTTGCCGCTGATGACGCTGAGGGGGGTCTTGAGGTCGTGGGTCAGGGCCGCCAGCTCCAGCCGGCGCTGCTGCTCCATGCCCCACTGGCTCTCCAGGGACTCCGCCAGGTTCTGCCGCAGGTCGTCCATGGCCTTTAGCGTCGCGCCGAACTCCCGCACCCTCGCCCGCCCGGTAATGGGCACATCCAGCCGCCTCTGGGCGATGGCCTCCGTGGCGCCGGTGAGCAGGGCGGCGTCCCGCCGCAGAAGGCCGGCGAAGTGATGGGTGGAGATGGCGCCCGCTGTCAGCCAGGCGAGCAGCAGAACGACAGTGGCGCAGGTCTGGAACTCCGGCAGGCGGCGCTGGAGCACCTCGGCGCCGTAGGGCATGGAGTAGTCATATTGGATTACGCAGGTGGTCCCGTCCGGCAGCTGGGTCAGCCGGTGGTACTGGGAGTAGAACATCCCCTGGGGGTCCCGCTCCCCGGCCAGGGCGGCCTCGGCGTAGGCAAGGTGCTTCTCATCCATGTTCCCCGGGTCCTGTACCTGCCCGCCCCCGTCAAAGAGGGCCCAGCGGTAAAAATAGGGGATCTCCTCCGTGTCCAGTTCCCCGGAGGAGAGGGCCTGGGCCACCGCCTCCACCCCGCTGGCGGCGGTGTTGGCCGGATACACGATGCCATACCGCATCATCGTGGTCATGCCAAACCACCAGAGGACCGCCAGCAGGATGATCACAACGCCGGTGGTGATCAGATACCGCCAGAACAGCGCGGTGAGGCCGGCGGGCCGTCTTATCCGTTTTTCCACTTGTAGCCCACCCCCCAGACGGTTTCAATAGGGCTCTCCCCTGCCGGGCGCAGCTTGGCCCGGATATTCTTGATGTGCTCCGTGACGGCGGAGGCGTCCGCCTCGCCGTCGTAGCCGAAGGCCGCCTCGTAGAGCTGCTCCTTGGAGAAGGTCTGGCCCGGGTGCATGGCCAGGTACTCACAGATGGCGTACTCTCCCTTGGTCAGCTTCAACGGCGTGTCCTGCCAGTACACCGCCCGCTCCGCCAGGTCGAAGTCCAGCGTCCCCCGGCGCAGGCGGGCATGGGGCGTGCGCTGCTCCCGGCGCAGGTGGGCCGCCACCCGGGCCCGCAGCTCCGCGACGCGGAAGGGCTTGGTGAGGTAGTCATCCCCGCCCAGCCCCAGGCCGGTGAGCACGTCGGCCTCCTCGGTTTTGGCGGTGAGGAAGAGGATGGGGCAGTCCGCCAGCGCCCGGATGCGGCGGCAAAGGGCGAACCCGTCCTCCCCTGGCATCATCACATCCAGCAATATGCAGTCCGCCCAGCGGCAGGCGGACTCGTCCACCTCCCGGCCGCTCAGGCGGGTGGACACCTGGTGCCCGTCCCGCTCCAGGGCGGTCCTCAGCAGGGCGCAGAGATCCTTGTCGTCATCCACCACCAGGATATGGGCCATCATGTCACCTCAGTTCAGCAGAAGGTACAGCCCCCAGGAGAGGGCATAAAGAAGGTAGATGTGGGCGGGATAGAAGGCGTAGAACAGCAGCTTATGGCCGCCGCCCCGCCGGCCATTATACCACAGCATCAAGGGCGCCGCCAAGATGCCGTAGATCTCATAGTACTGGGTGAAGAGCTGCCACCAGACGAAGTCCGGGGCCATAGCGGAGGCTATGGCGGCCATATAGACTACGCCATAGAGGATGTAGTAGACGGAGAAGGCCGCCACCTGCACACCCCGGCGCTTTCTAAACAGGTAGAGCACCAGCCCCATCACCAGCACCGGCCAGCCGCTGTCCCCGGTGGTGCCCCATGTGGGCAGGACCGAGTAGGCGGCAAAGCCCAGCGGCGTGGCCAGAGCGGGAAAGGCCACAGACAGCTGGCTTGCCAGGATGGGCCAGGCCAGGGGGAGGATCACCGCCGCCAGGCCGGGCAGGATCTTTTTCTGTCCCAGCCAGTCGATGCCCTGCCAGATCACCATGAGCACCGCGAAGGTGGTCATCATGCCGTTCCCCGGGTAGAACCCGTCGGGCCGCACCAGGATGCCGCCGAAGGCCATGAAGAACAGCAGGGCGGACATGGCGGCGGAGAGGATGTAGACCTTGGCGAAGTACTTCTTTCGGCTGTGGGTGTGGGTGAAGCCCTCCACCAGACAGAAGAGGAACAGGGGCGCTCCCAGCCGCCCCACCATGCTGAACCACTCCGGGATCATGCCGGTAAAGCCGAAGAAGTAGTGGATGTGGTCCATCACCATGGTGACCAGGGCGATCCACTTGAGCCCCGTCTCGGTGATGCCGCCGGTCTTGGTCAATGCGCGTGTCGTTTCCATAGCAGAAGTCTCCTTATCAGATTCTGCCGCTATGGTAACAGGCAATTCTAAGGAAAGTATCAAGATGGATTGGAAAATATCCAGTCGGACTCTGAAGTTACTCCCTGCTGCCGCCTCCCCCCTGCATAGTCATCACCCCGGCGGCTAAGCGAGTTCTCTCCGGCGGTCCCTCTATTTGATAAGTTCGGATTTTTGCATATAAAATCTATTGAAAAGTCAAACTATATGCAGTATAATCCTATTGAAAAATCTGTTCATCAGGAGGTGCCGTATGCTTTACCGAAAAATAGCGTCTCTGATCGAGGCACATCTGCAATCGGACTCGAACAAGATCCTGCTCATTGACGGCGCCCGTCAGGTGGGCAAGACCTACATTGTCCGCTATGTGGGACAGAAGCTGTTTGAGAACTACATCGAGATCAACCTGGTGGAGGACGCGCTGGGCGCCGGGCTGTTTGCCAACGTCCGGACGGTGGAGGACTTCTACCTGCAGGTGAGTATGCTCGCCGGCGACAGGATGAAGGAAAAGGAGAACACGCTGATTTTCCTGGATGAGATCCAGGCCTATCCCCACCTGCTCACCATGCTCAAGTTTCTGGCTCAGGACGGCCGGTTCACCTATATCGCAAGCGGCTCGCTGCTGGGCGTCACGCTGGCGCAGACCCCCTCCATTCCCATGGGCAGCATCCGAAAGGTCCAGATGTTCCCCCTGGATTTTGAGGAGTTCCTGTATGCGAATGGGCTGAATGAATTTGCCATCACCGCTATGCGCCGGAGGTTTGAGGCATTGGAGGCGCTGGACGAGGCGACGCACAACAAGGTAATGGATCTGTTCCGCAAGTATCTGCTGGTCGGCGGGCTGCCCGATGCGGTCAATACCTATCTGTCGGAGAAGAACATACAGACTGTGCGGGAGATCCAGCGGGAGATCCATGACTACTATGCCGCCGACGCCTCAAAATACGGCGAGGAGCGGAAGCTGATGATCCGGCGCATCTACGACCTCATCCCCTCCAATATGGAGAACAAGAAAAAGCGCGTGGTGGCCAAGAGCATCGAGGATAAGAAGGGAAAGACCTTCCGCGATTACAGCGACGAGTTTGAGTATCTGATCAGCGCCGGGATCGCCCTGCCCGTTCAGGCCATCTCCAATCCGGTTTTCCCGCTGATCGAGTCCGCAGGGAAAAACCTGCTCAAGCTCTATCTCAACGATGTGGGACTCCTGACGTGCCTTCTTTACGGGAACAATATCCGCGCCGTCCTGGATGATGAAAAGAGCATCAATCTGGGATCCGTCTATGAGACTGTCGTCGCCAGCGAACTGGCCGCCCATGGCTATAAGCTGTACTACTATGACAACCGCAGCAAGGGCGAGGTCGATTACCTGATCGACGATTACAGCAGCCTTTCCGCCGTCCCCCTTGAGGTCAAGTCCGGCAAGGACTATACCGTACACAGCGCGCTCAACACCTTTGTCCAAAATGAGGACTACCATATCAAGAAGGCATTCGTACTGTCCAATGAGCGCAAGGTATCCAGCAAGGGGAAGATCACCTATCTCCCGATCTACTTTGTCATGTTCTTCTCCGCAGCCTCCGGCTGAGGTATTTTCTCTGATTCTGCCGCCAAGCCGCCAAACTCTTCCCATCGCAGTCCTGCAAAACAAAAAAATGCGGGGGAGCTGCGCCATCCGGCACAGCTCCCCCGCTCTTTTCTTCGGTGATACGCTCCTATATTACGTCCGCAGCCGGAAGGTCAAGGGCGCGAATTTGTAGACCAGGATGCTGGCCACAATGGAGTACGCCACGCAGAAGGCGATACACATCGCGCCAAACACCAGGATGGGCATGCGGACGTTGATCATGGCGTAGCACACCACATAGGTGAGGACCATCACGATGCGGTAGGTCCCGCTCTTCATCTCCGTACCGGCCGTGTAGGGCTGCAGCAGGTAGTAGACGGTCAGGTAGTGGATGGAGAAGAAGGCGCTCATGGCGAGGATGGTAACCACCAGCACCACATAATTGAGGGGGTTGTCCGTCCCGCCGGAGACATAGAGGATCAGCGCCAGGCCGCACCCGATCACCAGCGCCGGCACGGCGTTGACCTTAATGATCTCCCGCAGCCGGATGCGAAACAGCCTGAGAACGAACCCCGGACGCTTGTAGAATGAGTAGGTCAGAAGGCTGTGGTCGCAGTTCATGAACAGGGCCTGGGTAAAGCCGGTGCCCCGGTTGATGAGATACATGATGAAGGCGAAGTACGGCAGCCACGTCATGACCATCTCATTGATGTCCGCCTTGGCGCCGGGCTGGATCACCATGATCAGCACCGCGCCGCAGCAGAGAAACAGGCAGACATAGGCGATGCGCAGGGCGGATTTCCACAAAATCTTCCGGTGCCGCTTGACGAACAGGTCGTTGAGGAACTCAAAGCCCTTCTTTTGGCTGGTGATGGAGGTGTCGGCGGAGATGTTCTTCTCATTGGCCGTCTTGACCGCCGCTCTGGCCTTGTCCATCTGGCCCGGGATCTGGGCCAGCAGCTCCTGGTTCATCTCCCGGTAGTGGCGGAAGCTCACCACCCGCCGAAGGCTCAGGAGCCCCAGCGGGATCCAGACCAGGAACAGCGCCGCGGAGGCCCAGAGGGGCAGGACGAAGCCCACGGCGGGCGGCACATAGGCCAGGGCCAACAGGAGCGCCGTCAGCAGCCAGGCTATCTTCTGGAGGTTATTCTCATTGCGGACATAGCCGTGCATCTCATAGTCCCGCAGGGAGTCGGCGGCCACCGCCACCTTCGCGCCGGCGATGCAGACAGGGATCAGCAGGCACAGCCACAGCGGCACGCCCCGGTCCAGGCCAAAGAGGATGGTGAAAGGCAGGAACCCCACCACGACCTTCCCCAGCGCGTAGCCGTAGTTAGACAGGGTGTAGGACCGGGCATTCATCCGCAGAAGGATCATGGCGTAGTACTTGTCCCGGGTGGGGTTGAAGAGGCTGGTGTTCATATACGAGCCGATCAGCGTCAGGAACAGCAGGATGTGCAGGAACCCGAGGCCCGCCGGCGCCCGCTCGTAGAGGAGCCCCACGCCGCAGACCATGGTGAGGAAGTAGAGGAACTTCCCCAGGAAGATGGACACGATCTCCCACAGCACCGAGAGGATGTTGGCGAAGATCTTCAGCCCCCGCACTTGATAAAGCCGGTCGGGCAGCACCCGTTTCAAAAGGGGGATCTGCTTGAGGGAGTGCAGGATGCCGTTGACCCGGTATGTATTTTTCAGGGCGAATGAGATGCGCAGTGTTTTAAGCATAGCTCTCCTCTTTCAGCGCCGCGATGATCTTCTCCTTGAAGGCGTGGTCGTCCAGGTTGGACTTCTCCACCACCTCCAGCTCCCCGTGGCTGAGCAGCACGATCTCGTCGCACAGATCCAGGGCCAGGTCCAGGATGTGGGTGGAGAAAATGGTGATCCGCCCGTCCTTCAGGGACCGGAGCAGGTTCTTCATCTCCTCGGCCACCACCACGTCCAGGCTGGTCAGCGGCTCGTCCAGGAGCAGGATGTTGGGCTGGGCGATGATGTTGACCAGCATCTGCATCTTGTTCTTCATGCCATGGGAGTAGTCCTTCAGGAGCTTGTCCCGGTCCTCCGGGGCGATGCTCATTTCCTCAAAATACTCGTCCAGGGGCCTGGGGTCCCGGATGGAGTCAGAATTGATGTCCACAAAGAACTTGAGGAACTCCCGGCCGGTGAGGAACTCCGGCACCGTGGGCGTGGAGAGGACATACCCAATGTCCTCCGCCGCCACCTCCCGGCGCACGCCGTTTTCTTCTATGTAAAAGCTGCCGCTGTCGGCCTTGATGTCCCGGTTCAGGCAGTTGAAGAGCGTCGTCTTACCGGCGCCGTTTCGGCCTAACAGGCCGTAGATCCTCCCCTCCTCAAAGGTAAAGTCGATGTCTTTCAGCACCTCTTTCTGCTCAAAGCGCTTGGACAGGTGCTCAATGATAAATTTCATGGGTTACTCCTTGCAGTCGATTTTCTCCCAGCGGCCTCTCACTGGATGCGAAAGCCGTTGGAGGTCTTCTGGAACACATACGCCAGCATGGCGTCGTGGTCGGGGAACGCCACCGGCTCAAACCCCTCCTCCGGATGGAAGGACACCACTTGGTCCGTCCAGTTGATCCAGAGCAGCTGGGGCGCCTGGGCGCCCGCGTCATCATCCATACTCGTTATTCTCCTTATTCCCTCTTGTTTCCCATACCGCTTAGCGATTTATCCTACATGGGCACGCTGCTGACCAGGCCCTCGATCTCCTGCCGCAGTCCGGCCCGCTCCCGCTCCGCCTGGTCCGCCATCTGCCCCAGGCGGTCCAGGACGGCGCAGATCTGCGCCCGGGTGTCCTCCACCTGGGCCTGGGCCTGGTTGATCCGGTCCAGCACCGCCCAGTCGGCGAAGATACCGTCGAACACATAGTCGGCAAAGCGGAGGAAGCCGTCGATATTGACCTGGAAATCGGCGCTGATGGTCACGTCAGCCAGTTCTGTCCGGAAGGCGCGCAGCTGCGACTGCAGGTACTCCACCGCCGCCTGGGCCTCATCCAGCTTGCTGTGCTTGGCCAGGTCGGCGATGAGCCCGCCGCCAATCAGGTCCCAGGTGCCCCAGCCCTCCGCGCTGCTCAGGCTCTCCAGGATCTCATCGGCCGTCGCCAGGGCGCTCTGCCCGGCGGCGGACGCCTCCCCCAGCTCACGCTCCTGGCTCTCTAAGTAGGCCTCGCGCTCCTCCATGCGGAGGATCTGTTCCGCAGCCGCGCCGCCGGCGGCCTTGACCGCCTGGGTCTTCTCCCGGAGCAGCGCGGCGTACCGCTCCTCGCAGCCGTCCAGGGTGCCCAGTTCCGCCTGGCACCGGGCCAGATCCTCCTCCGCACCGGCCAGCTCCCGGGCCGCCGCGTCATACCGCACCCGGGCGGCGTAGGCCTCCTGCCGCTCCCGCGTCAGCTTTTCGTCCATCTTCCCTACCACGTTGTAGAAGAAGGCGGCCAGGCTCCGGCCCTCCAGCCGGTCCACATCCGCCTGCTCCTCCCGCATGGCCTCTTTCAGCTCCTCCGCCCTGGCGGCGTAGGTATCCCGCTGGCGCCGCAGCTCCGCGGCCGAGGCCTCCAGTTTCTTCTTGCGGGCGCACTGGGCGAGCAGCTCCTTCAGCTGCTGGTCATAGCCGTTCATCTCGTTTCGCTCCTTTCCCTTCCCAAGGCATCAATTCTCTCTGCAAAAGAGGGCTTCACCCAGCTGTGAAGCCCTCAGCCGCCGCCGGATCGGAATGGGAGCCCAACCCTTCAGGCGGATCTCTTTAAGGTCACCTGGACGCCCAGTGTCTGGGCGTAAGCGGGATTTTTCCGGAGGTTCTCCATCAGGCGGATCGCCAGGAGTCTCGTTTTTGGATCCATCGCCGTCACCTCGCTGCGCAAACTTCACAGGAGCGCCTGCTCTCTCTGCTTACCCGTATTCTACCATCCAGCATCAGCGGCTTCCAGTATCGGTTTAGCAAATTAGGGCCCGCTATTTCCACTGCCTCGGCAAAATACCCGGTTCAATCCCGCTCCGCACGCCGGCGCTCATAGGCCTCATACTGCTCGGCGTTGATGGCGCCGGTGGCCAGCATCCGCTCCGACCACAGCTGCAGGGTCTCCACCGCGATGGAGATACGCTCCAGCTCCTCCTCAAACATGTAGAGTGCCTGGGAAATGGGGTGGTCAGATGCGACGGTGTCGCCTACGCGGAACACGATGGTTTCCTGCGCAGTGTGGGTCTTGTTGTAAGACATTTTGGCGAAGATGCCGACGTTGGCCAGAACGGCGACAACAAGGATCAGGGCAACGACGCCTTTTGCTTTACTGCTCACGTTTTTTCCTCCGTTCCTCAATTTTGTGGTTCTCTCTTTGTGCTATTTCATCGAGCAAAGCCCGCTGCACACGGGCAATTGGGGGCGCTCAGCTGAGCATGGACACGATGGCCTCGTAGGAGATGTTGGGCACGTTGCGGAAGGTCTGGAGCATATCCACGCGCTCGGTGAGCATGTGCCCGTCGCGGCCGAAGGCGCCGATATTCACCACGGGTACGTTGATCTCCAGGATCTTGTCCACATCGTGGAAGTACTTCACCTTCCAGGAGGGCATGTTCTCCGCCACGGCGTCGAAGGACTCCCGTGTGTCGCACAGGGCCATGAAGCTGGAGTCGGAGATGTAGGGGTAGAACATGCGGGTCTTGATCTGGCGCTGGGCCTCGGGGCGGAGCTTCTCCACCGCGCCCTCCACGGCGTCCAGCAGTGCGCGCTCCTTCTCGGTCTTGCCGGTCATCTCGATGCGGGCGCTGAACACGGAGCCGAAGAACAGGACCAGCGCGGGGGATTTGTCCTCGTACCACTTCCAGACCTCCTCCACCACGGCCAGACTGAAGTAGCGCAGGTCCATGGCGGGCTGCTCGCGCTGGAGGTTCTCGGCAAAGGCGGCGATGGCATCCTTGAAGGGCTGGCCGTGACGCTCCGCAGCCTCGTTATAGAACTCCTTCCACGTATACACGCGGGTCTTCCACGGCAGCTTCGTGTAGGGCACGCCGCTGAGGGAGCAGTACTTCTCGTACTGTTCGTTGAGGTAGGCCACCACGCTGTCGAAGGCGTCCACGCCCACCTGACGGCTCTTTTCCAGCACCACGTCGGGGCTCATGCCGTGGGTGCAGAAGTTGTAGTAGGAGAAGGCAGTCAGCGCCGTCTGGACGGTGTAGCCCTCCTTGGTGTCCGCCTGCTTCAGAGAGATGGGCGGGATGGCCACCTCGCCCTGGGCAATGTCGCACAGGTCGGTGTTCAGGGACATGCGGCGTGTGACCTCGGCGATCAGCAGGTTGGGGTCGAAGGCGTTGAAGGCGGAGCCCACGTGGGATTCCTTGCCCAGCGCCACGAAGCAGGGCAGCAGCTTGCCGATGCTGCCGTAGTAGATGTAGCGGTTCTCATCGCCGGGCATGTAGTTGGTGGAGTAGTCGGCGTTGATGCAGGCCACGTACTCGAAGTGCTCCTTCTTCTTCAGGTCCAGCAGGTAGTCGATGGCGGTGATGATGCCGTGGGAGTTGTCCTCCTCGTCACACTCGGCGATCTGGACCAGATTGCCGTCCAGCTCCTCGGGGTGCTCGGAGAAGTACTTGACAAGGTA
>OODJ01001606.1_pt1 | contig 17318 bp, 22 predicted proteins | sample 1671611 | NCBI WGS metagenome assembly OODJ01 (sample SAMN06348174, study PRJEB24527) | human gut metagenome | biome: human gut; feature: ankylosing spondylitis patient; material: feces | host: Homo sapiens | place: China | collected 2015-10 | reverse complement strand
AACCCGCCGCTCTGTGCAGACTAACACGTTTTCTTTCACCGGAGCTCAGATGCGCAGTCGCCCTTCATACCCAAGGAGAGGAAATCTACTGGGATTATCTCGGAAACGCTCCGAAGGATTCCCGAATGCTCGCCGAATGCTTTGCCAATGTCAGCGGATATCAGGTATCTGCTCCGGATGGAATTGCATCCTATGGCGGGTATAAGGACTGGGTTATCTCCGAACTCGGAATTCCGGCATTCACCATTGAGTGCGGCTATGGAAAAAATCCGCTTCCGCCCTCCGATTTCTATAAAATATATGAAAAGGTTCTGCCAATTCTGCTCACTGCCGCAGCTTTTTGAAAAAAACACTTGCATTTGCCGCATAGATTCCGTTATAATAGTCTAAAGAGGAAATACTCAAAATGAAATTTCTGAAAAATGATGTGTGTCCCCATCCGTCATCAAAGCGGAAAAGCCCAAATCGACCTCACGTCAAGCCTTTAGATTTGCAGATAAGCACGCAGCATGCTGCCCAAAAGTTCGTCGCGGTCAATCTTGCGTATTAGGCTTCTGGCGTTCCGGTGATTGGTAATATAGGTCGGATCCTCTGACAGAATATATCCGACAAGCTGATTCACCGGATTATAACCTTTTTCCAGCAAAGCAGAATAAACCTCCTGCAGGATTCTCCTGTTTTGTTTTTCCTTGTCGCTTTCGATCGAAAAAGTAATGGTTTGATCGTTTGAATAAGCCGGCATTTTTAAGATCCTTTCAAAACATATTTTCGTTTCCCTCTTATTCTATACCAAAATAAAAAATTTTTCAACATTTTTTATAAAGGTTCGCAAAATCATTTGTTCTGCGGTATATTCCCGATTGATTCAATAAAAATACGACGGAAGGATGTGTTCCTATGGAAATCAAGCGAAAAAAGACAACCGAAGATGAAATTTTTAAAACCGAACAAAAGCTTGCAGACGAAGTCTCCGCTCTTCAAGTCAAGTATGAGAACGAATTCGAAACGCTCGGATATGAGCTTGATCTTGAATTCGGACAAAAGGAAGATGAATCTCAAAAAAATTATTCGGAATTCGTCCGCGACGAGGGGAAACCATATGATGCCGGTTATGTCAGCCGTGCGCTGATTACAGTCAGAAGAAAAAAAACGGAAGAAGAACTCGCTGACGACAATCGCATTGCGGAAGAAAACCGAAAAGAATTTGAGACAGCCGAAAACGAAGAGCAGGCAGAGCAGCTTGAAAACGATGAGACACTGCGCATCTCCGAGGACGCTCTCAAACGCTCAGTCGCATTTACCGAAGTCATGCTCGTGCGCACTTATAAATCCTTCTGGACCGAATGGGTCAGCCTATGCGACAACCTTGAGGAACTTGAAAACGACCTGCAAGAATTTTTTGCTTTTCTGACAAAAAGAAAAGAAGAATAAGCAAACCGTTCCAAAATAGATTATCCGCTCATCAAAACATGATGATGTTTGTCTTTCGGCGTTTCTCCCTGTATCAAAGGAAAACGCAAAAAGAGAGAAACGCCGTTTTCTGATCGCTCAGAGTCTTATTCTCCGCCGTTTACGGCGGATTTTTTATATGGATATTCTGATTTTAAAAAAATCAGTATTGAACGAGCCGTACGGATGTGATATAATAAAAATTAATATTTTAATTCAAATTTATCGAAGCAAGACAATTTTGTCTTAGAAAGCCATCCTTATGATAAAAAATGAAAGAAAGCCCACCGAACTGAAAACTTCTGACTTTGATTTTGAGCTGCCAGAAGACCTTATCGCACAGCATCCGACCGAACGGCGTGATGATGCAAGGCTTATGGTCCTGGATCGAAAAACCGGAAAGATCTCTCATCGGATTTTCCGCGATATTACCGATTACCTGCGTCCGGGAGACGTCCTTGTCATCAATGACTCCAAAGTGATTCCCGCACGGATCTACGGCAAAAAAATCAGAACAGACGGTACGGAGGGAGCAGAAGCGGAATTTTTGCTTCTGCGCCAGATTTCTTTGGATATCTGGGAAGTGATCGTACGTCCCGGCAAACGTTTAAAAAAAGGCGCACGTGTCCGGTTCGGAGGGAGCCTTGAAGCCGTCGTCTGCGAGGTTACGGAAGACGGCAACCGGATCGTTCGATTCGAGTATGACACCTCCGGCGGACGCAATCTTTATGCCATTCTTGATGAAATCGGGAAAATGCCGCTGCCTCCTTATATCAAAGAGGAACTAAGGAACAACAACGACTATCAGACCGTTTATGCCCGTGAAGAAGGTTCCGCCGCGGCGCCGACCGCCGGGCTTCACTTTACAGAAGAGCTGCTTCAAAAAATAAAGGACATGGGCGTCTTTGTTGCGCCTGTCATGCTGCATGTCGGGCTTGGCACGTTCCGCCCTGTCAAAGCGGATCTCATCTCCGATCATGTCATGCACAGCGAATGGTTTACTGTCACAGAAGAAAGTGCGGAAATCATCAACCGCGCGCGGAAAAACGGCGGCAGAATCGTCGCCGTCGGAACGACCTCCTGCCGAACACTGGAAAGCGCCGCAGGAGAGGATGGCATTGTCCGCGCCATGTCCGACGACACGGGAATTTTTATTTATCCCGGATATCGCTTCAAAGCAGTGGACATGCTCATTACCAATTTTCACCTGCCTCAAAGCACACTGATCATGCTTGTATCCGCGCTTGCCGGCAGAGAATTCATTATGGAAGCCTATCGGACCGCAGTAAAAGAAAAGTATCGTTTTTTCTCTTTTGGCGATGCCATGCTGATCCTATCATCTGACGGAGAGTCCACAACATGAAAGAAAGCAAACCTTTCGTTATTGCCGTCGCGGGACCAACCGCGAGCGGTAAAAGCGCGCTCGCTATGGAACTTTGCCGCAGACATGCGGGAGAACTTGTTTCCTGCGATTCCATGCAGATTTACTGCCGTATGGATATCGGTACGGCAAAGCCCACCGCCGCGGAACGTGCAGAAATTCCGCACCACCTCATCGATATCTGCGAACCGACCGAAGATTTTTCCGCAGCAGCCTTTGCCGCTCTCGCGGCGGATGTTATCCGCGATATCACCGAGAGAGGGAAACTGCCTATACTCTGCGGCGGGACGGGATTATATCTCGACTCCGTACTGCGCGGCATTGATTTCGGTGAAATGGAGCCGGATCCCGTACTACGGGAAAAACTATGGAAAACGGCGGAGGAAAAAGGAGCGCTTTTCCTGCATCAAATGTTGCAAAAAGCAGATCCGGAAGCAGCGCAGTCCATTCATCCAAACAATATCAAGCGTGTTGTGCGTGCCCTTGAGATCTGCACGCTTTCCGGCATGACCAAAACAGAGTGGGACAAAACAGCGCTGCGTAAGGAATCCCCCTACCGCGCGACAGTGATCGCATTGGATTACCGAAACCGGGATATTTTATATGAACGAATCGATAACCGTGTGGAAAAAATGCTTTCAGACGGACTGGAAACAGAGGTACGTACGCTTCTCTCTGAAAATGCGCTCAAGCCGAATACAACTGCGGCATGTGCCATCGGCTATAAGGAACTGATTGCTTATTTTAATGGGGATATTTCTCTTGAACAAGCGACAGAAAACATGAAATCCGCAACAAGGCATTATGCCAAACGTCAGCTGACGTGGTTCAGGCGCAACCCGGATATCCGCTGGCTGTATCCGGATGACTATTCGGATGTGGAATCGCTTTTCGAGGCTGCGGACGCCGTGATTTCAAAATCCTAACAGAAAGGGAGAACAGAATGGAAATCCATATAAAACCTTTATATAAAAAAATCATTCTTGTATCTCTCTGTGCACTCGCCGTCGTTTATATCTTTTATCATATCGTTCTGAGTTTGCAAAAAGATGTACAGCTTTTTGCAGTCAGACCGGATACGGCAGATGACGTTCAAACTTTCACGGGATATCTTTTTCGAGACGAAACCGTTCTTACCTGCAACGCCTCGGGAATTCGGGATTATCCTTACTATGACGGAGAAAAAATCTCAACAGGCAGTATTGTTGCCAATCTCTACCGGTTCGGCAGTGAAGATACTGCCAACCAGCTGGAATCTCTTCGCACACAAATCGATGTTCTAAGAACGAGTACTTCTGTTTCCGGCAATACCCTTGAGGAAGTGCAAAAGCAGATTGATCTGCTTTCCTATCGGATTCTCGGGCTGAACGCCTCCGGAGATACTGCTGCCGCCGGTGTACTTACAGATGAACTTCTGGCGCGAATGGCGAAAAAAAACCTTCTTATTTCAGGCAAATCCGATTATAGTGATGAAATTGCTGCATTGGAAGCACAGAAAAATATTTTGATTTCCTCTCTCGGCACACCGACTGAATCCATCGTTGCTCCATCATCCGGATATTTTTATTCCGATACTGACGGATATGAAAGTGTATTTACACTTGCCGCCGCACAAACCATTACATTTGAAACTTTTGATACCCTCATATCCATGACACCCTCTGTGACAACCAATGCCGTCGGAACACTGATAACCGATTTTCACTGGTACTATGTCTGCAAAACAACGGAAGAAAGTGCGGATGGGTTCACCGCCGGCAACACCTACGATTGTCGTTTCCCGGACAATAGCTACAACGGTACCATCCGGATGCAGTTGGTTTCCAAACAAACGGATGAAAACGGAAACGCGCTGCTTACCTTTTCCTCCTCCACCCTTCCCCGCTCCTTTGATATCACACGCTGCCAACGCATGGAGGCTGTGAGAACAACCTACAGCGGTTACCGCATTCCTGTGGATGAGGTGCGTGTCATTGACGGCGCCACCTTTGTTTATATTTTCGACGAGGGTTCGGCGAGACTGCGGGAGGTCAGTATTTTATGGGAGGCTAACGGTTATTATATCATTTCGGATTCTTATGAAAGTCCCTCGGAAAATCCCGTTTTGAAGCTGAATGATCTCATCATTATAGGAGAAAAAAATCTGTACGACGGAAAAATTATCAATTGACGGAGGAAGACTTTATGGATACACACTTTATCAGGGAAAATATTTCACGTATCCGGAAGAATATGGACCCTTTCCCGGATGCAAAGCTCATGGCGGTTGTCAAAACACGCACGCCGGAAGAAATCCGTTTTGTTCTGGATTGCGGCGTTACCCTGCTTGGGGAAAACCGTGTTCAGGAGCTGATTTCCCACTTCGAACATCTCGACTCCCGTGCAGAAATTCATTTTATCGGAACACTTCAAAAAAACAAAGTGAAATATATCATCGACAAGGTCTCCATGATCGAGTCCCTTGACAGCATATCCCTTGCCGCGGAAATCGACCGTCAGGCATCAAAACACAACCTGCGTATGCCTGTGCTGATCGAGGTCAACATCGGACGGGAATCCTCAAAATCCGGTGTGTTGCCCGAGGAACTTTCTCCTTTCTGTCACCAGATTCAATCCTATGAAAACCTGATTCCATCGGGACTCATGACCATTGCTCCCATCTGCGACAGTGCTGAGGAATACAGCTTTTACTTCTCAGAAATGGAACACCTGCGCCATACGGTATTCACTTCTTATTTCCCGCAGATCCAGCATCCGATTCTTTCCATGGGAATGTCGGGAAGTTATCTCCCCGCACTTGCAAACGGAGCGGATATCATCCGCATCGGCGAAGGAATCTTCGGCAAAAGAAACACCCCTGTAAAATTATAGCAAAAAGTCCAACAATTATATGAAAAAATTCTCTTTTTTTTCAAAAAAAGAATTGCATTTCCTGTTTCGATTATGTTATAATAGCATAAAGGGTAATGTATCCCTTTTTCACTGTTGTTTTGAAAAAGCAAATTATATAAAAGTTATTCTGGAGGTACAAAATGGGCTTGCTTGATAAAATCAAAGGAATGGTAAACACCGACGATGCATATGGAGATAACTACGGACTCGATGAAAATGAAGACGATGATATCATTCCTACTCGTTCTACGGCTTCAAGACCGGGAATGAATATATCGGGACATGACAATTCCGTTGCCATTGAGCTCAAGGTAGTAAGACCTGAAAGCTATGCGAGCGTAACGGAAATCGCAGATCATCTTCTCAATCACCGTACGGTAGTTCTGAATTTGGAAGCAACAAACAGAGAAGTTGCCAAAAGACTGATTGATTTTCTTGCCGGCGTTGCCTATTCCATCGATGGACAGCTCAAAAATGTCGCCAATAATACATATATCATCACTCCCTGCAACGTTGACGTAGCGGATTCTCAAATCAGAGCAGCAGAACCAAGACATGCTTCTATGCAGCAGCCGACTCCTGCCGTTAATCTGACAAGCGACACACTGTTTTGAGCGTGACTTATAATCTTTGAGACGGGGCAGTTTTGTCCCGTCAAGGTTTTATGCGGGAATTCGGTATTCGACACCAGATATCCGGTATGATTCTATGAAAAAATCGAAAGAGGAAACTTTCATGGCAGCACCTATCACACCCAAGGCGCTCTCTGAGCGGGAATTTACAAAAACCATACGCGGTTATAATATATCCGAGGTTGATGCATATATCAATCGCATTGTCGAGAATTATTCTTATCTTTACAGAGAAAATATCGAACTTGCCAAGCGTCTTTCCGAGGCTACATCCAGACTGGAAAGTCTCAGTTCGGAAGAGGAGCTTGTCAGACAAACGCTTGAGACCGCAAAAAAAGCAGGCGACCAAATTATTGAAGAGGCTTACGTCCGTGCAGACGATATCCTTGCTTCCATCAAATCGAGCTGTGATTCTATTCTGCGTAACTTCAGAGACAAGATTGAAACACAGAAGAACGCGCTTGCCGAAATTCAGCAAAACATTCTCACTTTCAAAAATGAACTGTTTGAAAAATACCGCCTGCATATTGAACTTATCGAACAAATCTCTCCTGTATACGAATACGAAGAAGATTTGACGCCTGACGAATATGTGGATCGCATTGTTACCGATTTGAAACGAGAGGTCGCTGCACAGTATGGCATTTCTCTGGATTCTCTGTCTGTACCAGATGATGCGCAAACCAAAGTAGCGGAACCACAGGCTACAAATGAACTTCCCCCTGTCAGGGCGGAGGATACTGCCCCTATCGTGGAAGTACAGGAAACCATACCGTCAAAACCGGTTTCTCAGCCGAAGAAAAAAAAGTCACGCGGCATTCCTTCCGTTATGGAACTGCTTGACGAATATGAGGATCAAGAAGTACTGCGGGAAGCTAAAATCAAGCAGCCGCGCGCACGTCAGTTTATGCTGGATATTGACGGCGAAAATGAAAACGCCGAGCTTGTGCTTTCCGGCAAATAAAGGAGCTTTGTCATGATTTTATGGGTTCTTGTCATTGTTGCCTCCGTAATTCTTGATCAAATCACAAAATTACTTGTCACCGGGAACATGGCGCTGTATGAATCCGTGCCGGTCATCCCTCATGTCTTTTCTTTTACCTACATCCACAATTACGGCGCCGCATGGGGAATTTTCAGCGAACATCGATGGATTTTTATTGCCATTACAGGCATTGCCATCATTGTGCTCCCCATTTTTTTATATCGGTATCGGAAACTTCATTTTTTATTTGGCTTATCTCTTTCTCTCATTATCGGCGGTGCGATCGGAAATATGATAGACCGTTTGTTCAGGGGTTTTGTCATTGATTTTCTCGAATTTACATTTATTGATTTTCCTGTATTCAACATTGCCGATATTTGCGTGACAGTCGGCACCGTTCTCATGTTTATTTATATCGCATTCATCGATAAAACGCTCTTCGCCGATAAAAAAGAAGCACAAACGGCGCAGACAAACGGAGAGGAAACACTTTCAAATGCCGGAGATCAGCAAAAAAACGATTGTGATCACAACTGAAAACAGCGGACGCCGTCTCGATCTCGTATTGACGGAATCGGACGGCGCTCTTTCACGTTCGCACGTGCAGAAACTGATTGAAACCGGTCATGCAACGGCAAATGGCGTTGTTGTTTCCAAAAACTACAAGCCTCGTCCCGGAGATATTGTAGAGCTTGAATATCCCTTGCCTGTTCCCTGCCATGCCGAAGCGGAAAACATTCCGATTGATATTGTTTATGAAGATGAAGATATCATTGTTGTCAATAAACCCAAGGGAATGGTCGTACATCCTGCCGCCGGAAATACTACAGGAACCTTGGTCTCCGCATTGCTTCATCACTGCGGCGGCTCTTTGTCCGGCATCGGCGGTGTCATCCGTCCCGGCATTGTTCATCGAATCGATAAGGATACAAGCGGACTCCTTGTCGCCGCAAAAAATGATATGGCTCATCTTTCCTTGGCAGCACAAATCAAGGAACACAAAGTCTCCCGTGTTTATCGGGCAATTGCCATTGGAAGAATGGAAGAAAACCGGACGATTGATCTCCCGATCGGAAGACATCCTACAAATAGAAAAAAAATGGCGGTGACAGACAGAAACGCAAAAAACGCCGTCACACATGTCGAGATTATCGAGACATTTCAAGCTCTTTCTGATATTCGGTGCATTCTCGAAACCGGAAGGACGCATCAGATCCGCGTCCATCTCTCATACATCGGGCATCCGCTTCTTGGTGATACCGTTTACGGCAGCATGAAGCATCCTATGAATCGTAAATATGGTGCCCTCACAGCCGGTCAATGCCTGCATGCAGGAGAATTGACGCTGACACATCCAAGAACGGGAACTCTGATGCATTTTGAATGTGAGCTCCCCGCTTATTTCCGCCATCTTCTTCATATTTTGAAAAACGGGAGCTGACATTCTCTCCTGAAAAGAGGTTATAATGAAATCATTCCATAATATTTTGCTATTTTCCGACGTCGATGGAACCATTGCGTGGAGCAGCGAATACATTAATCCGAAAAACTTTGATGCCATCCGCTATTTTATCAATCACGGTGGACATTTTGCTTTTTCTTCCGGACGCAATCACAAGGACATCTTTCATATTCTGCCGAATTTAAAGGAACTTGTGAATATGCCGTGTATCCTATGCAACGGAAGCTATCTCTATGATGCAAATACAGGAGATATCTTAAATCCGCAATATCTTGATAGCACCCATGCGGTAAAATTACTACGTGAAGTCAATCATGATTTCCCTGACGTCGGATTTCGTGTGACAGTCCGAGGAGGATTTCTTGTCCCGTCAGGCAACGAGACTATACTGCGCCAGCTTTCGGAATGGGGAATTTCCGACCTTTCCACGATATGCGACATAACAGAGTTTGACGGCTGTCAGTGGTTCAAAGCCGTATTTATTGCCAAACCTCCGACGCTTTTGCAAGTCGCAGAATATATTGAAAAAAATTATTCGGATTATTTTACTCTCACTCGTTCCAGTAATTTTTCGCTCGAGCTGCAGCCACTTGGAGTTTCCAAAAGCTTTCAGTTCCCATTTCTTCGTTCACAATATCCCGGCGCTGTACTTTATGCCATCGGCGATTTTGACAATGATGCGGAAATGCTGCGTGCGGCAGATGTTGCTGCCTGTCCCGAAAACGCCTCCGAAGAAATCAAAAAAATTGCATCACTTCACGTCTGCCACTGCAAGGACGGCGCCATTGCGGAGCTGATTGAAAAAATAAAAGAAAAATAAAGCTTTTCAGATACGCAAAAAAACACTGAAAATATACATTTCCGATTTTATTTTCTATACATATTTATAAGACCGGCGGAACGGCAAACAACGATGTCTTCTGTATCAAATTTCACAGCAAAATGCTTTCATTACATTTGATTCGTTTGTATAAAACACATGCACCTCTCAAGGCTTAACGCTTTGAGAGGTGCATATATTTTACACGATTCTCTGCTATTCAGAACTTTTGATTATCTTAATAAGGTTGTAAATTTGATAAGGGAAATAGCCCAAGATGCCGACATATACAGCGCAAGCAAAAGTAATAATCCAAAACACCGAGGCAATCATTTTAAATTTAAAAGAGCGTTTAGATATAAAACGGACAGTAAGAATAATACCAGATAAAAGCATGCTGAATCCGAAGCCACCTAAACAACCAAATAGCCAAAATGATTGTATTCTTTGGTTGTGAATGACCGGCTCCATTGAACCTATCAGTCCATATATAATGAATCCGGTAATCAATACACACATAGTACAAATAAAATATTCCAACCTATTTTTTTTGCTCACAATTATCAAACTCCTATCAAAAAAATCTGGCAGCTATGCTACATTATGATAGCATAGCTGCCAGATTTTTGCAAGGTAATCTTATTTGAAGTAGCGATTGAGCAGACCTTCAAATGCTCTGCCGTGACGTGCTTCATCCTTTGCCATCTCGTGCACAGTATCATGGATTGCATCCAGATTTGCCGCTTTCGCGCGTTTTGCAAGATCATATTTCCCTGCAGTAGCGCCGTTTTCAGCTGCAACGCGCATCTCAAGATTCTTTTTTGTGCTGGATGTTACAACCTCACCGAGAATTTCCGCAAATTTTGCTGCATGCTCCGCTTCTTCATAAGCGGCTTTTTCCCAATACAGACCAATCTCCGGATATCCTTCACGAAACGCAACTCTTGCCATAGCAAGATACATGCCCACCTCAGAACATTCTCCGTTGAAATTTGCACGCAAATCGTTAACGATATCTTCCGAAACGCCCTCTGTGATGCCAACAACATGTTCCGTTGCCCAAGAAGAGGTTTTTTCCTCTATTTTTTCAAACTTATCCGCCGGCACGCCGCATTGAGGACATCTTTCCGGAGGCGTATCGCCCTCGTGAATATACCCGCATACTTTACATACCCATTTTGCCATTTTATAAATCCTCCCAGTTTAAATATGATTTTTTTTATCAAGACATTCGCGGCAGATACCGCGCAATGTATTGCTTGCATAATTGATCTTTGCGCCAATTTCTTTTTCGATTTTACTGACATCAAAATGCTCGGTCACATCATAGACGGCTCCACAGCGCTCGCAGAAAAAATGGCTATGAGGCTGAACATGCCCGTCATAACGCTCTTTGCCGTCAGATGACGCTCCGATTTTCAGAATCATGCCGGCTTCATAAAGCATCGCAAGATTCCGGTAAACCGTTCCGAGGCTGATATTGGGAAAATCGCGTTTCAAGTCCGTATATACCATATCGGCAGTCGGATGGTCATACCGCGATTGCAGATTTTCAAAAATTGCCTCGCGTTGTTTGGAATATCGCTGCATATCATGCCGCCTTTCAAATAATAGTAATTATTACTTTTATTATTTTATCATAAAAAAATGATTTGTCAAGTCTTTTTTTAAACTTTCTGAATTTTTTTAAGATTTACATAGACAGAGGTCAGATTTCAAAAAAAGTTATCATAAAATCTTGACTTGTAAGAAAAACTGTGATAGAATAATAAAGCTGTCTGTATTCTGACCAAATACGGAACAACCATTCAAATATATATGGAGAAGTCGCTTAGCTGGTCGAGGGCGCACGACTGGAAATCGTGTAGGCGGTAAAACGCCTCGAGGGTTCGAATCCCTCCTTCTCCGCCAAATGAAAACACCATTGGAATTCGAACCCCTAAGGTTTGGACAACAATGGTGTTTTGCTATAAACTATGTATCTATGCGGGGTTGCGGCTTTTTTATTGTTGGATTCACAACAGAGCAAGGATATGATATCCTGATTTTTGCTGAATCAATTTGTGGCCAGTTATACCAACATAACTGAATGAAAAATTCTTTATCTGTTATAATGAATTGTTTATTAAAAAAGTAAACCACCCTATTGTCAGAAAGAACGATAGGGCGGTTTGCTTTTCTATGAGTATCTATTTAATTTTTCATTTTTTATGAGTGCTTTCGTGAAGCATTGCCAAATACCCAATCAAAATTGTCCATACATAGGCACAAGTTTTGGGAATCATCAGCATCCCAATCATAGGAATGGTGTCGGCCCACAGTACCACCGGGATATAGAAACCAAAACTCAGCACAATGGTCAGCCACATCCAACGGAAGGCGCGATCCTGATGTTTCTTTGCGCTCCGATAAAACAACACAATTACCAACAATCCCAAAAGGGCAAAAGGAATATTGCGATAGATACCCCATGAGAGAGGCGCTTCGGTACTGAGCCACTGATTTTGCGGCATCATGCATAGAACAATCCGCAGACTGGCCAAACCGTACACTGTCGCTGTAAGGCCGCTGCGTCCGCTGACTTTATACCGCTGTCGCCAGACATAGTAGAGCAGCACATAGAAGATCGTCATAGTGACAGAGGTAATCCACTTACCAAGCCCCAGAGGGACAGTGTAGTTTTCCAGTCCGGTGGTACATAGCGCTAAGGCACGGGGAACCAAATGGAAAGCATCACCTGCCCCCAGCACCACTGCCATCCAGCCAAACAGGCGGAATTGATGATCCCCGTTGCTATTCCGAATCATCAAAATACCTATGGTAATCACGGAAGCTAGATAGACTGCGTCAAAAAGGGTTTCTACAATTGCTTGCATGCTTTATTCTCCTTTATAATCTATTTTATTTTCAACTCTGGCTGCGGTTAAGACCGCTTTGCCATAGTTACAGCCAAACAAAATTCCAGCCAGCAGCAGTGAAGTTCCCAGCCCGGAATAAAATACGGCGATAAACCTATCCGGCGCAATTCTGGTTGCCCGAAGGCCAATGCCTCCGGTCATCATCACTACCATAATTATAAAAGCCTTTTTGTCAAAGAATTTCAGAAAGAATTGCCGCTCTTCTTTATAAGCGTGAATTCTTGCTGCATGCTTTTTCACCATTTTTCCAAAGATGAATATCTGAAAGACACCAAAAACCAGAATGGATAATAAAATGTTTAATATGGACAAATAGGCTGGATAGACCACAAGACCAATGCGAAGAATGTTGAAGCCCGCTACGCTCCATACCAGACAGGCGAGCAGCAGTAGTGTACGGCGCTTGATTTTCATGATCATACCTCCTCTCGGATGAACTTTGTTCATTTTGCGCGGTAAAAAATTCCCACAGACAGGTGGAAGTTTTAATAAAGAGTTCTGCGGATGATCTCCAGAACTGCAGCAGGGTTGTAGTCCTGCCGCAGTAAAGCGGATAACATCAAGGAAAACAGGATGTCAGCAAATTTCTCTGCTGTGAACTGTTCACTGAAAGCATTGGGGCGAATTCTGACATCCCGTTTCAAAACCGAACACAATCCGTCTAAAATGTGCTGCCATGTCTGCTGCATTCTTTGCTTGCCATCAGACTTATTTTCTCCCATGAAGCCCAAAGAGTGGAGGGTAAAAAATCCGGGATACTGTTTGCAGCCGTATTCCATGCGAGCATATATCCACGAAATACATGCCTGGGTATCTTGAAATACATCTACGTCTTCCGGATGATTGAAAATCTCGTGCCAGACACTTTCTACCGTAGCACCTACCAAATCTGCTTTAGAATTAAAATAGTTATAGATAGATCCAATCGAAACCCCGCAGGCTGCCGCAACGGAACGGATGTTTATGGCAGACCAGCCGTGTTGCTGAATCAATTCTCGGCTTGCTTTTAAAATTTCTTCCTTTGAAGTCACAATGGTATTCATCAAATCCCCCCAACATGAACAATATTCAGTATAATGCCTCCTGCCATTTTTGTCAAGTGCTTTTCAGCTATAATTTCCAATGCAGAAGGTTAGAGAAAAACATAGTGGAACTCCTTTAATAGAAGTATAGCATGGATTACCAGATAGAATTGAATTGATTAACGAGAGTTCAATTCTATATCTTGAGGGGTTCATTTTATGCTGCCTTTTCAGATATAGCCTAGAACCGATTCGTGTCCTAGGCTTTTTTCTTTTATTCAAATGAAAATGCTTTGATCTTGCAATAGATTTTGACTTTTCTCCGGATGATAGCGATTACAATCGCAATCACATCAAGTTCTGCAACAATGATACCAAACTCTACTCTGCGAAACCCGCTCGTGACAGACGGTTCGGTCAGAGCCGTCATTTCAGTTGTTTCAATGAGAGGGTACTTGGAATGGAATCCTTCTCTTTTAGAATTTATCTTATTGAGTAAAAACAAACAATACAAAGGCATCGCATTATAATGCGATGCCTTTGTCCTAGCATTTTAAAAGTTCTGATTTTCTTTTCTCATCAAATTTTTTATCACATGCCCCAAAGAAATAAGAAGATATCACATTTCCCGTTACAATGAACAGCACCCATATTTTTGCATATTTTCCTCTGTAATTCAAGTCATTCTCATATTGTATATATTTTCCATGATGGCAATAAGAGCATCATAACAAGCAGAACATCTGACATCATATTTCTCTGTATAAGCAGAAGATATAAAAGGATAAAAAATTTTTACCTTCTTCGGCCGCCCCGCGCGATGATAATTAAGCGCAGCAAAGTGAGCAAAGATGTAGCAAGGGCTGCCACATAAGTCATCGCAGCTGCCGAAAGTACACGACGCGCACCCGGCAACTCATCGTCATCTAATAAATGCTGTTCGCGGATGCCCTCAAGCGCCCGACGGGAAGCGTTGAATTCTACAGGCAGAGTCACTAGCTGAAATAAGGTTGCCAAGGAGAAGCAAAGAATACCAGCAAGCATCAGCCAGTCACCGAGTGCCGACAGTCCGGCGAAAATCAAACCGATTAAAAAAAGCGGCATAGCCAATCCCGATCCAATTCGGCAAATCGGAACCATCTGCATCCTCAACGTCAAAGGTGCATAGTTGTCAGCATGCTGAATGGCGTGTCCGGCTTCGTGGCAAGCCACCCCGATAGCTGCTTCACTGGAAGAGCCGTATACCGCCTCCGAAAGATTAAGTGAGCAGGTACGAGGGTCATAGTGGTCTGTCAGTTTTCCCGGGATTTGATTGATGGATACATGATGCAAACCGTTTGCATCGAGCAAACGACGCGCCGCATCGGCAGCAGTCATTCCTGAATGGGTTACGGTTTTACTGTATTTTGCAAAGGTACTGTTTACCCTAAACTGTGCCCACAGTGCAAACAGCATGGCAGGGAGCACAATGAGAAGCGTCCAGTCTCCGAAAAACAATCCGAACATCATATCTGTAAGATCCTCCTATATGGTAAATTTCAAAGCAACAAGAAAAAATTTCTCCCTGTGGACGGCAAAGAAGTATTCAGCCATAACCAACAGGAATTTTTTCAAAAGTTTTTCTCCGCAGATAACAAAAACAACTATATGTATTCTTCTCCCGGTGTTGTTCCGCTATTCCGTTTCTGTACATACCGTTATACATATTGCTGTCATTCTTCTCACACTTATTTTACAATACTTTTCTACGGAAGTCAATCGATAAAAAGCCAGTAATATCACGATTTTCATTTTAGCGGCATCCATAAAACAGTATTTATATACGGCAAATCAAATTTTGTCAGGATATCATCCTTCCATGCTTATTCTTACTATCCCATTGAATTCAACTTTTTCATACGATAACTTATAAACACAACTACCTTATAAAAATATAAAATAATCAAAGAGTAACCTTTATTGGAATATCAAAGCCTTTATATTATATCACATCATATATAAATTAATGTTATTTATTCATTAAAAATATATGAAAATTGTTGAGTTTACAATTTGTTTATGAGCGATAATTGTAATAATAAAATTATCCAAAATATAAGAACCAAAATCCGACAGATCTGCGCAAACATTTTTGCCAAAAGCAATATTGAAGAAAAAGACGGTTTCAAAATCGGCAGAATTGATATTTTGCGCATGGAACAAGGAGCATATCCGTTGTTTTTATGCGCTTTTTTATTGAATAAAATCCGAAAGGAGGGTTTTATGATGAAAAAATCCAAATACACTCACTTTCCCTTCAAAAATTTCAGACACCCTCTGCTCTTGCGCAATTCCGGAGATGTAAAAGACCAATGTTTCCCGTCTTTTGCATCTTAACCGATTTTGCCTTGATTGGTTCTTATTTGTGAGGTATTTATGAAATTCAAAAGAATTGTAATGATATGGCATATTAGCCCTATTTGTTGTATTGAATTCCTGCGGAACGGCGCCTATACGCGGCAATGCAGATCCGCCCGCTATTGATATTGACATCTATGCCGACCCGGGACTCGATATTGAGCCGGAAACATCCTATGACAATTTAATAGCTTATTGGAATGTTATACTGTAAGTAGAGTCGACAAACTCACCAAAATATGATACAATAAAAGCAAAGGAAAGGTGAGAGAAAATGATCTACGACAAATATATTGCGATGAGCGGGTATCCTTTGTCGTATGGAATTCAGTATTCAGGTAAAGCTTATACAAGTAATTCCACAACATATCTTGTAAGGTATAATTTGGTCGTCCCACAAGAGACAAGCGGAAGCCCCATTTATACATCATATCATATTGTATGGACAATACAAACTCATGGGTACAGTTCAACAAAAGATGAAGGAAATAGAATCATAGAATGGTTTTACAATATCTTACAAAATAAATTCCTTGATGGTCAAGAAATCTACGGATAAATTTAACTCCTTAATATATGAATGGCTCATTAGTAAAAAAGAAAGAACCGACCCTATGGACGGTTCTTTCTTTTTTGGCTCCCCCTGTAAGGCTCGAACTTACGACCCTGCGGTTAACAGCCGCATGCTCTACCGACTGAGCTAAGGAGGAATATGCAAAACTCAGCAAAAATATCTTTCCGCTGAGTCTTTTTTTGTGTTGGCCTCGACCTATTTTCCCAGACAGCTTCCCGTCGAGTATCTTCGGCACCGCATAGCTTAACTTCCGTGTTCGGAATGGGTACGGGTGGACCCTATGCGTTATGAGCACTGACTGAATTGGTGCACCTTCAGGGACTCGAACCCTGGACCCATTGATTAAGAGTCAATTGCTCTACCAACTGAGCTAAAGGTGCTTTCCCCTGAGGCTTACACCTCACCTTGGCTTTCTTTCAAGAATAACCAATGAAAAACCAAATAAGAGAGCGAACGGCGCGAACTCGAATAATGGGAAGTTCAAGCCCTCGGTCTATTAGTATCGGTCAGCTGAACACATTACTGTGCTTACACCTCCGACCTATCAAACTTGTAGTCTGCAAGTGACCTTACCCTTTCGGTGGGATATCTAATCTTGAGGCTAGTTTCACGCTTAGATGCTTTCAGCGTTTATCTAAACCGCACACGGCTATCCAGCTGTGCTCCTGGCGGAACAACTGGTGCACCGGAGGTGCGTCCGTCCCGGTCCTCTCGTACTAAGGACAGACCCTCTCAAATATCCTGCGCCCACGACAGATAGGGACCGAACTGTCTCACGACGTTCTG
>OODJ01001594.1_pt1 | contig 17410 bp, 14 predicted proteins | sample 1671611 | NCBI WGS metagenome assembly OODJ01 (sample SAMN06348174, study PRJEB24527) | human gut metagenome | biome: human gut; feature: ankylosing spondylitis patient; material: feces | host: Homo sapiens | place: China | collected 2015-10 | reverse complement strand
CGCTCAGACAGCAGACGCTCCGGGTGCTCACTACGGTTTCTGCGCTTAACGCTCACCGGCTTAGGCCGGAAATAGAGCCTGACGGCTCTTCGGGGATTGCCGATGCTACCTGCTCCTTTGCGATCCCACATTTGATGTGGGAACAGGCTTGTCCCCCGTGCTTGACACGGGGTTGCAGAAGAACTGTCGGTTAAGCCTTGATCTTTTGGTTACTTTTGGATCAAGCCAAAAGTAACGGATAAATCATTTATTCTATAATCTTTACTACTAACGCCGTTTTGTCCTCGTTCCAACCTTCCAGTATGACCTGCCGGGTTTCGTTGACCAACGAGTGGTCGTACGGGATCTCCACCTTGATATAATTCTCCGTGAAGCCGTGCATCATGCCTCCTTTGCGTGTTTGTTCAAACAAGACATTCGCCTTCTGGCCGATATGCGCTTCGTAGAAAGCATGGAGCTTACGGTCGGATATGTCCAGCAATTGCTGGCTGCGGGCATGCTTGGTTTTCGGGTCGACGACGTGGTCGATCTTGAGTGCCTGCGTACCCGGCCGTTCCGAATAGCTGAACACGTGCAGCTGGCTGATGTCCAAGCTTTTGATAAAGGTGCGGGCCTCCTCGAAACAGGTATCCGTTTCACCCCGCGTACCGACGATCACATCGACGCCGATAAAGGCGTGCGGCATGACCTCTTTGATCTTTTCGATCTTATGCCGGAACAGGGTCGTGTCGTAACGGCGGCGCATCAGTTTCAGCACCTCGTCGCTTCCGCTCTGTAACGGAATATGAAAATGAGGAGCGAAACGTCTGCTGCATGCCACGAAATCGATCGCCTCGTCCGTGATCAGGTTCGGTTCGATGGAGGAGATACGGTAGCGTACGATCCCTTCCACCTCGTCGAGGGCGCGGATCAGGTCGATAAACGTCTCCCCGGTGCTCTTCCCGAAGTCGCCGATGTTGACGCCTGTCAGCACGATCTCTTTTCCCCCGTTTGAGGCGACCTCTTCGGCCTGCTTCACCATGCTGGCGATCGTCCCGTTGCGACTGCGTCCGCGGGCAAAGGGGATCGTACAGTAGGAACAGAAATAATCGCATCCGTCCTGCACTTTCAGGAAATGGCGCGTACGGTCGTCTGCCGAGCAGGAAGGGGAGAAGGTACGGATATCTTTCGTCCGGGAAGCGATTATGGCGCCTCCCTCTTCTCTCTTTTTCAGATCGTCCAGATACATTAACAAATCCAGCTTCTGCTCGGCTCCCAAGACAAGGTCGACTCCTTCGATATGGGAAACCTCTTCCGGCTTTAACTGGGCGTAGCAACCGGTCACGACGATGAACGCCCCTGGGTGCTGTTTGCCGATCCGGCGGATCGCCTGGCGGCATTTCTTGTCGGCAAGTTCTGTCACGGAGCAGGTGTTGACAACGCAAATATCGGCCTTTTCACCCGGACGTGCTTTGCGTACGCCCTGTTCGGCAAGGACTTTCCCTATGGTCGAAGTTTCGGCGAAATTCAGCTTGCATCCTAAGGTATAGTATGCGGCTATCTTGTTCTCAAAAACAGTCTTATCAATCATTGTCTTTTAATTATCGCGCAAATTTACGGAAAATGTTTGGAGATAGTATATTCTTATCGTTTATTGTGGAACCGGTAACCTATCCCTAACATCAGGTTGTTGGGGTCTTTGAATTTGCTCAACTGGTATCCCACGTGCAGGAACAGGTTGCGTGTGACAGATGTTTTCAGTGCCAGGATTTGGTACATCCCTTGCGTATCGGTGCATTTGTGGTAAACATTGTAGCCTATGCCTACATTGATCGTGAAGATCGGCATGACCAGTTCGCCCCGTACGGATAGCCCGACTGCCAATTGTTCCTTGAATGGCGGACGGTAAAACCTGTGCTCGGCCTGGTCGTTGTAGTCGGCTTCGTATTCCTTGATGTTGGCACTTTCGTCGTATTGTACGTCGAGCGATGCTCCGGCACGGAAATATTGGTGGAAGTTATACATAGGATTGAAATTGAATCCTAATACGCCGAACGAGCCGGGGGCCAGGTAGGCTTCATCGGGCTTGATAACCCCTTTTCGTTTCGAGGCGCCGTATAAGACGATGTCGTAGCTGATGTGAGGTTTGATGCGTTGTGTGGTCCGCCTGCCTGTCATCACCGTCCCGGCATTTGCTCTGAAGGTGTGCACCAGACCTATCCTGCCTCCAACGGTATTGACGCCTGCGTTGGGGTACTGGGTGTTTCCGTTGGAGAAGTGGCTCAGGTCGATGCCTGCCGTCAGTTGCCATCCTGCCGCCAGTTGCCAGTTCAGCAAGAATCCCAAATTGATATAGGCATTGATCTTTGACCCCACAACATAATTATAGGCGTTGGTTCCTGGATGGTACTTTTTCCATCCGAAAGAGGCCCCGAAGTTCCATTCGTAATCCAGTGACAGGCGGGAGGAGAGCCGGGTTATGCGTGCTCCCTGGAATGCATATACTGCAACCGGAGTCCCGATCTCGGCCTTGTCAAAGAAAGAGTGGTATGAGACACCGATTCCCTGGTACGTGTGCGGGTATAATTTCCCGTAGCGCGAATCGGGATGAAACCGGAAAGAGTATTTCAGGTGTGCCGACACGGACTTACGCAAGGGTTGCCATGCAGCGTTCTCGCCGGCAAAGAACTCATTGGTGGGGATGAGGTAGACGGGACGGAAGTCGATACCGACCCCGTGTGTGAGCGGATGGCGGGAGACGGTGTCGTTCGCCCCTGTCTCTTGTGCACATATACGAGTGCATCCTAACACACATATTGTTATAAGTACTTTCCAGTTCTTCATGTCTCATCCGTTTATTCGGTTGCCAAAGATAGGTAAAAATTTAGTTTGTCAAACCTTTGGGTATTGTTGTACTGTTGGTTAAACTCTGGCTATCTGTTGTGTATTTGTCGGATAGTCTGTATTTTTGCGCGAATTATAATACAGTGTGCAGTATGATACAAGAGAATTTTATCAAGATATACGAGAAAAGTTTCAAGAAGAACTGGGAACTGCCCGCCTTGACGGATTACAGCAAAGGGACGACCTTTTCTTTCGCCGATGTGGCCAAAGAGATTGCCCGTATCCATATCCTATTTGAAGAATGTCAGATACGGCGGGGAGATAAGATTGCTCTGATCGGAAAAGACAGTGCCCGCTGGTGTATTGTTTATATGGCCGCTGTGACCTACGGAGCGATTATAGTACCTATCTTGCAGGACTTCAGTCCGAACGATGTGCATCATATTATCAATCACTCCGAGTCGGTTTTCCTTTTTGTCAGTGACCGTATCTGGGATACACTGGAAGAGGAAATGATCGAGGACGTGCGTGGTGTCTTTTCGCTGTCCGATTTCCGTTGCCTGCATCAGCGCGATGGTGAAAGCATTCAGAAGCTTTTGAAAGGCATGGATGAGAAGATGGCGGAAAAGTATCCGGACGGTTTCGGCAAGGATGATATCGAATATGCGGAACTGGACAATGACAAAGTGGTCCTGTTGAACTATACTTCCGGCACGACCGGTTTCAGTAAAGGGGTTATGCTTACCGGAAACAACCTGGCGGGGAATGTGATGTACGGCATCGAGCTTGGCGTATTGTACAGGGGGGAACGCGAACTCTGTTTTCTGCCGTTGGCACATGCTTATAGTTGTGCGTTCAATTTCCTGGTTCCGATGGCTGTCGGAGCGCATGTTTACCTGTTGGGGAAGGTTCCTTCTCCCAAAATCCTGTTGAAAGCCTTCGAGGAGGTGAAACCGAACCTGATCCTGACGGTCCCGTTGATCCTGGAGAAGATTTACAAGAAAATGATCCTGCCGCAGCTTAGCAAGACGACTATGAAGGTGGCGTTGAATATTCCATTGCTGGATTCCCGTATCTATGCACAGATACGGAAGAAACTGGTTGATGCCTTCGGCGGACGTTTTCGTGAAGTGATCGTGGGAGGAGCGGCCATGAATGAGGAGGTGACGAATTTCCTTTATAAGATCAAATTCCCGTTCACGATCGGTTATGGTATGACGGAATGTGGACCGCTGATCAGCTATGACCATAATGACGAGTATGTCCCCGGTTCATGCGGCCAGATATTGAAGGGCATCATGAAGGTGCGTATCGACTCGGAAGATCCTTATAATAAGGTAGGAGAAATTCAGGTGAGCGGCGAAAATGTGATGAAAGGTTATTATAAGAACGAGGAAGCGACTTCCAAGGTTTTTACGGAGGACGGCTGGTTGCGTACGGGTGACTTGGGGACGATCGACGCCGATAACCGTATTTATATCCGTGGCCGTAGCAAGACGATGATCTTGGGGGCGAGCGGACAGAACATTTATCCGGAAGAGATCGAATCGAAGCTGAACAACTTGCCGTTCGTAATGGAAAGCATCATAATAGAGAAGAACGGTAAGCTGGTAGGGCTTGTTTATCCGGATTACGATACGGTGGACAGCACGGGAATTTCGCATGAAGATCTTCCGATCATCATGGAGCAGAACCGGATCGAACTTAACAAACTTTTAGCACCTTACGAAGCTGTTTCCGCCCTGCAATTGTATCCGACAGAATTCGAAAAGACGCCTAAGAAAAGTATTAAGCGTTACTTGTATAGCAACTATTGATTAGTTTATATGGTCTGTAAATCAAATCGTTGAGGCTTGTGTATAAAATATTTTGAAAAAAAGCGCAATATGTTGTACAACATATTTGATTAATACATACATTTGCATCGTTTTAAGACAAGAAGATATTATAGACCGTTTAAATTAAAAAACAAAATGAAAAAGTTAGTTGCATTTGCTGCTGTTATCGCAGCTGTATCATTCGCATCTTGTGGCAACAAATCAGCAGAAAACACTGAAGTTGCAGAAACTGAAACAGAAGCTACAGTAGAAGAAGTTGTCGCTCCAGCTGAACAAGCTACAACAGAAGAAACTGCGGTTGCTGAAGGTGATTCAACTGCTGTTGAAGCTCCGGCTGCTGAAACTGAAGCTGCTCCTGCTGAATAATCATTCGGCAATCAGTGACGAGGACAGTCTGTATGCATGTAACATACAGACTTTTTTTGTTTTTAAACTTATGTGATTTATATATATGAAACGAACACTATTACTCCTTCCGGCTATTGCTTGCCTGAGCCTGTCTGTTTTCGCACAGGTTCCTGTAGATAAAACTGTCTCGTTGCAGAGTGTTGAAATCCAGGGAAAACGCTTTGGAGGCTTGACCGGTGGGGAAGTGAAACGCCTGCAGGTGGACAGCAACCTGAGTGGCCTGACGGGGACGACAGCCGACGTATTCCGCCTGTTGCCTTCCGTTGTGACCGATATCGAGGGAGGAATCACGTTCCGTGGTTCCAATAATCCCGGCTTGCTGATAAACGGAGTGCCCTACGGCTTGCTGGAAGAGTATAGCGGGGATATGCTGATCCAGCTTCCGGCACTGTTCTTCGACCGGGTGTCGATGACGTCGACTCCTTCCATCGGGCTTGTGCCGGATGGAGATGCAGGGATTCTGAACCTGTCATCTGCTGTTTATACGGCTGCTGATTCGCCTCTGGTCCTGACGTTGGGAGCCGGATTCCAGGAACGTTATAATGCCGGTGCGATCCTGAATTTGCATCCGGGCAAGTTTCATATTGTCGGAAAATATAATTATCGCCGGGAGTTCCGTAAGCGTACGTTCAGCAAGTCGACGACGAACAAAGGGGGGACAACCGTCATGAACAATAATGCGTCCGCCCGCCCCGATGTGCATCTCGCCGATCTGAGTGTCGGATATGACCTGACGGCAAACGACCTGATCACGGTTTACGGTCTGTATAACCTGATGGATTACAGCCGCTACGGGAAGATCCATAACAATAAGCTGGTGGACGGGAATCTGCAACCGGTGATGTTCCGCCACCGTTATAACGACCAACGGCAGGAAGCCTATGCCGCAGAGGCGCGTTGGAACCATACCTTCGACAATCCGAAGGATCGTCTGGACGTCGTGTTCAATTACAATAATTTCGGGTATGACGAAGATAACGAATACAAGAACGAGAAGCCGGAAACAGGCAAGATCATTGCCGAGGATAATTACTATGTCAATCAGGACAAGAATAATTATTACCTGTCTGTCCTCTACGGCAAACTCTTTGCCGATGACTGGCATTTGCGGGTAGGATACATCGGGCGTTTCAAGGATGAGAGCTATCACGCTTACGGGAACAAACTGGCTGCCGGAGAGTGGCAGTCCGACCCGCAGAAAGAAAATGAATATAACTTTAATCGCCGTACGAATTTGTTGCTGGCTGCTTTGGAAAAGAGATGGAGCAGTTTCTATGCCGAAGCCGGCGTGCAAGGCGAACTGAACTTGCAAAAGATAGATACGCGTTATCAGACCGACGATGTGCTTGAAAAGATACCGATGGTTAAGAGCACTTCTCGTTTCCATCTCTTCCCCCGTTTGAAGTTGGGCTACCGGGCGGATAAAGTCGGGGAGTTGGCTCTCAGCTATGTGCAACGCGTAATCCGTCCTTACGGCAGCTACCTGAATGTGTTCACCGACCGTAGCGACGCTACGCATGTCTGGAAGGGGAATCCTGATTTAAAAGACGAGATGATCCATTCGGTCGAGTTGTCTTATTCGTATGCTACTTCTGCTTTCTGGTTCTCACCGAGCCTGTATTACCGGAATAAGAAGAACCGCATCATGGACAAAGTCCTGGATGAAGGGGAAAACGGAACGATCTGGACAAAAGAGAATATCGGCCATAGCCAGACATTCGGTTTTGAACTGTCCGCAACCTGGCAACCGATCCGTATGCTGTCTCTCGGTTTGTCAGGCGATATCTATCGGGATGAGATCGACGGGCGCACGATCGGTTATGACCGGAAGAAGTCGATGGTCTGCGGCGATATCAAAGGCTCTGTCAACATCAGCATCACGCCGACAACGGAGTTGCAGCTCGATGGCTTTTACATCTCCGACCAGTTGACCCCGCAGGGAAAGATCAAGCACCGTTCCAGCGTCAATGCCGGTATCTCCCAATATTTCATGCACCGCAAGCTGCGTGCCAACCTGAGCATCAATAACATCTTCAACGGCCTCGAAGAAACAACGATCGTCGATACGAAAGACTTGCAAATGACCCAGGTCCGCAACCGTGACGCACAGGTGACGTGGGTGACGCTGACGTATAACCTGTGATATTTGCCAGGGGATTCTTTAGCCGGGGGGATTAATCCCCCGGCAAGAGTGAAGTCAATATCTTCTTCAGCACCGTTTGTGCTGAAATCTCGCGGTTGGCGGCTTCGGGGATCACGATGCTTTGGGGGCTTTCGATCACGTCGTCTGTCACGATCATATTGCGACGGACAGGCAGGCAGTGCATGAAGTAGGCATTGTTGGTCAACGCCATCTTTTCCGTGTCGACGGTCCAACTGCGGTCCGTGTTGAGAACCTTGCCGTAGTTGGGATCGGCATAGGCTGCCCAGTTCTTGGCGTAGATGAAGTCCGCGCCTTCGAACGCTTTCTTCTGGTCATATTCTACGCGAGCGTTGCCGACGAAGCGCGGGTCCAGTTCGTAGCCTTCCGGGTGGGTGATGACAAACTCGTAGTCCGTCGCATTCATCCATTCGGCGAAACTGTTAGGCACGGCTTGCGGCAGGGCTTTCGGATGTGGTGCCCAAGTCATGACGACTTTCGGACGGGCAGTCTTCTTATACTCCTCGATCGTGATCAGGTCGGCAAAACTCTGCAACGGATGGCGGGGAGCCGCTTCCATGCTGAATACCGGACGGCCGGAGTATTGGATGAACTGGTTCAATATCTTTTCGTTGTAATCATCTTCCTTGCTTTCGAAACGGGCGAATGAACGTATGCCGATCACGTCGCAATAGCAACCCATCACCGGAATAGCCTCCAGGAGGTGTTCGGGCTTGTCGCCATCCATGATCACGCCGCGTTCGGTTTCCAGTTTCCAGGCTCCCTGGTTCACGTCGAGCACCATCGTGTTCATACCTAAATTCATGGCAGCCTTCTGGGTGGAGAGGCGGGTACGGAGGCTGGAGTTGAAGAATATCATCAATAACGTCTTGTTCTTGCCCAGCCCGGTAAACTGGTAACGGTCTTTCTTAATCTCGAAAGCCTCGGCGAGTGCCTGCTTGAGGTTGCCCAAATCCTGTACACAAGTGAAGTTTCTCATATCATGTCTCATTTAAAATTGTTCTGCCTACAAAGATAAACAATGATTTCTGATTTATGGCAATACCGTTATATCTGTATTGTTAGTGTCATATGATAATACTAACACCGAGGCAGGGACTATTTTCGTATTTGTCCGTCTCCTTCGATGATATACTTGTAGGTCGTCAGTTCAGGCAACGCCATCGGGCCGCGGGCATGTAACTTCTGTGTGCTGATACCGATTTCCGCTCCGAAACCGAACTGTGCCCCGTCGGTGAAAGCCGTAGATACATTGGCGTAGACGCAGGCGGCATCGACCATTTGCTGGAAACGGCGGATGGCTTCTGTCGATTCACTGACGATGCTTTCGCTGTGTTTCGAGCTGTAGCGGGCGATATGTTGCAGGGCTTCATCCAAGGAGGAGACTGTACGGATCGCCATTTTGTAGTCTAAGAACTCGGTGCCGAAGCTGTCTGCCATAGCCGGCTGAAGCCAAGCGGTAGGGTAGTGCCCTGAAAGAGCGGCAAAGGCGGGTTCGTCGGCATAGATAATGACGTTGCTACCGGACAGTTTTCCACACAAATAAGGGAGGTCACCTAATCGGTCGCGATGGACGATCAGACAATCCAAAGCGTTGCAGACGCTGACGCGGCGTGTCTTGGCATTGTTGACGATCTCGCGCCCTTTTTCTTTGTCTCCATCTTTGTCAAAATAGGTATGGCAGATACCGGCTCCCGTCTCAATGACCGGTACGCGGGCATGGTCGCGGACGTAATTGATCAGTGAACTGCTGCCCCGCGGAATGATAAGGTCCACCAGGCCGACGGCGTTCAACAGCTCGGTCGTCGCCTCGCGGTCGGGCGGCAGGAGTGTACAGACAGCCGGATCGACGCCTTGTCTTGTCAGTACGTCGTGGATAATCGCCACTAAGGCACGGTTGGAACTGTCGGCATCCGAACCTCCTTTCAACACGCAGGCATTCCCGCTCTTGAAACAAAGGGAGAAAACGTCGAAGGTGACATTCGGGCGTGCTTCGTAGATGACACCGATCACGCCGAAGGGAACGGTCATTTTGCGGATCACCATGCCGTTCGGGCGTGTTATTTCGCTTAACAGCTTCCCAAGAGGCGACGGTAGCGAGGCGACGTTCTTCATATCTCCTGCAATACCTGCGAGACGTTCTTCCGTCAGTTTCAAGCGGTCGTATTTCGGATTTGCCGGGTCCATACGCGACAAATCTTCGACATTGGCAGCCAAGACTTCGGCTTGGCGTGTCAGCAAAGCCGAAGCCGTGTCTATGAGGATGCGGTTGATGGTGGCATCGTCCAGCGTGACAAGCTGGCGCGAAGCGGCGAGGGTATGTTGCAATAATTCGTTAATCATGGTCGTATGCTCGTTGTTGTTAATCCAGATACAAATAATCGTAATGTACCAACGGTTTTTTATCCCGGCTGCCGATCAGTTCTCGTGCTTCCGTACTGTCGTAACCTGCGCATCCGACTCCTAACTGGACGCCTTCCTCGTTGATAACCTTGACGATATCGTCTTTCTCGAAGTCGCCGATGATCCGGGTGACGCCGACCAGCAGGATACTGGTCGCCTTCGGACCTAACAGTGCCTCTTCGGCCCCCCGGTTGATGTGTATCTCGCCTTTGGCGAAGCCTTCGGAGTGGGCGATCCATTTTTTTACGCTGCTGACAGGTTTGTTTGACGGGATGAAACGCGTGCAAACGGTCCGGCTGTCTTTGGCGAGCAGGTCTACCAGGATGTTGTCCTTCTTGCCGTTGGCAATGATCACCGTGATGCCTTCGTCGGCCACCTTCTGTGCAATGCTGCATTTGGTAAGCATGCCGCCACGACCGAATGACGACTTGCTGGTTTGTACATATTCCGACAGGTCTTCCTTGCTGCCGTCGATCTCGCGGATAACCGTGGAGGACGGATCGGACGGGTTGCCGTTATATATTCCGTCGATATTGCTAAGGATAATCAAAGCATCCATTCCCATCATGGTGGCGATCAGTCCGGAAAGCTCGTCATTGTCCGTGAACATCAATTCTGTAACCGATATCGTGTCGTTTTCGTTCACGATGGGAATCACTTTATTTTCGAGCATTACCTCCATACAATGTTTCTGGTTGAGGTAATGCGTGCGGCTGCCAAAGTTCTCTTTCGTGGTGAGCACCTGGCCGCAGGTCATACCATGTTCGCGGAACAGTTCGTAATACCGGTTGATCAGTTTGGCTTGCCCGACTGCGGAATACAGCTGGCGGGCAGAGACGGGATCCAGCTTTTTGCTGGCCTTTATCTCACTGCGTCCAGAAGCGACCGCACCGGAGGAAATAAGGACGACTTCCACGCCTTTCCGATGTAGTTCGGCCACCTGATCCACCAAGGCGGACATCCGGGTAATATCCAACGTGCCATCCTTGCGGGTGAGCACGTTGCTGCCTATCTTGACCGCAATACGGTTGAATTGCCAATCGATGATTGGCAATTGACCATTATTTTGTGTGTTTCTTTTCATTGTCGGTTGCTCGGATTTCGACTCGGCGTATTTTGCCGCTGATCGTCTTCGGCAGTTCGTCTACGAACTCGACGACGCGCGGGTATTTGTACGGAGCTGTCACTTTTTTGACATGGTCTTGTAATTCTTTGACCAAAGCGTCTCCGGCTTTATCCTTGTAGTCCTTTGCCAGAACGATGGTGGCTTTTACCACTTGTCCGCGGATTTCGTCTGGAACACCAGTGATGGCACATTCTACAACCGCCGGATGCGTCATCAGGGCGCTTTCTACTTCAAACGGGCCGATACGGTAGCCGGAACTTTTGATAACATCGTCGGCACGGCCCACGAACCAGAGGTAACCGTCTTCATCACGCCAGGCGACATCGCCCGTGTAATACAGGCCGTCGTGCCATGCTTCGCGTGTGCGTTCGGCATCCCGGTAATATTCCTTGAAAAGACCGATCGGTTTGCCATTTGTAGTGTGGATCACGATCTGTCCCTGTTCTCCATCTTCGGCACGGGTTCCGTCCGGGCGCAACAAGTCTACATCGTATTGCGGATTAGGGACACCCATCGATCCGGGTTTCGGTTCCATCCACGGGAAAGTGGCGACGGTCAAGGTTGTTTCCGTCTGTCCGAAACCTTCCATCAGCTTGATGCCGGTCAGTTTGTAGAACGTGTCGAATACGGCAGGGTTTAAGGCTTCGCCGGCAATGGTACAATATTGGAGGGACGACAGGTCGTATTTTGTCAGGTCTTCGCGTATCAGGAAACGGAAGATGGTAGGAGGTGCGCACAAAGATGTGATGCGGTAGTCCTGTATCATCTGTAACATATCGGCCGGTGTGAATTTCTCGTGGTCGTACACGAATACGGTTGCTCCGGCAATCCACTGTCCATACAGTTTTCCCCATACGGCTTTCCCCCAACCGGTGTCGGCAATCGTCAGGTGGAGGCTGTCTTTATGCAAGTTGTGCCAGAAACTTCCGGTCACGATATGCCCCAGCGGGTAGGTGAAATCGTGTGCCACCATCTTCGGGTTGCCGGTTGTACCGGAAGTAAAATACATCAGTGAAATGTCGTCGTTACTGTTCGGATGTTCCGGACGTACGAACGGAGCCGCGTTTTCGAGACCTTTGTGGAAGTCCTCGAAGCCTTCGGGGATTTCGGGACCTACCGAAACAACACTCTTTATAGAGGGTGAATCGGGCAGCGAGTCGATGATATGTTGGGTGATCACTTCCTCGCCCGCGCAGACGATCATCTTGATATCGGCGGCATTCGCACGATAGACGATATCTTTCTTTGTCAGTAGGTGGGTAGCCGGGATCACCACTGCTCCCAATTTATGCAACGCGATAATCGAGAACCAGAATTCATAACGGCGTTTCAGTATCAACATGACCATATCACCGTGGCCGATTCCCAGCGACTGGAAATAAGCGGCAGTCTGGTCGGTATATTTTTTCAGGTCGGCAAAGGTGAAGTCTATGTGTTCCCCTTGGTCGTTTGTCCAGCACAGCGCAATCTTATCGGGTTCTTCTTCCGCCCATGCATCTACTACGTCATATCCGAAGTTGAAGTTCTCCGGGACTTTTATCTTGAAATTCTTTATAAAATCTTCCTGCGACTCAAAGGCCGTCTTGTTTATGAATCTTTCTAACATGATGATTAAATTGTCAATTTATAGGATTATTGCCAGGAAACTGACCTTTTCTCCATCGAGTGCCTTCATTCCATGCGGCAGTTCGGAGTTGAAATAGATACTGTCGCCTTCTTCCAGTATCAGCTCTTTGTTGTTGATCTGTAATAACATGCGGCCTTTCAGTACCATATTATACTCTTGTCCGGGATGCGAGTTCAGATAAATCGGTGTCCCGTCTGGAGCCGGATGGACGGTAACCATGAACGGATCTGCTTTCCGACCGACAAACCCGGCGGCAAGCGACTGGTATTTGTATGCTTTAGTCCGTTCCACGGCAATACCTTTTCCTTTGCGAGTGATAAAGTAGCTGCTCATTTTAGGTTCATCACCGAACATAAGCGTGGTCAACTCAACCCCGTAAGCCTGTGAAATCTGATGTAATACACTTACTGAAATATCTACAGTACCGCTTTCCAGCTTCATATACTGTTCGGGAGTCAGGTTACAAACCTTGGCCATTTCTTCAGGCGTGATTTCCAATGCATCCCGAAGTCCGGCCAAACGCTCCGCAATTTGTTTTATCTGTTCGTTCATCTCCGTTGATTATTATATTTATGATGCTCCAAAGATAGGAATAAAAAGCAAAATGTCTAAGGAAAGAGGAATGTAATGTTATTTAAAGGAAGTGCGGAAGATGTTTTTTTGTATTGGCTGCTTCCCGCTGAAGAAGTTATAGTTTCCTGCGGAGAGAACTACAGTTTCCAGCCGAGGAAACAAACGTTTCTTCCGGTAGAAAACTGTAGGTTGTTGAATAATAATTTATTAGATGCTGTATAAGAAAGCTTCTTAATCGTATTTGATGACGCTGACCGGGCAGCTTTCGGCGGCTTCTTTTATACCTTCTTCATAATCGTTGAAGTTTACTCCTTCATTTACACGTGAGCGGTCTGTAACCTGAAATACTTCGGGACAAATGCCTTCGCATGTGCCGCAAGCGATACAATCTTCTTCTATCCAAACACTCTTTATAGCCATATTTTTTACATTTAAGATGATTAATATGTTAAGATAACAGCTCTACGGCTTGAATTGTTGATGCTGGACGAGAATATCTTGGCCCCTTTGATTTAAATTTAATTTAACGCTCCTGTCTCTTATTTTAGAAAATTATTGATTATGTTTACAGCGCTGAAATAATCAGTCTTTGAACACTTAATAAATAAGAGATACTATGGACAACGCAATTTTTAGTTTCCCCAAGCCTATTAACGAGCCGGTAAAAGCATACGCTCCTGGTTCAAGTGAAAAATCATCCTTGAAAAAGGCTCTTGCGCAGCTCTCTTCTGAAGAATGGGATATACCATTGGTTATCGGAGGTAAAGAAATCCGTACAGGCAATACCGGCAAAGTCGTGATGCCGCATGATCACCACCATGTATTGGCCACTTATCATAAGGCCGGAGAGAAAGAAGTGCAGATGGCTATCGATGCAGCAATGAAGGCGCATAAGGAATGGTCTGAACTTCCTTGGGTAGAACGTGCTTCCGTCATGCTGCGTGTAGCAGAATTGCTTTCCACTAAATATCGTTATATATTGAACGCATCCGTCATGTTGGGACAAAGCAAGAATCCGTTCCAGGCAGAAATCGACGCTCCTTGCGAATTGATCGACTTCCTTCGTTTCAGTACTTTTTATGCCAGTCAGGTATATGCCGACCAGCCTTATTCGGAAACAGGTATCCTGAACCGGATGGAATATCGTGCTTTGGAAGGTTTCGTGTTTTCGCTCACGCCGTTCAACTTTACTTCCATTGCCTCTAACTTGAACATGGCGCCTGCCATGATGGGAAATGTGGCAGTCTGGAAACCGTCGACAACAGCTATCCATTCTAACTATTTCCTGATGAAAGTGTTCCGGGAAGCCGGTTTGCCCGACGGTGTTGTCAATTTTATTCCGGGGCAGGGAAGCGTGATCGGCAAAGTCATAACGGCCAGCCGTGATTTAGGCGGTTTCCATTTCACAGGTTCCACTTCAACCTTTAACACCCTTTGGCGTCAGATCGGTGAGAATTTAGGACATTATAAATCTTATCCGAAGATTGTCGGTGAAACAGGCGGCAAGAACTTCATCTTTGTCCATCCTTCTGCTCCGGCTTTGGAGGTGGCGACAGCTATTGTGCGCGGTGCGTTTGAGTATCAAGGACAGAAATGTTCGGCTGGTTCACGTGCCTATATCCCTGCTTCACTCTGGAAAGAAGTAAAGGACTATGTCGGCGATATGCTGAAAGAAATCAAAATGGGAGATGTCCAGGATTTCACGAATTTTGTCAATGCGGTTATCGATGAAGCTTCGTTCGACAATATCATGAGCTATATCGATTATGCAAAACAGTCTCCTGATGCGGAAATCGTTTTCGGTGGAAATGGAGATAAGTCCGTAGGTTACTTTGTTGAACCGACTGTCATCCGGACTACGGACCCGATGTTCAAGAGTATGGTGGAGGAGATCTTCGGTCCGGTTATCACGATCTATGTGTATGATGATAATAAATATGAAGAAACACTCGAACTCTGCGACCGTACATCTCCGTATGGTTTGACCGGTTCTATTTTTGCACGCGATCGTTATGCGATCGATATGGCATTCAATAAATTGCGTTATGCCGCGGGTAACTTCTATATCAACGACAAACCGACAGGTGCCGTCATTGCACAACAGCCGTTTGGCGGTTCGCGTGCTTCGGGTACGAATGATAAGGCCGGAGGGCCGTTGAACTTGATTCGCTGGACAAATGCCCGTTGTATCAAAGAGGCTTTGGTTCCGCCGACAAGCTATGGTTATCCGTTTCTTGGAGAAAAGTAATTAATTTTATCAATGAGCCGATAAATCAGGATGTGCCAATATGCCAATGAAAGAGTTTCTCTTATGAATTGGTGATTGGCACATTTTGTGAGACGGTATTCCTATTCATTTTAATGCGTTAACTGTCAACTAATATCAAATACCATGTTAGATTTTAATAATACCGAAATTGCTTTCTCTGCCAAATCGCAGTCTGAGCTGAAAAATGCTTATCTGCTGTTCAATACGATCAAATATCCGTGGCTGGTAAAGTGTGCCAGTGTAGTAAGTAATATTGCTTTGAATATTCATTTTCCGTTAGGATGGGCGGTCAAGCCGACTTTATACAAGCAATTTGTCGGAGGTGAAACTTTGCAGGACTGTACAAAGGCGATCGACCATCTGCGGAAATTCAATGTACGCTCCACCTTGGATTTTTCAGCCGAAGGAGAGCAAACGCCCGAAGGAATACAAGCTACTTTTGAGGAAACCATACGTTCGATTGATTTTGCAAAGGGAAATGATAATCTGGCCTATGCCGTATTCAAACCGTCCACCATCATAACGGACGAACTTCTTGCTAAGGTATCCGAAAAGCAAGAGGAATTGACCATCGAAGAAGTAAAAGCTTACCGGGAGTTCAAGGAACGCTTTATGGCTTTTTGCCAGCGTGCCTACGACAATGACGTACGCTTGATTGTGGATGCTGAAGACTATTGTTTTCAGGATGCCATCGACTCTTTGACCGATGAGGCCATGCGCAGGTATAATAAGAAACGTGCGATCGTATTTGCTACTTTGCAAATGTACCGCCATGACCGTATGCCGTATTTACGCCGTATTTTGGACGATGCGAAAGAGAAAGGATATATTGCCGGTGTGAAATTCGTACGTGGCGCCTATATGGAAGCCGAGCGTGCCAGGGCAGCTGCTTTGGGATATCCCGATCCGATCTGTAAGGATAAGCAGGCAACGGACGAGAACTTCGACGAGGCTGTCCGCTTCACAATGGATCATCTCGACTGTTTCGAAATGTTTATGGGGACGCATAATGAAGAGAGCAACTATAAATTGGCCAAGCTGATAGATGAAAAAGGCTTAAAGCGCGATGATCCCCGTATCTTCTTCGCGCAACTGTTAGGTATGAGTGACAATATTTCTTTCAACCTGGCTCATGAAGGTTATAACGTAACCAAATATGTACCGTATGCAAAAGTGCGGGATGTTTTGCCATACCTGATCCGCCGTGCCGAGGAAAACACTTCGGTTGCCGGGCAAACCAGCCGTGAACTTCGTATGCTGAAAGCAGAATTGGATCGCCGGAAAGCGGTCCGTGCTTTCTGATCGGATTTGAACTTTATCCGTTACTATTCTTTCAAGAGAAAAGTAACGGATAAATCGGCATTTGTGGTTCAAATTTGTCAACACTATAATGGATTTTAAAAAAACAACTATCATACCATCATGTTTCTTGTGTACAACTTGAATATCATGATATATAGATATGATAGTTTCCTTTTTAACTATCATGCAACTATCATAAATCAGCTGTTTAACCATCATTTTAGCCGTTTTACCCGAAACAGATACACTCCAAAAGTGTTAAAAACGGAATGTTTTCAGGAAAGCATAAGCCTTTTTTGCCGGAACACGTTACTTTTTTGTAAGAAAGACGTTAGATTTTTTCCTCAAAATGCCCGTATCAGGGCCGTTTACACCTCCATCTGAGCGGTCTTGAGACCCGGGTCTGCAGACGTCTGACACCCGGGTCTCGACAAAAAAATGTAACTATATTGTTGAAAATAAGCTATATGCTACGTGTAAAAAAGCTATTGTATCCATGATGGTATGATAGTTGAAAAACCATCCGTCATGTCTACTATCATTTCGTGTAAGTATTGATATTCATGATCTTAAAAGCAAAGCATGATAGTATGACAGTTGTTTTCGTAATCAATAATAAGTTTATGGAATAATAGGACAATTGTAAGAATATTTGAACCTTTCCACAGGCTTGTCCGTTTGCTCACCGATAGATCTTCTTTCATGTTTCAAATTTGCCAAGAAACAAATCAACACTATTGAGATATAATCTTTAATAATAGTTGTTGACTGAAAGAAAAAATAACACATAAGTCGCTATTCTGCAAAAATACCTTGTTTTTCTCTTTTTTTTCAGTGGATTTCTCTAACTTCCAAACATCCGGAAGAAGTTCACGAACAT
>OODJ01001588.1_pt1 | contig 17460 bp, 18 predicted proteins | sample 1671611 | NCBI WGS metagenome assembly OODJ01 (sample SAMN06348174, study PRJEB24527) | human gut metagenome | biome: human gut; feature: ankylosing spondylitis patient; material: feces | host: Homo sapiens | place: China | collected 2015-10 | reverse complement strand
GATGAGGGGTACATTTAATCCGTAATGTTGTTTTGATACAATGAAGCCACCTGTATTAATGGTGGCTTTTATATTGAAATTGATCAAAAGGACATGATGGGGTATTAATAAAATAAAATACTTTAGTATTAAAATTAACCATTGTATTTTTTACTAAGAAAATATCAATAATCGTTCATATATTGATTGCAAATGTACGACTTTTTATGAAACAAGAAAGAGAAAACGTCATGACAACCCTAAGCTTCTCCACGGGAGAATTCGCCCGCAAAACAATCCGAAAACCGACATCCATTACAGAACAGATGTCCCTCCTGCCAGAAAAAAATTCCTTCGCTGTTTCTTTACTGCGTTTTTTAAAATAGATAAATCTTTCTATGATGATATAGGATATCATCATATCATTCACAATATTTTAATTCATGGATTTTTTTTTACATTTCATCTGTTTTTTTTGCGGAAACTATGATAAAATACAAATGATACAAAAACTTTTTCATCCATAACAGAGGAAACGGAAAACTTGTCCTCTGACATAAAGGAGCATCAAAATGCCGAATTACAGAAAAGCAAGAATCAATGATGAAGTAGCAAGAGTCATCTCCGATGCACTGCGGGAGGTTAAGGATCCCCGTGTCAGCAGTTCGCTTATCACCGTGACAAGCTGCGAAGTATCGGGAGATCTGAAATACGCAAAAGTCTATTTTTCCGTTTTCGGAACAGACAAGGACAAGATAAAAGAAATCAAAAAAGGACTTTACAGTGCAGCCGGTTTTTTAAGGCATGCTTTGGCGGAAAAGATCAATTTGCGTATAACACCGGAGCTTTCCTTTGAATACGACAACGCAATGGAGCGCGGCGCCAATATCTCAGAACTGCTCAAACAGACTGCGGCACCACACACAAACCATCCGGAAGAGGAGGACCAGCATGAATAATATCACCATTTATCATATTTGCAAAATATTGATGCGTCATGAACGCTTTCTGATTTTCTCGCATGAAAATCCGGATGCGGACACCCTCGGCTCTTGTTTTGCTTTGGTAAACACGCTGCGTTCTCTCGGGAAAACCGCATATCCCATATGCTGCGACCGAATTCCTTCCTCTCTGATATTCATGACCGGAGGAGAACGGGATTATCACTTGGAAACGGTACCGGAAAACTTCAAACCGGACTATCTTATCAGTGTAGACGTAGCGTCAGCGGCACAGCTTGGGTCTTATCGGAATATGGCGGATAAAATCGATCTTGCGCTGGATCATCATGCCACGCATGATAAATTCGCAGCCTGCTATTTCGTCGATCCCAGAGCCTCGGCATGTGCCGAAATTGTTTATCATATCATAAACAGACTTCTGATAGGAGAAATTCCGGAAAAAACAGCTTCCCTGCTCTACGCGGCGCTCGCCGCGGATACCGGGGGATTCCGGTATGCCAACACGACCCCGGTAACTCATAAAATCGCGGCAAAACTCATTGAGCGTGGCGCATGCCATGCCGATATCTGCCGAAACCTGTTTGAATGTAAATCCAAAACGGCTCTTGCAGCCGAAGCGTTCGCTATGGCAAATGTCACATATTTCTGCGCAGGCAAAATTTCATATGTTAAAATCACAGGTGAAGACAAACGCGCACATGGCTTTGAAGACGAAGATACATACGACGTCATCAACGCCATTCGCCGGGCAGACGGTGTCAAGGTAGCGATTTTTGCACGCGAAAAGGATGACGGATCCTATAAAATTTCCACACGCTCCTCCTGCGAAGTTGACGTTGCAAAAATCTGTGCGCTCTTCGGAGGCGGAGGACATGCCGGAGCCGCCGGATGCAGTGTGTCACCTGATGAGGTAGACGCAGCGGTAAAACGGATCATCGAGGAATGCGGCTTTCATGACTGACGGAATTCTTCTCATCGATAAGCCGGAGGGAATGACCTCCTTTGATGTTGTCGCCCGTGTGCGCCGCCTGTACGGGACCAAACAGGTTGGGCATACCGGCACTCTTGATCCTCTGGCAACAGGGCTGCTTGTCGTGCTTGTCGGACGCGCAGTCAAAGCCTCCGAATTTCTTATGGAAAAGGATAAAGAATACATTGCAGGACTACGACTCGGTGTCACAACGGACACGGAGGATATCACCGGCGCCATTCTTTCCCGAAGCACAGTACTTCCTCCAAGAGAAGCCGTACTGTCTGCCGCTGCCTGCTTTATCGGCGAGATCGAACAAATTCCGCCGATGTACAGCGCTTTGAAAGTGAACGGCAAAAAGCTGGTCGATCTCGCACGTCAGGGGATCAGCGTCGAGCGGACACCGCGCACCGTGACCATTCAGTCCCTTGAAATCGACGGAGACGGAGCCGACTATACAATGAAAGTTGTCTGTTCCAAGGGAACTTACATCCGTACGCTTTGCGCGGATATCGGAAAAATGCTTGGCTGCGGCGGCGTGATGTCATCGCTCCGCCGTGCCGGTGCCGGCAGTTTTTCTGTCAAAGATGCTCACAGCTTAAAGGAGCTGGAAGCCATGGAGCCTGATACACGCGGTAGCTTGCTTCTTCCGATAGAAATGCTCTTTGAAACACTTCCAAGTGTTACCTTGTCCGCCTTTTATGAACGGCTGATGCGCTGCGGCTGTGAAATCTATCAGAAAAAAATCGGGACCTCGTTTGCACCCGGTACTCGTTTGAGAATCTATGCGGATCAAGGATTTTTCGCGCTCGGTGAGGTACGAACCTATCCTGACGGAACAGCAATCAAAAGTCTGAAGCTTTTTAAATAAGCGGCATGACTTTTTATCTTCCGCATTACCGGATAAAACACTTCCCGGAAAGGAGTCATCGGTATAAAGCCGTTTTACATTATGACGGAAATCAGGAAAATTCTTCCGCAAGAAAGAATCCGGACAATACAGCTTATCCGAGATGTTTTTATGGAATTTGAAGCGCCGGACTATTCCGCGGAAGGAGTACAGACATTTCTTTCTTATATCGAAAATCCGCAAATATTCGACGCTCTTGTCTTTTACGGAGCTTTTTTGCAGCAAAAGCTGGTCGGCGTTCTCGCCGTAAAGGACGGAAATCATATTTCCCTTTTCTTTGTCGACAGAGATCTGCATCGCCGCGGAATCGGCACAGCTTTGTTTTTGCATTATTTACAGGAAATCGATGTTCATACGGTTACTGTTAACGCCGCTCCCATTGCAGTTCCTTTTTATGAAAAGCTTGGATTTCTCAAAAAGAATACAGAACAAACGGAAAACGGAATTCGCTATACACCAATGCAATATTTACACAGGAGAAAAACGCATCATGTATAAGGATTGTCACCTTCATACAACCATTAGTCACGACGGGCAATCGTCGGTTTGGGAATATATCGCCGCCGCACATGAAAAACATGTCGACGAAATTCTTCTCACAGAGCATTATGACGATTATACGGGGATCGACACGGAGCTGCATACATTATCTGTTGATGCCTATGCGTCGGAATACCGTCGTATCCGAGAAAAAACCGATTTTCCCATTGGCTTCGGCATAGAAATCGGACTGCGCCCCGAATGCGCCGAAAAGACAAAACAAATGGCACACCTCTATCCGTTTGATTTTATTATCGGGTCTTCCCATATCACCGCAGGTATCGATATGGCATACGATCCGTCTTTCTTTGAGGGGCGAACGCGCAGAGACGCCTACCTTCTCTATTTCTCTGAAATATTAAAAAATGTACAAATTTATGACGAATTCGATGTATACGGACATTTGGATTATGTAGCAAGATACGGCGGATATCCGGGAGGTCGAATCCGCTATGCCGAATTTTCAGATGTTTTAGACGAAATTTTTCGGACGCTTATCCGAAAAGGCAAAGGAATTGAGATCAACACTTCAGGACTGCGATACGGACTCGGTTCTTTTTGTCCGGGAGCTGACCTTGTCAAGCGTTATCTCGATCTCGGAGGAGAAATCATTACACTCGGTTCCGACGCACACAAAGCAGAAGATCTTGCCGCAAATTTTAAAGAAGCATCTGCGCTTTTGGAAACGCTCGGCGTCAAATTCATCGCGGTATTCCACGCAAGAAAACCGGATTTCTTTCCCATATCCAAATTGGACTAAGTGCGTTCAAACGGACACATATTAAAAAGGTAAAATTTTCTATTCAAAATCGTAAACCGGAGAAATAAACAGTACGTTTATTTCCCCGGTTTTTATTTTATATATGACAAAAACAGGCTTTTTTCTTTTGGATGCCAATTTTCAGATCTTCTTTTCTCCGATCTGTCGTCGTTGCATGGAATACGCCCTTCGTAAAAACAAAACACCGTTTAAAATGACAGGAATCAGGCAATCGACCGCGACAATCACAATATCCAGCCAATTGCGGCGGACACCCGCACCGGCCACGACAGTAAACATAGAGATAACAGCTGCGGCAAACACCATTGTGAATCCGGTACGGACTTTCGGATTTTCATTTTCCACCACAAGATCCGCATAAACTCCGACAAGAACGGACAAACGGATGATATGCAGCATCCACAAAAAAAGAGAAAGAAAAACATCTCCTGCGGGAAAAGTGAACGACCTGAGATAAAGATAAACGAATACTGCCGACACAGCGCCTGCTATCATAATACGAAGCAGATATGCGGCGCGATGCTCCGGCAGTTTGCCTCCGGCGCGCATTGCCTCTGAAACGCCCTCATCCCCAGGGGTTACTGTTTTGGCCGCAAGGAAAAAAACCGGAACCGATGATACACAGGAAAGTACTCCTGACACATCAAAATCCGAGGCGGTAAGTGCCGGAGAAAAATCGCCGAAAGGGCGCACAAAAGCAACCGGAACAAGCAGAAACGGAATCAATTCCGCAAATCTTCCAATTGTCATCATCCCTCTGCGCACAGCAAAAACCGCACAAAAAACAATTCCCGCGAAAAGGATCCAAGAAGGAAGGAAACCGCATAGCCGTTCTACAAATTCACCGTAAAAAACCACGGTGCTCGTCATCTGAAATGCTGACAGGACAAGAAAGATTCCTGTAAAAGCAGTACCGGCAAAGCCCGGAGTATAAAAAGAAACCAAATCAGAAAGCCCGCTGCGGCGACGGGAAAGTCCGCCGGTGGCAAGTACCGTAAAAATAAAGAAAACAGAAAATTGTGCTGCCACAGCAAAAAAGCTGTCTATATGATATAGATAAAATCCGGAAAGCAAATAAGAAAATGTGAGAAAATAAAGCTGAATTGGCGTAATATGTGTTTTCATTGCTTTTCCCCTTTTCTCCGGATCACTGTTTTATGCGCAATCGATATCGGCACACGGCGCATTGCCCAAAGCGGCGCCATAAAAAGAAAATCTTTGAGTCCGGCGATATCCATCGGTGCAAACGGCGAAAAATACGGAACACCGGCGGAAGTCTTCATGCACATATGCAGCAGCGAAACCGTAATTGCCGTAAAAAATCCATACAGCCCGAAAATACCGGAAACAACAATCATCAAAAATCGATATAAAATATTGGAATTCATATATGGCGGAACAATAAAATTGCAAACCGCTGCAAGCGCCACGACAATCAGAACCGGAGCCGAGGCAATCCCCGCCTCAATGGCGCTGTCGCCAAGAATCAGAGACCCGACAAGACCGACAGCGGACCCGACTGCTTTCGGCATTCGAAGTCCCACTTCTCTTACCACTTCAAAAAGGAGAAAAATAATAATGACCTCCCAAAAAAGAGAAAAAGGGAGTGAATGACGTGCTTCTTCTATCAATGAAATCATATATTCAGGCATCAGCTCACGGTGACGAACAAACAATGCGACAAACAGTGCCGGCAAATACAAAGCAGTAAGAAATGCGGCAAAACGAATAATCCGAATAAAAGTAGCATACCATGGACTTTTGGAGTAGTCCTCTGTCACTTGAAATGCCTCGCAAAACAGATATGGAACTGTCAGTACAACAGGAGAACCGTCTACAATAATCGCAATCCGTCCCTCGAGCAGTTTCGCTGCCACTTTATCGGGACGTTCGGAATTCCCGACCGTCGGGTAAAGCGGTGTTTTGCCATCCTGAATAAAGATTTCTATATAACCGGAATCCAAAACAGCATCGGTTTCGATGCCGGAAATTCTGCGGCATATCTCTTCCACTGTATCAGAATCCGCAATTCCCTCCAAATACATAATGGTTATTGATGTCTTAGAGACACTGCCCACATTCATATCTCGACGTTTCAGGCGTGAGGTATGAAGTTTCCTTCGAAGCAGCATCGCGTTGTTTTCCCCGCTTTCCGTGAAGCCTTCATGAGGTCCGCGTATCACGTTTTCGGTTTCCGGCTCGGAGGTAGAACGCCCCTCCTCATTTTTTGTAAAAACCGAAATTCCATAACCGGTTTCATAGCCGTCATAGAACACGACAGCATTTCCCGCAAGAATCGCGTTCTCGGCACCTGATAAATCGGAAAGATTTTCCACTTTCACATTGGTAATGATCGTTTCCAACGGAAATTTTGCCGTTCCGTTTTCATATGCATAGGCAATCGGTTCGATTACATATTTGTTGATATATACTTTTGCACTGAAATTGCTGATATAAGCAATAAAGATCCGATGTTCCCCGAAAGTCAGTTCCCGAAAAGAAAAATCGCTCATATCGGAAAAGACATCCGAAAGTTCACGTTTCAATGTTTCGTATCTGTTTTGCATTCTAAATCCTTTCTATCGTAAAGCATCATGGATATGATAGAACAGAGGAAAAAATCCGTCTCAAAATTTCGGCAGTGTGCACAAAAACATTCCCTCTGTGAGACAATTTTTATTATTATTTGCAGAAAACAAAATTTTATCATTTATTTTTTCATTTGATGTTGACTTCTGCCCTTTTATCAAGTAAAATAGCCGCAGCGGCGTTTGCGTTCCGGCTCTGACGCGTATCGGCGACGGAGTGTAACAAAGCGCAAATTTTTCAATACGGATATTCGCCGTCCTCTATGACGGCACGGAGTCTTTTATGAAAAATTTCATAACTGCCTTAAAAAACAAATGGCAAACAAGTACTCTGCGTTACGTATACAACGCTAAGGATGACCGCGGACGCGGTCGCCTTTGCATGCTCATCTCCGGAATCATGGCGGGAATTGTAGGTCAGTTGTCCACCGGCTTCTTCTACACCGGCTTTCTTCTCGGGCACGGAATCGATATCGTTGATATTGCGATTATCACCTTCATTCCCTATATCACTTGCTTTTTGAATATTTTTTCGCCATGGATTCTCGAACACTTTAAAAAAAGGAAATTCATTCTTGCATCAGGCAAGCTTTTATACTATACTGTCAATATCGTTGGCATTACACTCTTGCCAGAGCTTGTTGAAAACCCCGAGGCAAGACTCGCCGGTTTTATCGCCATCGTTATTCTGTCGAATTCAATCAACGCCCTTTTCTCATCCGGATATTCGGCATGGCAGGCTAATTTTCTGCCGGACAACGTGCGAATGGATTATTTCACGTCTTCCGGATGTATCAACAGCATGCTCTCTTATGTCATCGTTCTCGCCGTTTCCGTTATAACGGACCGACTTCAGGATTCACCGGAACAGCTTGTCATGATTACAGTGCTTCGATGGATCGCGTTCGGACTCGCTATCATTGACTGTCTCATTCAGCTGATTCCGAAAGAATATCCGTATTTAAAAAAAGCAAAATCCAAATTGTCCAACATCTTTGTTCTGCCTTTCCGGCAAAAGAGATTTCTTCTCACCATCCTCATTTGCGCCGCCTATACGTTTGCGACCAATCTCCCGAATGCGACGCTTAACGCTTATGTGCTGGAAATCCTAGATGGCACCGGAATGCAGTATACCCTGCCTAACGCAATCAATGCCCTGTATTTTCTCTTCTTCATTATCTTTTCCCGAATGTGGAAAAAATTTGTCGCAAAGCATTACTGGTTCCGTGCTTTCGCGTTTGCCATGCTGATGCAATCGGTTACCTACTACATACAGGTCTTTGTAACTGCGAACACCATATGGCTTTATGTTGTTGTCCGTTTGATGCAACATGTATTCGGTGTCGTCATGAATTCTATCGTCGCTTCTCTGCCATATGTCAATCTGCCTGATGAAGATCGCACAAATTACATGTCTTTCCATACCATTGTTTCCAACATGGCTGTCTTTTTCAGTATGATGCTCGGCACCATGTTCACTTCTTTGATGGATGACGGAACCAAACTCGTTTATATTCTCGGATATCCGCTCACCAGTACACAGATACTGATCTTTGCCTGCGCCGCCGCGCAGTGCATCGTGGGAGTCACAACGCTTTCGCTTGCAAAACGAGTTACGCCTCCTGAAGTTTTAAAGCAAACAGCAGAGGCATCATCCTCTTAAAATACTTACTCTCATTTATCGGTATTCGCTAAAGCGTTTTTGCCGATAGGAATGACAACAGAACCGATTTTATGATCTGATTTCGGTAAAAATCTCGCCAAAAAACAATTTCACTGTAAGAAGTTTTCAAATCCAAACAAAAAAATTTGATTTTCCGAAAAAAACTATTGCAAATTCTAAAATTTGGTGATATAATATTTTAAGCTATGTTTCTGATATGGCACCGGAGCGGTCCGCTGCATGCTCGCATGAACGTTTCGTGATTTTATGGAGAGGAGCCGAAACAATGGATAAAATTCAGGCTTTTACAAACGAGCAATTGAAGACCGATGTCCCCGCATTTGAAATCGGAGACACCGTAGTCGTACACAACAAAATCAAAGAAGGATCGAGAGAAAGAATTCAGCTTTTCGACGGCATGGTAATTGCCAAGAAAAACGGCGGTATTTCCGAAACCTTTACCGTAAGAAAAATTTCTTATGGAATCGGAGTCGAGAAAACTTTCCCGATTCATTCTCCGAACGTCGTCAAAGTTGACGTTACTCGCCGCGGCAAAGTGCGCCGTGCGAAACTTTACTATGTCCGCGCCCGTGTAGGCAAGCAGGCAAAAGTAAAAGAACAGATTTAATCTGTGGAAACACACACAAAAAAATCAGCCTTTTGCAAAAGGCTGATTTTTTTGTGTGTTAAGATATACCCTTTTTCCAAACAATATCCTCAAGTTGTTCAATCTCCATAATCAAACGGTTTTTCAGAGACTCATTCATACCGCACAACGGCAATCGATACCCTCCCACGTCAAAGCCAAGATAGTTCATCGCTTCCTTAATGGGAATAGGATTGACATCCGAAAAAAGCGCGCGCATAAGCGGTAAATATCTTAACTGGAGCGTCCGGGCAGAAGGAAAATCTCCTTTCAGACATTTTTCTGTCATCTCATGCATGGCATACGGCAAAATATTTGCCGCAACAGAAATCACACCACAGGCACCGAGTGCCATCGCCGCTACTGTCATATCGTCATTTCCGGACCACATGACAAAATCGTCTCTGAGCAGGGATGCCGCATCTGTCATATAGGTGATGTTTCCGCTTGCTTCCTTTATGCCGATAATTTGCGGATGCTCACGAAGACGTTCCAGCGTCCCCATACTGATAGAGCATCCTGTCCGGGACGGAACATTGTAAAGAATCACCGGCGTTTGTACCGCTTCTGCAATCGTCAGAAAATGTGCCGCCATTCCATCGGGATTTGCTTTGTTATAATACGGCGTCAGCACAAGCAGTGCATCCGCGCCGAACGCCTGTGCCCTCTTGCATTTTTCCACCGCCCTTAAAGTATCATTGCAGCCGCAGCCAACGATAACAGGAATCCTTCCCGCCGCCGCTTCCACGCCGGTCCGAATCACCTGCTCTGTTTCTTCCTCCGTAATTGTCGGTGCTTCTCCGGTTGTTCCAAGCAAAACGATTCCGTCTGCGCCATTTGCGATTTGAAATTCAATCAGTTCCGTAAGCTTATCGTAATGGATACCGCCATTTTTCGTAAACGGCGTAACAAGCGCCGTTACCGCGCCGCATATCTTCATAAGAACTCCTCCGCCTTTGTTTTTCTTATTATATGTTTCAACCTCAAAATTGACAAAGGAAAGAAAATCCGGCGCATAAATCTGTAAAAAGCAATAAAAATCCGGACCTTCCGGAAAAGGAAGATGCACCAAAAAGGTTTATAGACCTTTTTGGTGCATCTCACAAGTGTTCATATAATGAAACGGAAATCCACTCTGATCAGTAGAAGCATGATGATAAATGTTCTTCTCTGTCCTGTCATGCTTTTCAAATGCCGTAAATCTAATTTTCCACCGCTTCATCCCAATAAAAGAAATCTTTGACAAGACTATCGTCATTCCGGTCATAAAGCCGTCCCTCATTCGAATAAAAATACGGATTGTTCTCCGAACACTCTATATAAAATTCCAAACGAATATAAAACGTATTCCCATCATTTCCTTTACAATACAAAAGGTTTTTACAATCCACACATTTGAATTCCGATATGTTTTCTCCCAAATATAGCGTAAACAGGATATTTTCTATGGGAACATTATCATCAGGACTTGCGTTCCTTTCATCAGAATATTCAATTTCATATTCATCCGGCAAAACGATATAAAACGCTGTCGGTGCACCGCGTCCCATGAAGCCGCCGAGAGAAGTCACCTTTTTCCCGTCAAAGGTATCAGGAATGACAATTTTCCTCTTTTCATCCGTACCGTCCTAATGATAAGAACAAACAAAAAACCGATTCGTAAACGGCAGTTTATTTTTACAAAATGAAAATTCTCCCGAATTTTCTATGTCAGAGTAAAACATACTTGCATCAGAGAATTGACATCCACAGCATATAACAGAAAATATGATACAACAAACAAGGCAATATAAATATTTTTTCATCCGCATTTTTCTCCTCCACATTCTTTCCGACATATCTGAAATTTTTATACAGTGTATTTATAAAACTCGCCCGTCAGAAATTGCTGTTTGTACGATTCCTTCCATTCGGATTTCTCATATCATGACAGGATGCTCCTTGAGCATTGCCGTGCCCTCACGCGGTACGGTGCATAAAAGCTCCCATATGCTGTCGGCACGCGCGGCAAGCTCAAATGCCCGACGTGTGTTCTCCCCGAATTGTATATAATCCGCCGGCTTGGTAATCAGATCAATCTCCGCCTTATGCCGGATACCGGCGAGGATTTCCCTGCCTGTCCCATTTGCAGCAAGAACCGTAGTATACGGAACGCCTGAAAAATCGGCGTATTCGATCCCGAAAAGCATATATAAAAATGCGCGCCGAATCCGTGAACGAGAATACCGCTTTGTTTGCACAAGCGAGAGAAAATCCTCCATATTCCGAGCCTGTCTTGCTGCCCGAAACAATCTCGCAGCAAGCTCCTCGGAGATATCGGGACCTTTTTGAAAATTCTCTTTCCTTCCGGAACGGACAAGCGCCGCAAACAGCGGAAAAAGCGCCCGCCCATCAGCAATTTGGCCGGCCGCAGCGGCTTCTTTCAGAAGCTTTTCCATCCCGACGGGGACCGCACGGGAAAGGCTTGAAAAATCGCCTTTTTCCAGCATTTTTCTGACAGAAGAAGCAGAAGGATAACCTTCGCCGCTTCCGTCATATGCCTCTCCGCTCCGACGCACCGCAACCGGTTCAATCAGAGAACCGCGTTTTTTTAACTCAGAAAGATATAAAACCGCTAATATATCATTGGAACCATGAAAAATATTACATCCGAAGAGCCGTGAATATACTTCGGAAAAGGCATGACGATAAGAGATATGATGTCCGCCCGAAAGCTGTTTGTTCAAAGCCGACAAAAATGCGGGAGAAACCACTCTTTCCGCCGCTGCCGACAGCATCTCCATCTCTCCGGTTTCGCTTCCGAAGCAAAGCTCCTGCACACAGCCAAGCGAACATATCATCTCTACGCCTGCGGAAGCAAAATGCTGCGCGCAGGCAGTGGAATACGGAAAAGGTATCTCAAGCACAAGGTCGGCGCCATTCATAACTGCCGCGCGCGCTCTGACATATTTGGAAACCACAGCAGGCTCGCCGCGCTGTGTAAAGCTTCCGCTCATAACCGCAATCACAGCGCCGCGCTTTTTCATTTCAGAAATCAAATACGCATGTCCTAAATGGAACGGGTTAAATTCACAAATCACCGCACCGATCTTCATGTTATCTCCTCTCAAAGTCATCTGCCGCAAAAAGCCAAGCAAAAGCAGCAATTCTTCAGAATTTTTACATAGAATCAGAAATTAACTATTGAAATCAGAAAATCTATCCTGTATAATAATTAGTATAGTGCAAAATTTCGATAAAATCAATATAAAAACGGAGGAACAATTCAATCATGTATGTTTTGGTAGTCAATGCGGGCAGTTCATCGCTGAAATATCAGCTGATGGATACCGCAACAAGTAAGGTTCTCGCCAAGGGAATCTGCGAGCGAATCGGTATTGACGGACTCATTGAGCACAAAAAAGAGGATGGCAGCAAAACTTCCCGGGAGATTCCGATGCCCAATCATTCCGTTGCCATGAAAATTGTTGTCGACACGTTGACAGATCCTGAAATCGGATGTCTCAAAGATATGAGTCAAATCGAAGCTGTCGGACACCGCGTCGTCCATGGCGGACCTTACTTCTTTGAAAGCTGTCTTATCACACCTGAGGTTCTTGAAAAGCTCGAGCTCTGCCGAGATTTTGCGCCTCTGCATACCGGACCGCATCTCATGGGAATCCGCGGCTGTACCGAGGTTATGCCGAATGTACCACAGGTGCTGGTTTTCGATACCGCATTTCATCAAACCATGCCTGACTACGCCTATATGTATCCGATTCCATACGAAATGTATGAGAAATACCATATTCGCCGTTACGGCGCCCACGGGACCTCTCACCGCTTTGTTTCCATCGAAATGGCAAAACTTCTGAATAAACCTGTGGAACAAACAAAAATCATCACCTGCCACATCGGAAACGGCTCTTCCATTTCTGCTGTTCAAGGCGGAAAATGTATCGATACTTCTATGGGCTTTACGCCTCTCGACGGCGTCGAAATGGGAACACGCTGCGGCTCCATCGATCCTGCCATTGTCACATATATCATGAAAAAAGAAGGTTTCACTCCGGATGAAATGAGCAATTTCATGAACAAGAAATGTGGTTTCCTCGGTGTCTCCGGTGTTTCCTCCGACAGCCGTGATATCGAAGAAGGCATTAAAAACGGCAACAAGCGTTGTCTACTTGCCGCTTCCATTCTCGCCTATCAGATCAAAAAATATATCGGCGCTTATGCCGCCGCCATGAATGGACTGGATGCCGTCGTTTTCACTGCCGGCATGGGAGAAAACAATCCTGAGCTGCGGGAACGCGTTTGCCGCGATATGGATCTCTTCGGAATCAAAATCGACTGTGAACTCAACGCCAAAACATGGCGTCAGCCGAATATTGTGGAAATTTCCACACCGGATTCCAAGGTCAAGGTTTTCGTGATTCCGACCAATGAAGAACTGATGATTGCAAAGGATACCGAAAATCTCGTAAAGAAATCATAAATACCGATACGCCGGTCTTTAAGAGATATCTGCCGGTCTTTCCTTAAAAAGAACGTACTGCAGCATTTCATTTCGGACAGCCGCATATATGCGGCTGTCTTTTTATTTGAAATATCCCCCATAATACCGGTTTTACAGAATTTAAGTTATGGTTTCCTTATGAGTCCTGTTGTATCCAAGGAAAATCCGCTGTATTTATAAAAAATCAGCGGCAAGAATATCTTCAATCGGTTCTCCTTTTATAATTTCATATGTAGGTTTTCCTCGCTGGGATGGCTCCGTTGTAAGACTCACCGTGCCGCCTAGCTCTTCCCTGCGTGCGGCAAGCTCACAAAGATGGGTAACAAACACGGCATGAGAGCCTGTATCTTTTACTGCGCGCAGAATATCTCCGATATCTGCGCCCTCTTGCGCAGTCGTCCTATCCGAAATCCACAGTCTGACAAAAGCAATATTCAAGTACTCCCCCGGTTACGAATATATTGTTACAAAAAGCAGGATGCCTCGGATGATAAAATCCGGGCATCCTGCTTTTCTCTATGAAAACAAAGCCGTATTGATATAGAAAAATCCGTTTGAAAGACCTGTCTCTTCCACATAAGTGGATATTTTAATCATGACATAGGTTTTATCTTCCTTTAGTTTTCCGGACAGGGTTACTGCTTCCACATATTCTCCGGGACGAAGAAACCCGCTTGTTCCGAGTTTTTTATCCGGACTTGCCGACGTGATGTTGCCGGTGGCATCATAGGTAAATGCCACACTGTAAATCTCTGCCCGCAGCCATACGGAATTGGTATCGGGATTGGTCAAATACAGCCAAACCGTTTTTCCTTCCACCTCCGGATTGCCGCAGAGAGAAACCTCGCAGACACCTTCTGCCGAGTATGGAGTATACCCTCTTTCCTCCGGAATACCGGAAGGGGTACCTGTCAATCTTTCACTGTCCAGAAGCTCCGGCCTGAGTCCCAACATGACAATAAAAAGAGCAATTGCGGCACATGCTGCTGTGACCGCAATAAAAAGCATGAGAATGCTTCTCTTACGCGCAGTATAACATATTTTTCGCATGTGTATATAAACCTCATCCTCATGGAGATATCACTTCTACGCCAAGAGTGATATATCCGATTCTTTGAGCGCTGCTGCTGATAAACAATCCGCCGTCTTTCGTACGCGGTTCTCCGGAAAATGACAAATAAACAAACCGGGAAGAAGCGCTTCCGCCGACAGGTATATTGGGTACGATAAATTCACATATATTCGGCGTATTTTCATTCAAGCAGCTGACAAGCTCCGGTTCTTCATAGCAATACATGGAAACACATCCTTGTGCGAGAGGAAAAGACGAGCTGTAATCGGATACGTCACTGTATTGAAGTGAAATCTTAACCGCCGCGATAGGTTCTCCCTCTGTTGTATCCGGCGTCAGATTAACGATTTTGATGCGATTGGTGATACCGTCGAATCCATACCATCCCGGCTCGCCTTTGTCCGTTCCGGCAGCAGGATTGCTGCTTGAAAGTGATGCCTCATAGGAAAAGCTGTCTTCATTCCATGTTCCGTAATCATAATAAAATCCGAAAGACCCGAATTCAATTTCCACCGCATATACATAAGGATTCCCGTTATCTCCAGGGTCTTCCGTTGTCTCATCCGCATATACAGAAGGTGTCAGAGAAAGAAAAGCAAACACAACAGCCAAAAAAACGGCAACAACGGATTTTACCGTCCGGTATTTCTGAAAAACATACATGATTTTATGCCTCCTACTTCCCTATTTGTCCGAACAGGAATACAGAGAAGAATAATAATCTCCGTTCGTAGCATATCCGCTTGCCGGGGTCACACAGATTGTTGCATAAATGGTTTTGATTCCCTGATAAAAAGGAAGCTGCGGATATCCGAGCAAAGTCAATATCATTTCCGATTGACTGACAAGCACCTGTCCATCCGAGATAAGCTCACACGCAGGAAGATACTCTCCCGAAAGTCCTGTGCGCTCGACTGCGGCGCCGCAGCGCAGAAATGCAGCCGCATTCACAGACGCCGTCACACAAACCGGCGTATCGGAATGATTGACAACCGTCAGCGTGACGGAATCCGTTTTGTTTTGGTCCATCATCCAATCGCCGCCGTTTATATATGTCTCTCCGGTTTCTTCATTACAAGCGATGCTGCGTAAATTGTATGTAAACATCATGCTGTAAAAGACAATATCAAAGGAATAGCGATATTCTCCATAATCGGTATCCACCGTAATGGAAACATCCGCTTCTCCCGATGAAATATTTTCAGCTTTCAAAGAAGAAGAAAAGACAGAAACAGACAATAAAACAAAAAGCATGACCGATATTATTTTTGACACCGTTCGTATCATGAAAATACGTTCCGTCTTCATGTTTCTCTCCTTTTTTCCGCCTTGACCAGCAATACTGGATTTTCTGATAGCTGTCTCTCTATCCGGTAAAATCATGTGATTCTGAAAAATATCGTCGATAACCGAATGCCGTATTGTTCGGTTCCCCACAATCATTCCCATGTTATTTTCATTTTCAAACGGATTCCGAGCGGAGACTGTTCGAGGAAGTCTCCGCTTATCCGTCCGTTCTTTGGAAAATAATTTCTCAGTACAACCGACAATGCTGTCGGTATTTTATTTTTTCTCTTATTTTTGTTACGGAAATCTTTTAGGTACCGGATTTTGCAATCGTAACGGTAACCGTGCTGATAACGACATCCGTAATCTGACCGACTGTCGGCGTTCCTTCCAAGCCGACCGTAAATGATACCGGCGTAGGCTCCGTTCCGACTCCGCATTTTGCAATTTCAGTCGGTGCGATAGAATCCTCTGAACCGTTGAATTTCACAGAGATCGTACCATAGGTGGTAACCTCTTCGATTGCCGACGCGGAATACCAAACGGGCAAGTCAGAATGATTTTTGATAGTAACGGTTTTGGCTGCACTCCATGTTCCTTCTCCGCTTACCTCATACTGATGCGTCTGCGGATTCCAGGTTGAGCCTGTGCTGTATGTAAAGCTTAAAGCTTCAAATTCAACATCCACCGCATATTTGTGTATCGGATCCCCGGTAACGGTAATGGTAACATCGCCTGTCGTAGAACCTCCCGTATAAGCACCTTCCTCCACGCCGTCAGCGCCTCCGCCTACAAAATCAGCAAAAGCAGTCACAGTGCAAAGCCCTGAAAGCATAAGCACCGCAAGAAAAACAGAAATGATTTTCTTCATTCTTTTCCTCCTTGAATAATATAATTTTTATTTTTACAAGCGTTTTGCGCTTATAAATTACAATACAGTGAAAATTACGGCTCTGTCGGCTTTGCGATGGTAACCGTAATGGTGCCGATGGTGATACTGCCGGTTTTTCCGGAAGCCACAAGTTTATTGACAGAATCCGTCCAGTCTGCACTTGTCAGCGAAGCTTCCAAAGTCGCTGTTTGCGCACTGCCGCCGGGCGTGACCTTTGCAATCTCAGCTTCTGTCTTTTCCGGTGTCATGGCAAGCGAAATGGATGCCGCCGTCGCATCTCCGGTTAAAGGACCGACCGCCCCCGTTGCAACGACCGGAAGATCGGAATAATTCGTTACGGTGATGGTCAGCCTTTTGTTTGACATTGCCTCCCCATTCACATCATAGGTAAGTGTGTTGACATTCCATGTAAGTCCGCCGACATCAAATGTCATCACAGGAAAAGTCACATCCACGGCATACCGATGATTCACCGTGCCGAGATTAAGAGTAACATCTCCACTTGCGGAAGAGCCGCCCGGAATGTCTGCGTCGCCATCAGAAACAGTACCGCTGTTCCCATGATTGCCGACAACATGTTCCGTTGTATCTGCTGCAATGTTCACGCAAAAAAGGCTGAAGAGCATCGCCGCCGCAAACAGAACGGATAAAAATTTTTTCATAAAACAACTC
>OODJ01001585.1_pt1 | contig 17490 bp, 18 predicted proteins | sample 1671611 | NCBI WGS metagenome assembly OODJ01 (sample SAMN06348174, study PRJEB24527) | human gut metagenome | biome: human gut; feature: ankylosing spondylitis patient; material: feces | host: Homo sapiens | place: China | collected 2015-10 | reverse complement strand
CGTATTCCTCCTCGGTGATCAAGCCCTTTTCGAGCATGGATTTCGCCATTGAAATCGCTGCATGGTAGAGCATATCGTTGTGGAGCTCCTCCTTGCTCATCAGGCATCACCGCCTTTGAACCGGGCCGCAATATAACAGACGTGGGAGCAGTACTTGCGCTTGGCGTTTCCGTAGGCCGTGAACTCCTTCCCGCACTCTGGGCAGATAAAGGTATAAACGGCCTTCTGCTTCACAGCATCCGGGTGAGCGTTCCACCATTTCTGTCTACACTCCGGCGAACAGAAACGCTTCGGTTTTCTGCCGGATATCTGCGTTATCGGCTTTCCGCATTCCGGGCAGATTCCCGCTGTCTCTTTCGGTTCTTCGGTGCTGTCGACCGTGATGTTGTTTCGGCGGCAGAAGGTCTTGACGGTATCTCTCGAAACGGACAGAGCTTTGGATATTTCAGAATAGCCGCATCCGGCTTTTCTCATTTCGGCTATCTTTGTTTTCTGATGGTCTGTCATGTGCGAACCACCTCCTCACTATCCCATGAACATGAGAATGGCGTTTCGGAAAAAACGGGTGAAAAAATAAAGCCCACCGAAGAAAATTTTCTCCTCGATGGGCTTTAGTAGATTACTTATTCGGGATTTTCAGCTTCATGCCGCTGTAGAGGACATTGCTTGTCAGTCCGTTCAGACTGACAAGCTCCTTGTAGCGGCTGCCGTTGCCGAGATACTTCTTGGCAATCGCCCAGAGGGTGTCACCATGCACTACGGTATGGATGCGATAGTCATCGGTGGGTTTGGTACCTGCCACGGCAAGTGCAGAGGTCTTGACCGGCGACATGATGGCGTACCTGCCGGATTCATCCTTATTGATGACCGCACGGTCGCCGCTGACCTCGACCACATACCAGCGGAGCTTTTTCACCCAGCCGGGGATGGCTTTGCCGTTATAGTAGGTGCTGCCCGTGATGGTCACGAGGTCGCCAGCTTTGATTGTGCCAGTGGGCTGGGTCGGTTCGATCGGCTTCACCTCGCTGCCGAGAGCTGCCGTGACCTTGGATGCCAGATCGCCCATGCGGGCATACATCCAGTTACCGGGACAGCTCTTGTTCGCAAACCATCTGTGGACGGTCAGCACCATCTCGTCAGATTTCGGGGTGTAGTTCAGCGTCTTGGCCTTATCGCCCAGCCAGAGCAGCTTGGTTTTGCCGTTGCGCCTGCAGATATCGGTGCAAAGCTCGATGAGTCTCTTGTACACCACATCCTTGAAAGCGTAAGGCTCGGTGTTGTCGCTGGCACACTCGATGGTGATAGCTCTCTGGTCGTTGGCTGCGGAGGAGGAGCACCAGGAGCGGTTTTTCTCTTCCACATACATCCCGACCCGACCGTCCACGCCGATGCCGTAGTTGCTGCTTGCCTGCCGTGAGATCGGCAAAAAGATGTTGCCCAGCGTTTCCACACTGCACTGACCCACCACGCAGTGCGGCGTGATGCGGTCAATGCTGTGGGTACGCCGCCCAGAGTGATTCGGGCTGAGTTTGGTGTAGGACACCAGGGAACTGTTTGTGTAAACCATATTATTCATCCTCCTTTTCACTGCGGTCATGAAGCTGCTCCAGCACGGATTTCAGCTTCTGCGGGATGGGCAGTCCCAGGTATGCGGCGTTCTCCAACAGGGATACGCCCTCATTCGACAGGTAGAAGAAAATGACGGCGGTACGCATCACCGAGCCGCTGCCGATGACACGGGTGTCGAGAATATGCCCGATGCCGACCAGAGCGAAGATGAGCACCTTTTTGAAAATGCCCTTGAATCCGACTTCGCTGGACAGCTTCTTGTCCACCACGGCGCACATGATACCAGTGATGTAGTCGATGACTACGAAAGCCAGAAGCGCATAAAGCAAGCCGTCACATCCTCCCAAGAACCATCCGAGCCAGCCGCCGATACCGGCGAATACCACCTGAATGGTCGTCCAGAATTCTTTCATGTTGTTTGTCCTCCTTTGAAAGTTGAATTTGTGTATGAAAAAAGGCACTCCGCAGAGCGCCTCGATTCCAAAAAATATTCTTTATGTTACTGTGGTCAGCGACACCGTGTGCCACGAGGACCACGTGCCGCCGTAGTTTCCTCGGATGTACATCCTTGAGCCGTTATAGACGGTGTACCGCTGTTGAATGAAGTAGCTCTCCGGCAGAAAGACCTCCAGCATACCAATTGTGGTGGTCGGAAAGTGCTTTTCCGTGGAAGCGGAATACGCAAAATAGTAGCCGGGAGTCTTTACATTGTTGAGGTCGGTGGTCGAGCCGTCCACTCTACCCATTTTGCCGTGGACATTGACGCCGTTCATGTGGATGTTGCCGTCCACATCCAGCGTGGCCTGCGGGTCCGGCGTGTTGATGCCGACCTTCTTTTTACGCAGCGCAATGAGCGGCGTGCCCTGCGGAACAGTAAAATACAGATCCAGACTGCTCAGAGAATAGAGCTTGTCTTGGATCTGCAAATGGAAGTCGTAGGAACTGTTGGCATCCAGATTGCACAGTTCCAAATTGGAGTAGCTGAAAGAGGTTCCGTTTTTTGTCGTGCCGGAATAGATGCTGGTGTAGCTGCCGTAACTGCTCTCACTGGTTTTCTTGTAACGATACCGCACATAAACCACGCTGTTTTTCTGCGTCCCGTCTACGGTCACAGCGGAAATAGAACCGCTGAATTTGAGCTGCATTTCCGCTTCAATGTCGTTGGTTCGTCGGAGCGTCACCGAGGACACCTTCGGCTTTGCGTATGGGATGACCGTAATAGTTTGGGAAACGCTGGCGGTATAACCGCGGGAGTCCGTGACCGTGAGCGTGACCGTTACGCTGCCGGACTTGGCGATTTTTCCAACAGATAAGGCAGAGCCGGTAGTGTTAGAGGATGACAGCCCATTGCAGGAAGCTGTGTAGTTGGAAATACTGGCACCGTTTTTTGCAGTTGCCGTTCCGGGCGTGACCTTGAGGGTCGAGTAGTCTTGCACGAATAGCTGGTCGTTGCCCGTGAGATTTTTCGTGGTCGTGTAGCTGTCGGCATAAGTGAATCCGCTTATGGTCGGAGCAGAATTGGTTGCCGTGGTCAGTACAGTGGCAGTCTTGCTTGAGGTGCTGCCGATCTGCGTAGACCCGCTGTAAGACGAAACCGCAAAGGTACCTGTGAACGACTTGATGGACGCCATAGCGTTCAACAGCGTGATTCTCTGCGCCGATGTCAGCGTGACTGTGCGGTTCGCAGTGCCCTTCGACCAGGAAAGCCCGGTAACGGTCAGGATGGTCGTGTTCCTGCTTTTGATCGCCAGAGAATTGATGTAAGACGGTTCGTACACGGTGACATTGAGGGTGATGGTCACTCTGGCATTGTCTGCGGTCACCGTGTTGACGCTGTTCACAACCGCGCCGCCCAGTGTTTTTACCGTAGAGCTGCCGGAAGTACCATAGACTTGGTTATGCTGCCGCCGTGCCCGCACCTTCACCGTGTAGTTTGTGTTCGGCGAAAGTGATGACAATGTTACGCTGGCACTGGTGGATGCGGTCGTAGAAAAGGTCGTCCATGTGGAGCCGCCGTTGGTGCTGTACTGCCAGATATCCGCTGTTGAGGTGGAGTTTGCAGAGATTTTGAAGCCGTTTGCGGTAATAGCCGAAACAGAAAAGGTAACGGTAGGGGCAGCTCGGTCAATGGTGCTCAGCGTCACATTGTAGCTGCCGGAAGGACCGGTGTACTGACCCCACGGGCTGTTGACGCCCCAGTGCCAGTAGATCGGGAGGGTAAGCGTACCGTTGCTGTTGTGGTACACGGTGACCTGCTTGTCCTCAATCAGCCACTTCGTGCCGCTACCGCTCTGGCCGTTTGTAAAGGTGAAGCAGTTTGAGCCGGAGGTGGCCGTGCCGATATAGGAAGTGCCGTTGGTGCCGAAGTCCGACCATGCTATGGAGTATTTCGAATAGACATACATACCCAGAGCGATGGTCGAGCAGTTTGCGATCACATTCTGGGAGATGACCTTCACATAGATGTAGAGGTCGGTCGTCCAGCTGTTGGAGCCGTAATTCGTTTTTTCGGATTTCACCAGATAGGCGGTGCCGCCCGTCATTGCCATAGCTTTCCCTCCTTAATCCAGAATGACGATGTTCAACCCCTCGGATGCCGTCGGCATCGGGACAAACTTCGTTTTGCCCACGGTCAGTTCGCCGTCCACCGTGGTTTTCTTGGTCTGCGTTTCGTCTTTGTTCAGGGTGAAAATCACCTCATCGTTGTAGTAACCGGCGAACTCCGTGTTCGTGATGACCGTCCGCTGGGACGATGCGCTGTTGGATACCTCGATGCCCCGCTTGTCGATCTTGACCTCCTGAGTGTAGATCTCGTTGGGAGCAGGCGTCCACTTTCGGGGAATCGCTCCTTCGGAAATCATGATGTCGGCGAGATAAATGGACGCATCCCGACAGTAACAGTAAATACGCAGCGTAGGGTCGGTCACATCCGTGAGCGTTACGGAGTAATCCGTCCAGTCAAACGCCGTGGACTTATTGAACAGGTACTTGGTTTTGTTTCCGTTGTAGGTCACATAGAAATACCCGGACATGGTCGAGGTTTTCTTTGCCCGGACCGAGATCGTATAAGTGCCGGGGACTACACCTCGGATGTACTGCGACAGCGAGGAATAGGCTCCCAGCACAAAGCAGGAGTCGGAAATGGTGTTGTTCTGCGTATCTGTGGAGGCATCCGTTTTCACCGTACCGGAGTAGATCCAATCATCCGTGATGCCGTTCAGCCCGGAGGAGTTCTGCACATAGTTGATACCGCCGATGTACTGCTCCTGCATGGTGACGGACAAGCCTTCCACCGTGTGCTGAAGCTGAGATACTTTGCTTTCGGAGCTTCGCAGCCGCTCTTCCAGTATGCCTTGGTCGTTGGAAACCGACTCCATAGTTTCGGTAAGAGTCGCCACATAGCTGTTCAGCCCATCCACATTCTGCTGGAGATAGGCTGTTTTCTCTGCAAATTCATCGGTCGAAACATAGGCTCGAAGCACGACTTCGCCGCTCTCCAAATCCCAATAAGACGAGCCGTCCTGCGACTGGATAACGCCTGCCTTGATGATGTTTGCTACCAAGGAGCCGGAGGTGATGAAGTCCGCGACGATCTGACCGTCTGCCGTGATGGCAGTTTCGTAGGGGCCGTTGTAGCCGTTACGGGAAAAGCCCAGACCACCCACATTCCACCGCCAGACATTCACGGCTTCGTCAATGGAGGGTGTGTCCAGAATGAGCAGCTCATAGGGCTGACCGTTCTCTTCGCTGGTGTGAATGACCACATAGCCGCCGCTCTGACCGGTGATAAGCCCGGTAGCTTTGCCGATGGCGATTTGGAGCAGCTTCGGAAAGCGTCCCACCGTTGACTCCACCTTATCAACCGAGGACTGCACCTCGGAGATGGTGGTGATCATGCTGGATTTGCTTTGACCGAGGGAAATGCTCTTGTATCGCTCGGCGAGGGTATCGTACACGGTTTCAATGACTATAGCCGACACACTGATGCCCAATAGCGAGTGCCGGATAGTGACGGTATCGCAGAGGTTGACCCGCTCCAGCAATGCCGAATACTCCGGCTGCTTCCAGAGCGGCTCAAAGGACACCTTCACCGTAGGGATGGTCGCACCCAGCGGATTTGCCTTGATATAGCTGTTGGCTTTGGCTCTGAGGGCTTCCTCGGTCACAACTCCGTCAAACTGGTCGGAGAAATCCATGATGAGCGTTTTCGCCCGGACGATTTCCGAAGTCATAATGGGGAGCGTCACCTCTGGAAGTGTGACTACCGTTTCGGTGTCCGAGCCTTCCGGTGTGTATACGGCATACGGGAGCAGTGCGGTATATACGCCGCTGTTGTCCTCATCCTGCTCCAAGGCGGTGAGGTTCTTGCCGTATTCAATGACCACGCCGGTCTTTTGCCCACGGTGCGAATGGAGCTTCACCGTGAAGTTGTCCCACTCAAACTCACCGTACCATTTAGAGAGCATGGAGCCTTCCGTACCGCCAAGGCAGGCTCGGACACTTTTCGGTTGGGTGACGGAAAATGCCTTTGCATCCGAGTAGTCCGTCCAGCCGGTAAAGCGTGTATCTCCTGCAAGAAGCTGCGAGAGGACAAGCTGCGGAGAGCGGCTATCGGTACTGAACGGCAGCACCGGCACATTGGCAAGGTCATAGGATATGTGCTGCCCATAAATGGTGACGATGCCGTTGAGCGGCTTCGTTATACGGTAGATGCGGAATGCCTGGTCAGCGGCGGTGTCGTTGGGCTTTGCCTTGATGATGCACTCCTTGGCGATAAGTTCGTAATGCTGACCGCTCACCGGATATTTGAGCAGACACTCGAACACGCCGTTTCGCTCCTCGGTCACTTCGCAGGAAATGGTGTCCGTCAGCACGCCAAGACCGAATGAGCTGAAATCCGTGGTGTTTGCGGCGTAGAGTACAGGTATCATAGGCAGCACCACCTCGGAATGACTTCAATCCTTGTTACATCGCCGGTGCAGTTGATGGTGCAAACACCCGACTTGAAAACCGGGAATTCCGTACCTTTGACGGTGTCATTTTTGAGGACGGTGCCTTTGAAGCAGTTCATCAGCTCACTGTCGATCTCGATGTACTCGTCCAAGTCGGAAATCATCATGCCCCGGCCTTGGGGTTGTATCATTAATGCCACCGCGCCGCTGCCATAGAGCTTAATATACGGTCGGCTCTCAAAGGCAGTCGGGTTGGTGACGGTCAGCGTGGAAGCATCTGCCGCTATGGTCTGCTGACCCTCATAGCTGTATTTGAACGCTTTGCAGTTGAAGGTCACGGTAAAGCAGCCGATTTTGTTCAGCTGCTCCTCAATGTCCAGATTGCCGGAGATGACTCCGTAGCGGAAATACTTCACATCGTAGGAGTCGGTGATCTCATGGTATCTGTCCGGCTCGGAATAAAGCCAGCCCTTGATGTCCTGCAGGACAGCGGCAAGTGCGGCGGTATTCTTACGTGCGAGGAACACCGTGTAGGTCACTTTGATGTTGGAAAATCGGCGGTTGGGATTGATGATGTCGCCACTCCTGCCGGGAATGGAAATGAACTCCGCATCGTAGCTTGGGGCGGAAAACACATCCTTCTTCTCGATATGCAGGCCGAAATCAGAGGAGCTGCGGCCGTTGTAGGTAAAATAGGTCATGCGAATACCACTCCTTTCCGCTGGGCGAACTGATTCGCTGTTTCCATAACTTCGTTGGTCAGCTGACGGATGTCCTCGCTGCTGTAATTGTTGAAGTTCGTGATGTTTAGGGCGATGGTGAAAGCGGATGCCGCCTTACCGACCACACCGTCCACGGCAGAGCGGATCGAGCCGTTCACGTCAAAGTCGGTGGGCAGAGCCGTCTGCATATCGTGAGCAAGGTCGCCCATGACGCCGTTGATGTCCTCCGCCATTCCTTCTGCGGCTTTGACCGCTTCATCGCCGTTGTCGTCAATGGAGCCAGCCAGACCCTTGACCAGCATTTCACCGACCCATGCCATTTCCTTTGAGGGCGAATGGATACCGAAGAAATCGCAGATACCGTCCCAGATGGAGGAGATCCACCCGGATACCTTGTCCCACAGCCACGAGGCAAGCTGGGTAATGCCGCTCCACAGTCCCTTGACGATGTTGCCGCCAATCTCCACGATCTTATACATCAGAGAGCCGAAGGCTTTCACGATGCCCGCAATAATCTGCGGCACGGCCTTGACGATCTCCACGATGATGGTGGGCAGGTTTTCAATCAGGGCAACGAACAACTGAACGCCTGCCATGATGATCTTATCGATGTTTCCGACCAGTGCATTGACAATGCCGGAGATGATTTGCGGAATCGCCTGTACGATGGTCGTAATGATTTGCGGCAAAGCCTGTATTAGCGAGATCAGCAGGTCGATGCCCGCTTGAATAATGAGCGGTATCGCATTCAGCACCGCGTTGATAATACCGTCAATGATTTTCGGAATGGCCTCCACGATTGCCATAATGATATCCGGCAATGCGGTAACAAGCGAGGTCAGAAGCTGAATGCCTGTTTCGATAATCTGCGGGATGGAATCCAGCAGAAAGGTAATGATACCGTTGATGATCTCCGGCAGAGCGGCAATCAGCACGGGCAGTGCGTCCAATAGTCCCTGGGCAAGCCCTGTTATAAGCTGCAGCGCAGCATCCAAGAGCATCGGCAGGCTGTCCACCAGTCCTTGTACGATGGTGACGATAGCCTGCACCGCTGCCGGAATGAGCGTTGGCAGCGCATCCGCAATGCCGGTCACCAGCGTGGACACCAACTGAACCGCAGCGTCAATAAGCAGGGGCAGATTCTCAATCAGCGTGTTCACGATGGTCATGAGAGCAGACACCGCCGCCGGGATAAGCTGCGGAAGCAAAGAAAGCAGCGTTTCCAGCACCTGCGAGAACAGTTCGGTGACTGCCTCCAGCAGCGTGGGCAGCAGTTCACCCACAGCCGTCAGCAGAGCGTCCAGCGCCGTGGGCAGAGCCGCCACGATGTTCTCAATAACCGGGGTGATGTTCGCCACCACGGTCTTGAAGGCATCCACCATGTTGTTGCACAGCAGTTCCATATCAGCGTCCGCATCACCAAAGCCTACGATGAGGTTCGACACGGCGGATTTCAGTGCATTGACAGAGCCGGAAATGGTGGCTTCCGCTTCCTTGGCGGTCGTTCCTGCAATATCCATGCTCTCCTGCATGACATGAATGGCTTCCACCACATCTGCGTAGGAGGAGATGTCATACTTTACGCCGGATATCTTCTCCGCATCGGCAAGCAGTCGCTCCATTTCCTGTTTTGTGCCGCCGTAGCCCAGCTTGAGGTTATCGAGCATCGTATAGTTCTGCTTGGCGAAACCCTGGTAGGCATTCTGAATGGAGGACATATCCGTACCCATCTTATTGGCATTGTCGGACATATCCGTAATTGCCATATCCGCATACTTTGCGGCTTTCTCGGTATCGCCGCCGAGGGACTGGATGAGGCTTGCGGAAAAGCCCGTGACCGTCTCCATGTACTCGTTGGCAGAAAGTCCTGCCGTTTTGTATGCGTTGGCGGCGTACCGCTGGATCTCCTGCGAGGAGTCCTTGAACAGGGTGTCAACACCGCCGACCAACTGCTCGTAGTCTGCATAGGCGGCGATGACCTCTTTGCCGAGCTTCACGGCGGCGGCACCTGCGGCAACGGCCACTGCGCCGAGTGCCACACCTACGGTTTTGAGAACTTTGCCGAAGCCTTCAAACTTACTGCCGGATTCCTCTGCGGCTTTGCCGCCCTCCTTGATGGCTTTCTCGTTCTCGTCCAGCTCACGGTTCATATCGTTGAGGGCGGCTTCGGCATTGTTGAGTTGGATCTGCCAGTTCTGGGTGCGGCGGTCGTTCTCTCCAAAGGAGGTGGCGGCATTCTGCAGAGCCTTGCGAAGAGTTTCGATTTTTGTAGTCTGCTCATCGATCTCTTTTCGCAGCACCTTATTCCGTGCGGCGAGAGCCTCCACGGATTTGTCATTTTTATCGAACTGAGAGGTGGCGAGCTTCATTTCGGAGCCGAGCACCTTGAAGGACTGGTTAATGTCCGCCAGCGCTTTTTTGAATTCCTTTTCGCCCTCAAGACCGATCTTCAGTCCGAAACTGTCTGCCATGTACCGTCACCTCCTTGTGGATGGCATGAAAAAAGCACCCTCTCACCGAGAAGTTGGGACGAAACCGTCCGAAGTTTTCGATGAAAGCGTGCCTGATGGTATGAAAAAGGAGTGTCCCCGAAAGGTCACTCCTCGTAGATATATGAGTTATTTTGTCAGAACAATTCTACCCGGCCAAGCAGTAGGTCGATCAGATTGCAGTGGAAGATGCCGTTGTCGTCATAAAAATTGTGCGGCACATCCATGCGAACGATAATCTTTTTGAAGAAATCCTTGGTAAGCATCAGCGATGCCAGCTCGGAGAATTCCTTTTTATCGGTATCCATGCGGAAAGCGGACTGAATATAGATTTTTTTATCTGCATCGTTTACCACAAAGTCGATCTCTTTCTGAACCTTGCTGTCGCCTGCGCGGTCGCAAACCACACCGACATCAACAGAGTACCCGCGCCGCAGAAGTTCGTTGTAGATCATGTTTTCCATGATATGACCGGGATCGTACTGGCGGTAATTCAGCCGTGCGTTCCGAAGCCCGATATCCGTATAGTAGTATTTGTTCGGATACTTGAAATAGGTCTTTCCTTTGACATCGTATCGCTTTGCCATTGAAATGAGGAAAGAGTCGATAACATACTGCACATAGTTTGAAACCATCGCAGGATTGATTTTTTCGTTCTTCATGGACGCGATGGCATTTGCGATATTGGTCGGATTCGTCAGCGAACTGATCTGCGAAGCAAGGAAGTCCAGAATATCATTCAGAACATCCTCGCGCTCGATGCCGTTTCGCTCCACAATATCCTTGACATACAATTCGCTGTAGAGGGAGGTCAGATAATCCTTCTTATCTTTGTCATCCTCCAGTGCTAAAAGTCTAGGCATACCGCCATAGAGCATATAGGTATCCAGCGCTTTTCGCTCGTCGCCGCCCACGGCAGAATAAAACTCCGCAAATGACAAAGGGAACACATGGATCTGTGTAGCACGACCGCGAAACTCTGTTGCGATATCTTTCGACAGCCCTTTGGAGTTACTGCCGGTGACATAAACATCAAGGTTTTTATATGCCTTGAGTTCGTTCAGCATATCGTAGATGGTAACCTCGATGCCGCCGTTTTCCTTGTCCACTACTTTCGTGGTGAACTGCACCTCATCAATGAACAGATAGAATTTTTCATCCTTCCTGTCCCGGACGGTGCTTTCTACATATTCGCACAGAGTGATCGGATTTCTGAACTTATAGTACCGCCGCTGATCCAGCTCGATTTTCAAAATATGATCTTCCGAAACGTTCTGCGAAAGAAGATACTCGAAAAACAGATCGAAAAGCAGTACGGACTTGCCGCATCTGCGTATGCCTGTGATGACCTTTATCTCGCCGTTCCACATACTGTGGATCAGTCGGTTCATATAGGAATCTCGTTTAACCATGCATTTCACCTCGTACTTAGGACGAAACCGTCCGAACTTCTATGTGTAGTATACCACGATTTTTGAAAAATATCAAGGCTATACGAAAAAGTTCACAAAGAAGTTGCGACGGAAACGGACTAAGTTCGAGGTAAAGCTGTCCGATATGGGTCAAATGCCGTCCGGGATAATATCGTCAATGTAGTGTTCGTGAGCGGGAACAGCCTGGCCGTTATACTGCTTATGGCACTCCCACAGATCCAGCAGCAGACCAAACGGCATCAGCCACACCTCATCCTGGCTGAGATGAAGGTGGGCAAGGCCGTAATAAAGGAGCCGGGTAAACAGCTCCGCATCGGAGACCGTTACCCGACTTGCGCGTTTTTTGCGTCTTTCTCGCTTTCCACATTCCGCTTGGTGCCCTTGTAGAGCGCCTCCGTAATGGCGGTTTTGTATCCAGCGAGATCAAGCGGCGTGGTCAGAAGCTCCACCACATCCTCCGTGAGCAGCTCCTTGGGATGCTCTTTATCCTTGAGGTTGTGAATGAGGATGCTCTGATTTGCCAGAAGCGTGATGAGCCACACGATCTCTCCGATGGCCATTTCAAAGTTCTCGGACTTCATCAGCTTCTCACCGAGGTTTTCCAGACCGCCGTAGCGACCGGCGATCTCCTTAGTAGCCTTGGTCGTGAGGAGCAGCGTGTACTCCTCATCACCGATGTTAATGACTGCAGTTCTCTCGTTATCCATTGTGCGTTACCTCCGTTAGCCCTGATTCTGGGGAGCTGTAGTATAAGTCGGCTCGTAGACTTCCTTATACCAGTTCGTGATGGTCGCTGCGGTCACATCGCCCTCCAAAGCCTCCGCTTTCCACGGGTGCTTGCCGCCTGCGTCTGCTTTGTTGCGGCGCAGAATGGTGCCTTCAATAGTGGGTGTAGAGAAGGTAATGCTGTCGCCCTTGGTGGCAAGGTTCGTTGCCGGAATACCGAATTTCACACGGTACAGCCAGTAATACTTGTACTTGCCGTTGGACTTCTTGGCACGGAAGCCCACCGCCACAGGGTCGCCGCCGTCCTCGGATGCGGAAATGAGCACCTTGTTTTTGTCGATGGTCGCACCTGTGAGGTCGGATGCCGCCGCAGAGCCGATATCATCAATGCCAAGGGAGAGTGTGCCGGACTTGAATTCCTTCACGATCTCCGAAGCACCGTCGTCGGCGTAGAGCGTAGCTTCAGCCAATTCCACCGAAAGGTCGGCGGAGATGGCTTTCGCAAGCTGAGACGGCGTACCGTATGTTTCCTCACCGGCATCGTTCTCGGTGATTTTTGCGTAATACAGTCTGTCAAGACCGATCGTTGCCATGATTCATTCCTCCAGTTCGTAGATTTGCGCCACATCAATGGCGTAGTGATGGTAGCCGGTCTCGGTTTCAAAGCCGATGTACCGGCGGTCGGTAATATAAAAATCTGCACCCAGCAAGGCACGGACGAGTGCATTTTTCAGTTTGGTGTAGCTGCCCTTTGTGAAGAGGGACAGCCGTGCCTCCTGCGTTTCGCAGCCTGGGGCGTTGTCGGCGTGAAGCTCGAAGTTGTCCGACAGCGGTGTGATCACCAGATAGGTGTCCGGCGCTTTACCGGAGAACACACCCGTTTCCACAGACACGCCGCAGCTTTCGGCAATGGTTTGTAAATCGGATAGCAGGCTCACAGCTTTTCCACCTCCTCATTCAGTGCCTTGGTCATGGCATCGATGCATTCCTGTCGGGATGCGGTTTTCGCAGGCTTCAGAAACGGCTTCGCGGGCTGACCGTGCTTGCCGTATTCGAGAATGTTGGCAAGTTTGGCGTTGCTGCCGCCGTCCGAGCGTGGCTCGGCAAAACCGACCTTGATGTCGTGGTTTCCGTCCCGGTTCAGCTTGGATGGAGAAAGACCGAGCGCACCTTCCAGTTCGCCCGTGGTGCGGGATTTGAATTTTGTCCCCCTGCCGATGACGGAGGAGAGATTGCTCTTGACTCTCTTCAGCACGACTTCGCCACCGGCCTGCAGTACGGTATCCGCCACGCTGTCAAAATTGCTGCCGAGCTTGGAGATCTTCAGAAGGAAATCCTCTGGCATTTTCATTTCAGCTTTTGCCAATGGTGGGTTCACTCCTTTTCGCTAAAACCTCGATGTACATCCCACGACCTTTCACATTTTCAACAGAGATGATATTAAATCGCTCTCCGTCACAAATGAGAAACTGGTCGGTAGTGACCGTCAGCCCAGGAATACACCGAAAGCGGAACAGGTCGGTCGCTTCACTGAATGCAGCGAGGTTTGCCCACCGCTGACTGCCGTGCCGACCTTCCCGGTACACACGGACGGAAGCGAGGACTTCATCCTCGGAATGGGTAAAGCCCTCGCTGTCCTTGACTTGACGGCTTTCCACGATGTCGGCAAAGCCGTTCATTTTTCCGAAGCTCATATCTGCCACCGCCTATCCAAGCGGAGCAGCAGATTGACCGTGTTCCACACCTGCTGTGCTGCTCCGGTGTTATCCGCAAAGAAACCGCCTGTGCTGCCGTCCCGGCTTTCATAGAAGTGGGACGACAGCATAATGACGGCTTGCTCTGTGGTGGCTGGCATGGGATTCTCCTTATAGAACCCCTCCGGGATGTGCTGGTAGCTTTCGGCGTAAGAAACAGCGGCGGTGATGTAGCTTTTCAGCAGCTCATCATCCGCCGTGTGTTCCAGGATAAGGTTGGCTTTCACTTTGGAAAGAAGCCCATCCATCACCGCCGCCTCCTCTCATCAGGCAGATGCCATTTTGAGTAGCTTGACTGCTTCGGGCAACACCAGCTTCCCGTCCACACGCTCCTTTGCGACAAAGCCGACCATGCCATTTCCAGCAAACAGCTCTTTCAGTTCCGCAATAGAACGAGAGCCACGGTCACCGATGTTGTAGTAACTGAAGTCGCCGAATGCGACTGCGGCCTTGTCGGGAGCAGGGACAGGGAAATATGCAGAGGTGTAAACCTTGTAGCCCAGCACACGGTCAGGCTCACCCGCCTGCAGAGAGGGCTGCCACAGATACTGACCCGTGCTGTCCTTCAGCTTGCGGAGCTCTGCAACGCAGACATCGTTGGCAAGGAACACGGCGTTCTTACGGTAGGGACGCTTAAGGGAGTACACCAAATCGATCACCTCGTCGGCTGTCACTTTGCCAGAGGATTTCGTTGTCACACCGACCTGTGCGCCGCCGGTTTCGGCGAGAATACCCAGGGGCTGACCGGTACCGTTGCCGTTGATGAACGCATCCTCCTCAGCATTGGCCAGAGCCTTGCCGAACTGCTCCAGAATGTAGTTTTCCAGATTGAATGCGTTATCGTAGAGCAGCTCCTCGGTCACCTTTACAGCAACATGGAGCTTGTGGGCATCCAGGATGATCTGGTCGAAGGTAGCGTCACCGAAAGTCAGTGCGCCGCCCTCCTCGATCCACGCAGCCGCAGGCTTGGTGGCTGCGATGTTGATTTTGTGCTCACCGCTGGTGGTGATAGCAGTGCCGAGAGAACGCATAACGTTTTCCTCGTTGAGCACCTGAATGAGACGGCTGTCATACTCATCCGGCACCAGATAGCCGCCATTGGCATCGATGCCCTCCTGCAGCACATTACTGATCTGACGGAAGTTGGTACGCAGAGCGTTGAGCATACCGCTGCGGTAGGCATCGGTGGCACGGAAGCTCTTAGGCTGCTTATCCTCGGTGGTCTTTCCGTTCAGGGGCTTCTCGGTGATGGGCGCAGAAGTGGGCTTGGAAAGCTGAGCTTCCATCGCTGCCATAGCCTCCATGCGCTCGATTTCAGCACCGTAGGCCTGAACCTTCTTTTCCATCTGGGCATAGGTCGCAGAATCCTCATCGGAAAGCAGACCGTCCTTGTCACGCTTGGTCTCCACAAATGCCTTTGCAGCGTTCCAAGCCTGGTTGCGCTTTTCGCGCAGTTCATTGATCGTCATATAAATTACCTCCAGTTTTTAATGAGATTGAGCCGCTCCATAAGGTTATCGGCTCTGTGTTTTGTTTTGGCTTTGGGTTGAATGGCGCACTTTGCGGCAATCTTCTCCATGAGAGAATTCACCACATTTGCCTTGGAATACAGCATGGAAACGGTGGGTGCAGCAGTGTTCTCGGTTTCCGTGCTTCTCTGCATAATTTCATCCGCAAAGCCAAGTTCCACAGCCTTGTTTGCGTCCATCCAGGTTTCGGCATCCATGAGGTACGAGAGCTTGGCACGGGAAAGCCCCGTCTTGATCTCATAGGCGTTGATAATGGAATCCTTGATGCTACCGAGCATTTCGATAGCTTTCTGCATCTCGTCCGAATTGCCGAATGCCGCCGTCATGGGGTTGTGGATCATAAGCATGGACACGGGAGATACCAGCACCTTCGTGCCTGCCATAGCGATGACGGACGCTGCGGATGCGGCAATACCGTCGATTTTGACCGTCACATCGCCCTTGTAGTCCATGAGCATATTGTAGATTTGCGCCGCAGCCACGCAGTCGCCGCCGGGAGAGTTGATCCATACGGTAATATTTCCGCTGCCGGACATGAGCTCGTCCTTGAAAAGCTGTGGGGTGACATCATCGTCAAACCAGCTTTCCTCGGCGATGGTCCCGTTCAGGAACAGGGTCCTTTCCTGTGTCTGTTCCTGCGTCTCCGAGTTCGTCTCCGTCTGGTTCTTCCAATTCCAGAATTTCTTCATCGTTTTTTTCCTCCTTTCCGTCATCGGTAGGTTTATCTGCAAAAGCACCCGCATTTTTCAGTGGGAGCATATTGCCGTTAATGAGGTACAGGTCGCCGCCGTCCTTTGCCGGGATACGGTCGAGGTTTTCCAGCTCTCGGATGTCGTTTGCGGACATCCAGCCGTTCTGGCGGCCGATGGCGTACCCGTTCATGCGGCTTTGGTAATCGCCGCGAAGCAAGCCTTCCAGATTGAACTTCACGAAATACACGGCTTTTTCGTCCCGCGAAAGGAGTGACCGCTGAATGGACTGCTCCCAGCGGATGACCCAGGGGTCAAGGGTGTATTTCACGAACTCAAGGGACTGCTGCTCAATATTAGAAAAGCTCGACTTTTCCAGGTCGCCAACCATGTGGGGTGGGACTCGGAAAATTCGAGCAATTTCATTGATTTGGAATTTGCGTGTTTCGAGGAACTGCGCCTGCTCCGGCGAGATGCCGATTGGCGTGTATTTCATGCCTTCTTCCAACACGGCGATTTTGTTTGCGTTTCCGCTGCCGCCGAAGGTGGACTGCCAGCTCTCCCGCACACGCTGCGGGTCTTTGATAGTGCCGGGATGTTCCAGCACACCACCCGGAGCGGCACCGTTGGCGAAGAACTTTGCACCGTATTCCTCACAGGCAATCGCCATGCCGATGGCATTCTTCGCCATAGCGATGGGGCTGTAGCCGACCAGACCGTCAAAGCCGAGTCCCGGTATGTGGAGTACATCTGAGGGATGAAGCGTTACGGCGAACTCCTTGTTTTTGACGGCTTCGTCCGAGCCACGGTAATAGGTGTAGTACAGCCGGCCGGCCTCGTCTCTGTCCACTGACATCTTGTTTGGCATCAAGGGATACAGCGCAACGATCTCGTTCTTACCGTTGCGGATGATTTGTGCATAGGCATTGCCCCACAGGAGCAGGTGCGTCATGAGGGTTTCCCGGAACACGAAAGAACTCATCTCCGGGTTCGGCTCATCGTGAAGCAGTCTATACAGCGGATGTTCAAGAGCCATTGCCTTTCCACCGTTATCAGTGTATTTGTAAAGATGAAGCGGCAGTCCTGCGACAGCCTCCGACAGGATGCGGACGCAAGAATACACGGCAGTCATCTGCATGGCCGAGCGCTCCGTTACCGCTTTGCCGGAAGTCGTGCCAGCGAAGAAAAAGGCGTAGTTGCTGCCAGCTGTGCGGTTTTGAGGTTTGCCCCTGGATTTGAACAGCCCTGAAAAGATACCCATATAAACTCTCCCTTCATATAAATAAAAGACCTCGACTGTCATAAACAGACTCGGTCTTGTCGTTTCCACAGCGTATAGCTCTGTCAAGTGCCATAATGGTCGCTACGGCACCGTCGATTTTCTCTGTAGACTTTTCCTTGTCCGGCTTGATGTTACCGGCGGGATCAGTCCGCACATAAATATTGTCCATCATCCAGCGAAGCACCGGATGTCCGCCGTGGGCGATGCGCTCTTCCAAGACCAGCTTCATCAGCTCTTTGGTCGGAGGGCTCATATCCTTAAAGCCCTGTCCGAAGGGGACGACCGTGAAGCCCATACCCTCAAGGTTCTGCACCATCTGCACAGCGCCCCAACGGTCGAAGGCGA
>OODJ01001576.1_pt1 | contig 17576 bp, 19 predicted proteins | sample 1671611 | NCBI WGS metagenome assembly OODJ01 (sample SAMN06348174, study PRJEB24527) | human gut metagenome | biome: human gut; feature: ankylosing spondylitis patient; material: feces | host: Homo sapiens | place: China | collected 2015-10 | reverse complement strand
ATGGAGGGGCAGATGGAGGACGGGGACGGCCTGGATGACGTCCGGGTCAAGGCGGTGTTCTTCGCTCTGTACTTCGGCGCGGATGACCCGGCGGCCCACGCCGGGCAGGCCTTTGTGGATTGCTTTGTCACCTATGAGGAGCGCACCCGCACGGTGACTACCGTGGACGAGGACGGCAATGAGGGGGAGATTGAGGAGACCTATACCGTGGCCCTCCCAATCTCAGACCTCCAGCAGGTCTGGCAGAACATCCAGCAGCTCACCGGAACGGAGATCGCCCCGGAACAGCAGAGCAACGCGGACAGCGTGTACAACGTGGTGAAGTATGGCGTATCCACCGGCACGGAGGGCTGGATCCCCGGCGCGGACGTGCCCTACATCGGGGCGGACGGCTTCTGCTCCCCCATTGGGGCGGGCTGGGAGAGCCGGGTAACGTCGGAGTTTGGCTACCGGAGCGATCCCTTCACCGGGGAGACCCGGGGCCACACGGGCATGGATCTGGCGGTGCCCACCGGCACCCCCGTCCGGGCCGCCCTGCCCGGCACCGTCACCGCCGCCCAGTACCACAGCAGCTACGGCTACTATGTGATGATCGACCACGGCGGCGGTTTCGTCACACTCTACGCGCACTGCTCCAAACTGTTGGTAGCTGAGGGGCAGCAGGTACAGGCTGGGGATATCATCGCTGAGGTGGGTTCGACCGGGCGCTCTACCGGTAACCATCTGCATTTCGAGGTGCGGATTAACGGCGAAAAACAAAATCCGAGAAGCTATCTGCCATAATTCCATCAACCTGATATATCCAAAGTAAGGAGGGATCCCTATGGAAAGAAATCTGATATCCACCTGTCAGGTCTGCGACTGCACCCGCTGTGCCCGACAAAACAACTGCCCCAATGAGGAGGCTGCCTGTGGTGAGTGTACCCCCACCAACCCGGCATGGCATTGCGCTGATTACCTGCCAATGGTAGAAAGGAGCCAGAAATGTTGAAGCTCCATGCGTTTCTAAACCGCAAACCATCTTCGCTTTTGCCGCCGCCGTGTCAGGTAGAAGCTGTAGTAGAGCTGGATGCCGTTTCGTTTGAAAACCTTCTCCAGAGGCCAATGGATGACCAGCCGCAGATAACGGCACATAAATCTCTGATGCGCTGTGAGGAGGGCGTGGAGCATTGCGTGCTGTTTTTAGGGGAAGGAAGTCAGGATGGCGTCTTGGTCAATTCAGAGGGATATGACTGGGCAAGATACGCTGCTTTCATTCCAGGCGCCCGCATGATTGCCAATTCCCATTTGGAGCAAGGCATCAGCCTACGGAATTTGGTGACCCTGGGGTTGCCCGATCACGATGTGTATCTGGTTCACCAGACAGCGGATGTCGGCTTTATCCCTGCCGCAGATCTCGCCGCCTTGACAGACCAGGGCAAAGCACAGTTTGCCCCTCTTCTGGATGCGCGTGTAGCCTCCATCAAACAGGGAGCTTATGGTGTAGAGGTGGCGCTGACTGGGATCGAGCCTGAGCTGTTGACCTGTTATGACCAGGCGGTTGCCGACTCTCAGCGGTCAACTCACGCTCTGGAATACTTTATGTAAGGGGGGACAACCAATGAAAAGAATGACCATCACCGTCAGTTATGAACAGGAGAAGCTCAAGGCCCTCCAGTTTTATGCGGGAAAGAACGGCACTTCTTTGGAATCGGATCTGGATGCATTCATGGAAAAACTCTACAAGAAATATGTACCATCCCAGACCAGAGAGTACATTGAAAGCATGGCGGAACCGGAGGAACAGCCCCGCTCCAGGCTCAGCCGCTCCACCCACCCTGCTTCGGATTTGGAGAAGGAGGACACCTGATGAGAACAGATATGCCGGCTGAGATTTGGCTGGATCCCTATCGCTGGGAAGCTCTTCAGGAAATCCTTGAACAGGATGGGACCGACATTGAGGAGGTCTTGCAAAACTATCTGATTGAAGTTTACAGCGACCGAGTCCCTATTGAACGCCAGAAAGAGGTTGACCGGCGCATCAAAAAGGAGCGGCTGGCAGCGGTACAGGAAGCCGAAGCCCGCAAGGTTTTCTGTGCGATGCACATCCGGGAACACGGGCAGGAGTACATCCTCATGGAGAAAAATGGCCGGGAGTTTCTCCAAGTAGCCGTGTTCCTGCGGCGTTATCTGAGAAACGAATTTACCACCCCCCCCAGAGAGTTCGCCCAGGTATTTGACCATGCAGAGGAGATCCCGGCGCAGCGGTTCCGTGAATTGGCAGAACTCCGCCTTGAAAACACAGGCAAGGTCTCCGGGATATTTGAAATTGATTTGGACAAAGGGCTGCTCTCCTGTCTCCATATTTCAGATGGCTGGCAGACCTTCCACATCAAAGATGTGTCCACAGCCGCCTACCAAGCCTACCGAAAATCGGATCTCAGCCAGGATGAACGGTGGCGCCGGTTCTTTGAATATCTGGATGACAAACAGGTCAGCAGACTGGAGGTTGCTCCGGATGGGCTCCAGGGAAGCCGCCGTCTAAGGTCTGATGATCTCCAGTTCGATGGGGAAATTTCCGAAGTAAATGGGGCGCTGAATTTTTATCTCTCCTGCTGGTTTGATGTGGATGAGGTTTTTGGAACCCATGTGGTAACGGATGAAAACAGTGATTGGCTCAATGTTTATGCCAACTACTCTTTGGCAGATCGACAGGTGTGTGACACCCTCGACCTCATTCTCCACCGGGAGGATAGCAGAGATGAGGAACTGACCTACCGGTTGGATGATAACGAAAAAGCGGTGCTGCGGGAGAAAATGGATGCCTACTGCACAAAAGAAACTGGCCTCTCGCTGGATGATTTCTGCGACAGCCTGATGGAGATGGAGAGCACTGAAACACTGGGGCTGAAGATGTAACTCGCCAAAATTTAGCCGCTGAGGAGCTGGTTTGTTCGTCATAGCCAGGTATCAAGCCTGTTTTTTGATGGTTTCTCTGAATGGATTTCCTGCCGAAACCGTGGCATTGTAGTGGCTGGCAACGAACCAAAACAAACAAAGGAGGCAGTAAAATGAATCGAGCAAAAGCAAAATTCCTGCAAGAGAAATTAGCGCAAGAGGCCCGCGCAGCTCTCGAAATGGGAGGCAGCAACGCTCCCACAGAAGGATATGCGAGGGCAATCACCCTGATTGGAAAGGTTTGGGGGCTGAACGATTCGGACGCAAATGAGCAATTTGACCTCATCCAGCAAGACCGGGAATATGTACAGAGAGTTGAAGTGGGAGACTCGGAACCCTCATCCGCTCCAAACAAAGACCTGGCACTCAACTGGACAGGCATGGAATGTATCGAGGTACTGGAGGGTCTCTTCGAAACCTCGATTCACCTGAACACGCTGAATGAACGCATGGAAATGTTCAACCTGGCGATGGTACTGATGGAGTGTCAAAGTATGACAGAATGGATTAAAAGAACGGAAGATGAAAAATCCACAATGGGAATGGTGTCCTGTTGAAAACAAAAGCACCGGGCGGCATGGATGCTGCCCGGTGCTTGCCGTTTTAATCCCACAGTTGCCCCTTGTGTGGCCCTGTGTGCCCTTTCCTGGGGAGATGAGCATCCGTACCCCTGCCGCACTGTTGGAGGATTTTTGAGGGCTTTGTGCGGCTATTTCAAAGAAGCAGACAAATGGACGGTTCCCGCTGTGCCGCCGAACGCTCCTTGGAACGAAGTGGACCGAGGGGTCGAAAATAGTGCGGGATAAAGAGCGGGGGTCGCAAAGCGTCCCCCGCTCGGCTCACACCGCCCCGCAATGCGGGCCGGGGAACGGTTTTGCGGGGGTCACTTTTCAGGGGATGGGATCACACCGGGGGTCACCACGGCTGGAATGGCCCATCACTCCAGCGTTTATCCGGCATTAAAACAGGGATCTGGACAGAAGAAGATGCACAAAATCAAAGTATGGACGGCATTCAGCTTTGAAGTAAAGAAGTCACTCAAAAAGACGAATCCCTGGCCATGCAAAGGTCAGGGATTTTTGATTGGAGGAAAGTATGGCGAGAGAAAAAATCAAGTTCGCTCTGCGCATTGCGCCTGAAAACCAGCAGTTGGTCAAAAATCTTTGTGCAAGGGACAACTGTCAAAGTCAGAACGAGTTTATTGAAAAGGCAATCCGCTTCTATGCCGGCTATGTTTCCGGCAAGGAAGCCACAGCATATCTGCCGCCCGCACTGGTGGCAGCCATGCGCGGGACCGTCCAGGACAGTGAGAACCGCATCGCCCGCCTGCTCTTCAAACTGGCGGTGGAGGTCAACATGATGATGAATGTACTGGCGGCGGGCATGGAAATCAGTGACGAGGATCTCAAGACACTCCGCGCCCGGTCCGTCCGTGAAGTGAAGCAGACCAATGGGCGCATCAGCTTCAAGGACGCCATCGACTACCAGCGGGGCGTGGAGTGATGCACAAAGGTGGTGACAGTCTGTGCCGCGCCTGATTTTCAAGTGCCCCTACATCAAGGGCGGTACCTCCTCCGCCACCGCTCATCTTGAAAACTATGTGAAATATATGGCCACACGGAATGGTGTGGAGCGCATCGATCCGGGACGCAGTGAGTGGCCGGCCACCTCAAAGCAGAAAAAGATGGTGGAACAGATTCTGCGGGACTTCCCGCTCAGCCGTGGGATGTTTGAATACGAGGACTATGCGGCCGAGCCAACACGCGCCAACGCATCGGAGTTCATCACTCGCGCTCTGGAGGACAACTATGACCAGATCGCCAAGAAGGATAACTATCTGAAGTACATCGCCACCCGCCCCCGCGCCCAGCGCGTCGGTTCCCATGGATTGTTTACCGGCGAGGAAGATCAGCTCGTACTGGCGCAGGTAGCGGAAGCGGTCGCGGCCCACCCCGGTAATGTGTGGCTGCCCATCATCTCTCTGCGGCGGGAAGACGCCGCCCGCCTCGGCTATGACAAGGCGGAAGAATGGAAAGCACTGCTCTCCAAGTATGCCATGGAAATGGCGGAGGCGACGAAGATCCCCTGGGAGGATTTCCGGTGGTACGCTGCATTCCATGATGAAGCACACCATCCCCATATCCACATGGTCTGCTACAGCGCCGATCCGTCGAAAGGCTTCCTCACCACGCAGGGCATCGCCCAAATCAAGTCGGGACTGGCAAAAGAGATCTTCCGGCAGGAGCTGACGGAGCTTTACCAGAAGCAGACCCAGAGTAGGAACACGCTGAATGAGGACGCCCGCTCTGTGCTGGAGCAGTTGATTGAACAGATGTGGAGCGGCGCCGTGGTCAACCACCGCATGGAGAAGCTCATGGAGCATCTGGCGGAACGCCTGCGGCACACCGGAGGCCGGAAGCAGTACGGCTACCTCAAGGCTCCGCTGAAGGCTGTGGTGGATGAGATTGTGGACGAGCTGACCAAAGAGCCATGTGTCGCCGCAGCCTATGCCCTGTGGTATGAACTGCGGGAAGATGTGCTGCGCACCTACAAGGACGACCTGCCTCCACGCCTTCCCCTTTCCCAGCAGAAGGAATTCAAGCGGATCAAAAACATCGTCATTGAGGAAGCGGTAACACTGGGGGCGCGCCAGCAGGTTTTCCATCCAGATGACCAGCAAGACCGTGTCCCTGTGGAGGACCAGGAAGAAGCGCCGCTGCCGGAGGCGCCCCAGCCTGATAACGACTGGAATGATTTCTCGGAGTTCCCACCGGACGATGTCCCAGACAAAACGGTGTCTGCGCCAGCCAAAGCGCAGATGAACTGGAGCGATGAGTACCGCCTGGCCCGCCGCTGTTTGTTTGGCGGCAAGGATCAGCCCCAGGATCTTGAGCAGGCGTTTACCCTGTTCCAACAGGAGGCGCAAAAAGGCAATGCGCTGGCCATGCACGATCTGGGCCGGATGCTTGCGGACGGGCTGGGCCGGGAGATTGATATGCAGACCGCCCATGTGTGGTACAGCAAGGCGCTGGCCGCTTTCCACGCTGTTGAGAGGCAGAAGAAAAAACGCTATGCGGAGTACCGGATCGGCAAACTGTATGCCACGGGCCTCGGCTGTAAGCAGGACTATGGTGATGCCGCCCGGTGGTTCCAACTTTCCGCAGACAAAGGGTACAAGTATGCGCAATATTCCCTTGCCGGCCTGTTTCGCCGTGGACAGGGTGTGGAACAGGACGATGCGCGGGCGCTGGAGTTATACACAGCCTCTGCACAGCAGGACTTCCCCTATGCCGCCTACGAGTTAGGAAAGATGTATCGGGACGGCATTGGCTGTGAGAAGGACGCCGAAGCGTCGGAACAGTGGTACCGGCAAGCCTTCGCCGGATTTCTCGAATTGGAGCAGCAGAGCCATGACGATAAATTGCAGTACCGCATCGGATGGATGCTCCTCCATGGTGTAGGGACTGGTAAAGATGAGACGGCAGCCAGGGAGTGGTTTGAACAGGCGTCCAAACTGGACAATCCCCACGCGCAGTACCAACTGGCCCGGATGATTTTCAATGATCCATCCTCTACACCGGAGCAGACAGCCCAGGCATTGGAGCGGCTGACAAAGGCGGCGGAAGCCGGCCAGGACTGTGCTCAATACGCGCTCGGCAAAATCTATCTGGATGGTCAGGGCGCGGAAAAAGACATTCAAAAGGCGGTGGCTCTGTTCACACTTGCGGCAACGAAGGAAAACAGCTTCGCCGCCTTTGCTCTTGGCAAGCTGTATCTTGCCGGTGACGCAGCCCTGCCCAGAGACCCGGCGGCCGCACTGAAATGGCTCACATACGCTGCGGAACTTGGGAACCAGTTTGCCCAGTACCGCCTGGGCAAGCTGCTGCTCCAGGGGGAAGATGCGCCAAAGGATGTGAAAGCCGCCATCCGCTGGCTCACCGCCGCAGCGGAACAGGGCAATCAATACGCCCAGTATGCCCTCGGCAAGCTCTATCTGCTTGGGAAGGAGGTCCCAAAAGATAGATCCAGTGCGATCAAGTGGTTCCAGCTGGCAGCGGATCGGGGCAATGAATATGCTCAATATTTCCTGGAACACATGGATGACCGCTTGGGCCAGCCTCCTGTGGCGGCCGTCATTTCGCTGTTCCACCATCTGGCCAACATTTTCCAGGAGCAAAACCAACCACCGCCCTCCGGTGGCGTCCGGGTCGCGGTGGATCGGAAGCTCCTACGAAAAATCAAGGCGAAGAAGATCGCTCAGGGCCACAAGGCGGATGACCATGAGCCGGAAATGCAGCTATAAGGGAGGTAATCTTTTGAAACAGAAAGTGCAGTTTAAACAGCAGATTTTATTGGCGCAGCCAAAAGACATTCAAGGGCTGAAAAGGCAAAAGCCAATCCCGTGCAGACCTGTTCTGTTCCACCGGAAACTCAAGGGAAGGAATCAGTGAGAGGCATATGAGGTATGAACCTGCGGACTCCCATTAATAGCCTCTGGAGCTTCAACAAGAAGTTCTGAAATCTTTTTCTCTTTTTCAGTTACCCTTTCAGGCACCTTTCCAGTCACACTACCGCTGTGGTCTATGGGCGTCGGGATCAAGTCCAAGAGCTCCGAAAGATGCCAACCAACTGAATGAATTAACACAGATTTGAGAGGCCGCATACTGCGGTCTCTTTTTTGATAAGGAGGGATGTAGCGTGCCATATATCCACTTCACAGAGGACCAAAAACTCCGTGCCAACTCCGTTGACCTGGTGGAGTTCCTGCGCCGGCAGGGAGAGAAACTCATCTCCTCCGGCCAGGACAAACGCCTCACCTCAGATCACAGTATTACTGTGCATGGGAATGAGTGGTACGATCATGCTGCAGAGAGGGGTGGCCATGCAATCTCCTTTGTCCAAAATTTCTACGGCCTGACTTACCCTGAAGCAGTGACCCGTCTGCTCAACGGTGAACAGGGGGAGGTGTATGTACCGGCGGAGAAAAAAGAAAAAGAGCCGCCAAAGGAATTTGCCCTGCCTCCCTCAAACCAGACCATGCGGCGGGTATATGCTTATCTGCTCCAGCAGAGGCACATCAGCCGGGAGGTACTAAGCGCTTTCGCACAGAAGGGACTGATCTATGAGAGCCGGGAATTGTCCATAGATCAGACAAAGGTGTATCACAACGCCGTGTTCGTCGGATTCGATGAACGCGGCGTTGCCCGTCATGCCCACAAGAGGGGGCTCTATACCCAAGGCAAAAGCTACCGGGGCAACATAGAGGGCAGTGATACGCGGTGCAGTTTCCACTGGGTCGGTACCAGCGACCGCCTCTATGTATTCGAGGCCCCCATCGATCTGCTTGCCTTTCTCACCCTGTACCCGGACGGCTGGCAGCAGCACAGCTATGTGGCTCTCTGCGGTACGGCGGGACATGCTATGCTGTGGATGCTGGAGAAAAATCCAAATCTGCGGAAAGCCATCCTTTGCCTGGATCATGATGCCGCCGGAATCGAGGCCGTCGGCCGGCTCTCAGAAGTTCTCCGAGAGCATGGCTATTCTCAAATTGCCCCGCTGCAATCCGAATACAAAGACTGGGATGAGGATCTGAAAGCGCGGCATGGACTGGAGGCCCAGCCCGCCGAGGAGCATCCGCAGTTTGCGGTGGCGGGGCTCGTCTGCCGGCGAATCGGAGCCAGGTGCAAGGAAGTTCAGCCGGACCGGGCGGTTTACCAGTTTCCCGGATTGCTCCTGCGGTACCGGAACGACCTCCATTGGGGACGCTTTGACCAGGCGATGGAGCGCATGGAAACCATGGCGGCGCTGGCCCTCTCGGTGGTGCTGCGGGAGTGCAAACAGATGGGTACCGCGCTGACCACTGAGCAGGGCGTCCGGTTTTTAGAAAGCCACATCCTGCCTCATCAGAACCGGGGTATCCTCAAGAACCGGGCGGATGAGATCGCCATGCAATTCCAAAGCGTATTGGCCAAGAACAATTGCCGGGGTATCCGTACCCAGGCAGAGAAAAAAGAGGTGGCCAGCGCATGGCTGGAGCTGGCCATCTCCTGTGCCAAGGTGCCGGTCAAGTACGAGGCCGACGAGATCAAACGGCGGCAGAAAGAGGAAAAGACCCAGAGGGAAGCTGAGCCAGTGATGGCCTAAGCCTGAAGCAGCAAAGCGGAGGAATGGCTCAGTCCCACTCCTCCGCTTCTTCCTGGCTGCTTGTTTGTCTGCTGAGATATTCTGCCCGCTCCTGCTTATTGGCTGGCCGGGTTGCCTGCTTTCCACAGTCCGGGCATTGCTCCGGCAATTCCGGCGCCTCAAACAGATAGTAGCAATGGTCACATGCGCAAATCAAAGCAATCACCTCATACCAATTTATTATAGCAGACAAAGCGGAAACTGAACATCCCCTTCTGATATTAAGGCGTAGATATCAAAAGGAGGATCATGTGCCAACGCAAGTTATAACGCTTATCGTGGTAGGCGCTGTCATGTTTCTCGTGATCGGCGGCCTCGCGTTTCTCTCTCATTACTATACCCTTGACGGGATCAAATCCAAGACTGTGGGCGACGGCCAGCACGGTACTGCTCGCTGGGCTACCAAACAGGAGATTCGGCAGACCTATGCCCATGTCCCTTTTGAACCAGAGCTGTGGCGCAAGGGAGAGCATCTGCCGGAAAAGCAGGGCCTTGTCCTTGGCTGCGAAGGGCCCAAAGACCATGTTACAGCTCTGGTGGACACCGATGACATCCACGCCATGGTCACCGCCGCCAGCGGCGCCGGAAAGACCGCGTTCTTTTTGTACCCCAACATCGAATATGCCCTCGCCAGCGGGATGTCCTTCCTCTGCACGGATACCAAGGGCGACCTGTTCCGCAATTATGCCGGTATTGCCAAGGACTGCTACGGATACCAAATCGCCGTGTTGGATCTGCGTAATCCCACCCGCTCGGACGGCAACAACCTGCTTCATCTGATCAACAAGTACATGGATATCTATAAAGCCGACCCCAAAAACCTGGCGGCAAAGGCCAAGGCAGAGAAATACTCCAAGATCCTCGCCAAGACCCTCATCAACACCAGCGGCGGCGACAGCGCCCAGTATGGGCAGAATGCTTTTTTCTACGATTCCGCCGAGGGCCTTCTGACTGCCATGTTCCTGCTGGTGGCCGAGTACCTGCCCACCGAGGACGCGGACGGCAATCCCATTGAAAAGCGCCACATCGTGTCGGTGTTCAAGTTGGTACAGGAACTGCTGGCCCCCAGCCGGGTGAAGGGAAAGAATCAGTTCCAGCTCCTGCTGGAAAAGCTCCCGCCTAATCATAAGGCCCGCTGGTTTGCCGGGTCCGCCCTCAACACGGCGGAGCAGGCCATGGCCTCCGTGATCTCAACGGTACTGTCCCGCCTAAACGCCTTCCTCGACTCGGAGATGGAGCAGATCCTCTGCTTTGACACCGCCATTGACGCGGAGAAGTTTTGCAATGAGAAATCCGCCATCTTTATCGTACTGCCCGAGGAGGATCAGACCAAGTATTTCATGGTCAGCCTGATCCTCCAAAATCTGTACCGGGAGATCCTCACCGTGGCCGACGAGAACGGCGGGCGGCTCAAGAACCGGGTGGTCTTCTTTGCAGATGAGCTTGGGACATGCCCGCCCATCCAGTCGCTGGAGCTGATGTTTTCCGCCTCCCGGTCCAGAGGACTCATGTTGGTGCCTATCGTCCAGAGTATTACGGGACAGCTGCAGAAAAACTATGGAAAAGAGGGCTCTGAGATCATCGTGGACAACTGTCAGGTCAACCTTTACGGCGGCTTCGCTCCGGCCAGTCAGACTGCGGTGGAACTGTCCAAATCTTTGGGCAGCCGGACGGTGATGAGCGGCAGTATCTCCCGCGGGAAAAACGATCCCAGCCAGTCCCTCCAGATGATGGAGCGTCCCCTCATGACCCCGGATGAACTCAAGTCCATGCCCAAGGGCAGCTTTATTGTGGCCAAGACCGGCGTCCACCCCATGAAGGTCAAGCTGCGGCTGTTCCTCGACTGGGGCATCCGGTTCGGCAAGCCCTATGAAGTGCCGGAGAAGGCCCAGCGGTTCGTTGCCTATGCTGACAAGCAGGAGTTGGAGGAGTCCATCATCCGCCGCCACTATGGGACGATTGTAATGGATAGTGAGCAGCCGCAGGGAGGCGGCACATCCGCTGGCGGTATGGCTCAGGGAATTCAGGCCGCACCGGATTTCCGCAAAACGGTATTTCGGCCTTGACGGAGGGAAGCAGAATGAACAGCTTTAGAAATATCTACAATTCCAATCTAAGCCACAGAGCCAGGAGCGTCTATATGTACCTCAAGGATCGTGCAGACAGCGAGGGACGCTGCTGGCCGGCCATCAGAACCATTGCTCTGGAGTTGGGGCTTTCCCGCTCTACGGTCAAGCGGGCACTGGATGATCTCTGCAGGGCCGGTCTGCTGCAAAAGGACCCACGCTGGCGGGAAAATGGGAGTCTTACTTCCAATCTGTATCATGTGGTATGACGGAGGTGTCCAATGCTGGTTGAGATCGATCTACTGGATTATTTGGCTTATCAAATGGGATGCGGAGTTCTTTCTGATCTTCGGCTGTCCCAGCAAAGTGAACAGCTGCACAGGCTCACTGCCGCGATCCCTTTAGGTGCATGCAGCGAATGGGAATGGCTGGATGCGGCACAGTATTTGACAGGCCATGACTGCGCATCAGCACTGGAAGCAAGGAACCGTCTGGTGAGATAGCCTGTAAAAAGCAAACCCTCCCGCCAAGGGGAGGGTCTACATATCATGTGAACCGAGTCCCGGTTCGTGATGAACCAACCAGAAGCGCCCACTCTAAGGATTTTATTTAAGACAGAAAATAACAAACAACATCTGGCCTTATAGGTTATACCGCCTTGCGTTGTGTCCGGCTTTTGAAATTTAATCGTCTTTCTGTGCAACTGTAATGCCGACAGCAAAACCGTTGACCTCCACGCCATCTTCTGCGGGAATCAGGAGGTACTTGCGCCCGTTGATAATTTGAGTTTCCACCAGGTAACTATACTCTGGATCAGCAGAAATGGTGATCTCAGGTGTCTTGATCTCAAAGCGGCTGCTGTCGATCAGGTTTGCCGGATTCAGGACAACCCCCGAACCAAACTGCTCGCCGCAGTTTTCCTGGAATGCTGCCACCTGTTCATCCGCAATCCCGCAGCTTTGAAGGATTTGCCCTATTTCTGAGGCACTCATCTCCAGAGGTTCCGAACTCCTGCTCTCCCTGTGCTCCTTGATTTTCTCACGCAGCTGTTCATGAACAGTCTGCATCACTTCCAGACTGCAGTCAAACGCATCGCTCAGAGCTGACTGGAATGCTTCCTTCTGCTCAACGGCAGACATCGGCGCTTCCACATGGAAGATCGCGTCAATGAACTCCTGGTGAATTTCATTGGCCTTCCTGCTGTAAAAGAGAGCGTTATAGATATTTGCTGCCCGGTCATCGAATGCCGGGAACAGAAAACCCAGCTCAGGAGGAGCGACGGTTTGCCCGGCAGCACAGTGGAATTCATTGTCACCTGGAAAATATCCCAACTCTACCTTGCCCTCCTTGATGGGGCACACAACACAGACGATGTAGGTGAACACCTCATCCGAGGCATCCGCTTGCAGGGAATCATCCTTGCCCCGATGGGGAACATCGTAGCTGTCACAGGTCAGGAGCAGCAGGTAACTGCTGTCCCCCATGTCCAGACTGTCAATTACCTTGCGGTAAAAGGTCTGGCGGGCCTCGTTGTCCTTAAGCTGGGAATCCCGCAGTGTGGTGAGCAGGCGGTGTTCCTCACTGTCCACTACCTGCTGAGTGGAGAATACGATATCAATGAGGTTTTTCCCCAGGGAACCGGACAGTCCCTTCTTCAAAAGGCTCAAATACTTCTCGGACTCCTCCTGCGGCATCATGCCCAGGGATTCGTCCAGATCGGAAACGATCTCTTTACTGCTGTTGACATAGCATCCATAAACACGGCTGATGGCGCTTTTTTCCGGGCGAAAACGGCGCCGCAGCTCATTGATTTCTTTTTGGTTCATTTTTTCCTACCTCGCTTTGTAATCGGAACGGTTGATAACAGACGATGAAATCCATTTTAGTGGAAAGAGCTTGAAATTTCAATAGCCGGAAGTTCTTTCCCCCAAGAGCGCAAAAAAGAAACCGCCCATGTCAGAAACTATCAGAAACTGACTGAGCGGCATATTTTTCATGTCAAACGCCAGCAGGAGCGTCTATTTTTTGATCCAGTCCAGAAAAACAACTACTTTCTCCAAGTCCTCATCCGGCAGGGCAAGCAGTTTCCTGCCTATGATCCCACGCAGGGAATCCGGATCGTCCATAGGAGCAAAGAAAAGAGTTGGCGTCAAATCAAAGTATTCCATGATGTTGAACAGCTCCCGGAGAGAGGGCATAGAAATTCCATTGGTGATGCTTCTGATGTAGGAGCCGCTCTTTCCAAGCTCCAGGCTCATCCGATGCTCAGAAACGCCTTTCTGTTCCCGCAGCTCTGTGATGCGGTCCCGCACAAATGCTTCATAGCGGCGGTTATCGTCCATGATCCTCTCCCTCCAATCTTTACTTATTATTTTAATATAAGGGAGCGTCACGGGTTCGCACTTAAATCATCAACTTTCGCTTCACACAACGAATAATTGGTGATATAATCATTAAAATGGGTGTCGGTTTTATAGTTCTATTATGAATTACAATCAATAAAATATGACTGCGACTGTGTATGAGGGCTGTCAGATGGGAAGCTGCTTCTTTATAGGGCATAGGGAGACACCGGACCAGGTGTACCCAGCCTTGCTTGAAACCATAGAACACCATATCACGGAATATGGCGTAGCTGAATTTGTGGTGGGACAGTATGGGAACTTCGACCGTCTGGTGATCCGGGCGCTGTCACAGGCCAAGCGAGCGCACCCGGATATTACACTGATGCTGATGACCCCATATTACCCGGTCAACAGAAAGGTGGATCTGCCGGAGGCATTCGACGCCCTGTTCTATCCGCCGGATCTGGAAGCGGTCCCCAAACGGCTTGCCATCATCCGAGCAAACCGATACATGGTGGAGCGCAGCGATTTTCTCATCGCCTATGTGCGGCATCCCGCCAGCAATGCCAAAGAACTGCTGGAGTATGCTGGGACTGGAAAGAGAAAGGGAAAAATCCACATCACAAATTTGGCGGAGGAGCAAATCCCTCTTCCAAAGAAAACAGATGATGTGATATAATAGAGTAACAAAGTTTACCCATTTTGAGATTTGTAACCCGAGGTCTTGCTATGGAAGAAAAACTGGGACAGTCCATGGCTGTTCTGTTCAAATATGAAAAATTGATTTTGGCTGAAGAAGAAACCACATCCGCCGGTGGATGTGGCGTCTCCCTTGCGGCCTTTTCATGCCCTGCGTCAGCCTGTCCAAGTGACAGGGTGTCGCAGGGCGTTTTTATTGTCTAAACAGAGGTGATCAAGCATGAGTTTGCCAAAACGCGACGGCATAAATGACCGCTACTATCTGATTCATAAACCGGACACTTCTCCAGAGGTGCTGGCGGAAGCGGATATCTGTATTCAGGATGTGCTGAACGGCACCGCCCGTGAAAATCACTCCGCCTACCCGACCGTGGTGCGAAACCACAACGGGACGCCATTTCTCCCTGATCAGCTGCTGGAGCGGTATCTGACCGGGCTGCCGTTGAAAGGATTTCCCTGTGAGGATGCTGCCTCTCTCTGCGACGCCATGCGGCGGCTGGTGCGCCGGTACGCGGGACAGGAATACGGACAATAAAGCACCGCCCCGGCGGCGGCCCTTATCGGGCTGCCACCGGGGCGGTTTTCAGTCCTCGTCCTGCATGGCGGCGTAGCCTTCCTCGCCGGTACGCACCTTGACGACGTTTTCCACGTCGTAAACGAAGATCTTGCCATCTCCGATATGTCCGGTGTAGAGAGTCTTCTTAGCAGTCTCAATAACCTTTTCTACCGGAATCTTGCCAACGATTACCTCAACCTTAACCTTTGGAAGTAATGTCGCATCAAGTTCAGCTCCACGGTACTTCTCGCCGGCACCCTTCTGGATACCACAGCCCATAACCTGTGTCACTGTCATTCCTGTTACACCTAAGTCATTCATAGCCTTACGAAGCTTGTCGTACTTTGTAAGTTTTGAAATAATAACAACCTTGTGGATACCGCTTGCTGAAGCCGGTGTTGTTGCATTTACAACAGGCACTGCTGCATCCTTCTTTGCCTGAGAAGCTGTTGCATACTCTGAAGAACCAAGGTCTGTATTTTCATTGACATCCATAACATCACCTGATACATCCATGATAGCAAATCCTGCATATGCTGATGGAAGACCATGCTCTGTTGGGTCAAGTCCTACAATTTCCTCTTCCTCTGAAACTCTAAGTCCCAGTGTAGCCTTGATAACAAGGAATACGATTGTAATAGTTACTACTGTCCATGCTGCAACAGAAACAAAGCCTGTGAGCTGGAGTCCTAAAAGCTTAAATCCACCGCCGTAGAAAAGTCCTACGAGCTCGTTGCCCTTTGAATCAGCGATTGAATATCCCGGAGCACTGTTTGTGGCAAAAAGACCAACAGCGATTGTTCCCCAGATACCATTCATCATATGTACTGCGACAGCACCTACAGGGTCATCAACACGAAGTACATGGTCAAGGAACCATACACCGAAGCAAACGAGAAGTCCTGCTACGGAACCGATAATGATAGCACCAAGTGCATCTGTTACATCACAGCCTGCTGTGATAGCTACAAGTCCTGCAAGTGAAGCATTCAGACACATTGACACATCAGGCTTGCCATATTTGAGCCATGTGAAAATCATACAAACTACTGTTGCAAGTGCAGGTGCGATTGTTGTTGTTACAAAGATAGAACCAAGCTGCTCTACTGATTTTGCTGCTGCACCGTTGAATCCATACCAGCCAAGCCAGAGAATGAATACACCGAGTGCACCGATTGTGATGTTATGACCTGGAATAGCGTTTACCTTTGTAATCTTTCCGTTTTTATCCTTTGTAAACTTTCCGATACGAGGTCCAAGAATTGCAGCTCCTACAAGAGCACTGATACCACCAACCATGTGGATGGCACATGAACCTGCGAAATCATGGAAGCCAATCTGTGAAAGCCAGCCACCGCCCCAGATCCAGTGAGCCTCGATTGGGTAAATAAGTGCTGAAATAACTCCTGAATAAACACAGTAGGAAATAAATTTTGTTCTCTCAGCCATAGCTCCTGATACGATAGTTGCTGTTGTCGCACAGAAAACCAGGTTGAATACAAAGTTTGACCAGTCAAAATCTTTGTAAGATGTAAAGATGTCAAATCCCGGCTTACCGATGAAGCCAAGAACATCTTCACCTAATAAAAGTGAAAAACCAATCAATATGAATACAACTGTACCAATACAAAAATCCATGAGGTTTTTCATAAGGATGTTACCGGTATTCTTTGCTCTGGTAAAACCGGTTTCTACCATGGCAAAGCCTGCCTGCATCCAGAATACCAGTGCGGCACCGATCAGAAACCAGATGCCAAACATATTTTCATTGATAAAACTTACAATTTGTTGTTTATCCATAACAATCTCCTCCCTCTATAGAAAAAGAGACACTTTTCCAAAATTCCACAGCTTCGTGGTTCTGAAAAAATGTCTCTTTTTTATTTTATAAGATGTTTGTAAAAAATGTCCCTTAAATCTTTGGGTTAAACTTCAAAGATCAGATCTCCATAAGATGGCATTGGCCATAAATCCTTGTCAACGATCATCTCAAGCTTATCTACCGGTGCACGGAGTGCATCCATAGCAGATTTCACTTCATCCCTGTAATATACAGCCTGCTCCTTACCTTCACTCATTTCTGTTCCCTTTGCAGTAACAGTTTCCAGACTCTTGAGTGCTTTCTGTGTCTCAGCAAGCAGGGAGGATGTCTCTGTCAAAATATCTGTCTGTGCGCTGACATCTGCAGATGCACATGCACTCTTTACCGTTGCAATTGACTGTCCAAGTTCTGTTGTGTACTTGATAACAGCCGGAATGATCTGCTTTCCAGCGATGTCAATCATGGCCTTTGCTTCGATATTGATGGTCTTTGCATAAGTCTCGTACTCGATCTCTACACGGGACTCAAGTTCAGGCTTGGTAAATACACCGAATTTTTCAAATAAGAAATCACCCGGAATATGAAGATGGCTGTCAATCCAGGCCGGAAACAAATAGATTCCACTCATGTCTTCAAAGCAAGTTTCTTCTATATTATATGGTTTCAGATTTTGTTCATCGCAGGCTCCGTATACTGCATCCACATATCCATCTGCAATCTCAATCCGCCCATCTCTGCACATCCGTTCTCCATCCCAATAATTTGCATGGATCAAAACTGTCTTTTTCAATGATTACACTCCTTTATAATCCTGTTCCCGCAGAATCCGCTGTCTTCTCAATGCCCGTCTGCTGGTCAGCCAGTAGATACCATACAACGCCAGACAGATCATGGCACCGCTTGCAGTAGCCAGAAGATCTGTATCTGAAAATGTTCCTTTCATCAGATACCGGACCAGACTCGCCATT
>OODJ01001566.1_pt1 | contig 17662 bp, 16 predicted proteins | sample 1671611 | NCBI WGS metagenome assembly OODJ01 (sample SAMN06348174, study PRJEB24527) | human gut metagenome | biome: human gut; feature: ankylosing spondylitis patient; material: feces | host: Homo sapiens | place: China | collected 2015-10 | reverse complement strand
AGGTCTACCGTCCCCGCTTTTTCAGCATCCTCCGGTCGCACAGGTCGATGCCGAACGACACGGCGGCGCTCAGGACAGCGAGAACGAGGATCATGGCGTCCGTGCTGAGGTAAGAGCCGGTCGCGTCATACAGCGCGCCCGCGATCGTGCTGCCGAACGAGGCGAACAGCAGGTTCGTCACCACGACGGAGAGGTTCAGAGAGTAGTGCTTCAGGCCATAGTACGAGCTGACGAACGCCGCGTTCGCGGGCGTCACGCCGCCGTAGGCCAGACCGCCGATGATGAAGCCCGCCACCAGCACAGGGAAGCTCTGCATCTTCAGCGCCGCGATCAGAACGATGCCCGTCACGACGAAGAGGACGTTCACCGTCTGCATCGTGCCGCTGCGGCCGACCTTGTCGAACAGGCCGCCGAGAATCACGCGGCCGATGCCGTTGAAAATCGAGATCAGTCCAACGACGGTCGTGATCGTGCCGATCGAGACGGTCGGGCCAACCTCCTTGGCGATGGCGCTCGCCTGCGACACGAGGGCAAGCCCCGCCGCGCTCAGCAGAATCGCCCAGAGATAATACAGCCAGAACGCGGGCTTTTTCAGCATCTCGCCGGTGCCGGCCTCCATCGCCACGGGATTGACGTACTTTTTCTTCACGCTGGCCGCCGCCGGGGGCGCAAAGTCCTTGCCGGGCTTCTCGAGGAAGAAGCCGCAGATCGCCATCACCACCGCCGAGACGACGCCCAGCACGATGAAGCTGCGACGCCAGGCGCCGATGGCGTCGGGCGTGCAGATCTGGTAGAGCTTACCGATCAGGAAGCTGCTGATGCCGAAGCCCATCAGCAGGATGCCGGAGATCAGTCCCTGCTTGTCGGGAAACCACTTGCCGACCGTGGCGAGCACGGCGTTGTACGAAAAGCCCGAGGCAAAGCCGAAGATCACGCCGCTGACGGCGCGGGCCACGGCCTCGCCGTAGATGGGGTAGTCGCAGCTCTCTTCGCTGTACGTGCCGAAGTCCTTGTAGGCAAGGCCCAGCTCGTCGAGATGGCGCATGACCTCCTGCTTGAGGGCAAAACCGCCGTGGTCACATCCGATCGCAATCATAAACAATACCTCGATTTCTGTAATTTCCCCGGCGTTAAAACGGCCAGTCCGGGAGCCATTTGAGCACATTCCATGCATAGTCGCGCGGGATCGTCACGCCCGTGAGCACGGGGTAAAACAGCGCGAAGAGCACGCCGTTTGCTGCCGTGAAGGCATACACGATGCCGAGATAGCCGCGCTGCCGCAGCCGGTCGAACACGTACCCGAGTGCGAGCACGAGAAAGAGCGTCGCCGCGAAGTAGTGGTATTCAAACGTCAGGCGCGAGATGAACACCCACGGCAGCACCTGCGCCAGATAGCCGACGAGGAGAAACAGCGCCGTGCGGTCGCGCTTCGCCGCGCGGTATGCGAGCACCGGCAGCGCCAGCAGTCCGCCCCAGCACAGCAGGGGATTGACGAACGCGCCGATGGTCGACACCGTCCCGTCGCCATACGACAGGTAGTAGAGGATCGGCCGCAGGTCGAGCAGCCACTGCCACCAGCGCGAGGCATACGGATGCGTTGCGACGAGGCCCGCGTGATACGTGAACATGAAGCGCTGGTTTTCCAGCACGATGGCGGCGTATTCGCGCGTGAAGTACATGCCCGCGCCGTGCAGGCCGCGCGCCGCGCCGTAGGGGTAATAGCTCGCATAATAGATCATGCCCGGCACGAGCACGAAAAACACAAGGCAGAAGCCGATGTTGCCCAGCAGGCGGCGGAGATACCGGCGGCCGTCACCGGCCCGGTGCGCCTGCACGCCGGCAAAGATCCAGTGCAGCGCCCAGAGCACGCCGAGGCCCGCCCCGGCATAGAGACACGTCCACTTCGTGGCCGCGCCGATGCCGAACGTGACGCCGCAGGCGGCGAGGTGGCGCAGCCGCCCCTCCGTGAAGTACCGGTACAAAAACAGGTACATGAGCAGGATGAAAAACGTCGCAAAGCTGTCGATCGTTGCAATGCGCGTCTGCGTCAGGTGCATGAAGTCGAACGCCAGCAGCGCCGCGCCGCACAGGGCCACGCGGTCGTCGCGGAACATCCGGCGCAGCAGATCCCACATCAGCGGCAGCATGGCCACGCCGAAGAGCGTGCCCATGAAGCGCCAGCCGAACGGCGTCATGCCGAAGAGCACGATGCCGAGCGAGAGGATCTCCTTGCCGAGCGGCGGGTGCGAGACTTCATACGGATACACGCCGCGCAGGTGCTCATAGGCCGTGCGCGCGTGGTAGATCTCATCAAAATACGTACTGTTGTAGTACGTGGACGCGGCGGGCACGGTGTCCGCTTCGTCGCAGAGCGCGTCCGCGCTCGCAGGGCCGGTGATGGCGCGCACGCCGATGCGGCTGCCCTGCGGGTCGTAGAGTGCGAGCTCGCCGAGCTCCACGTGCGCGCTCGCCGTGATGCGCACATAGGCCGCCGCTGCGGGCGCAGTGTCGGCCATTTCCGGCTGAAGCCACTTGAAGAGGTCGGCGTAGCCCTGCGGCATCGTGCCGGCGGGCGTGAAGGTCACGCCGTCGGTCGAATAGGCGAGGGTGTATTCGCCGGTCGACAAACCGGGGTAGTACCACACGGCGAAAATTTCACTCTCGCGCTCGAGCGCGAGCACGGCGGATTCCCCCGCCTCGAACGAGCAGAACTGCTGCGGGTCGCGCGCAGAGCCGAGGCTAAAGAACGCTGCGACGGCGTACACCGCCGTCAGCGCCGCGATGCCAAGCCCGCCGCGGCGGCCCGTGCGCCGGGGGATAGGGCCGCGTGCGGGCAAAACCAGATGCGCCAGCAGCGCGAGCGTGAGCGTGATGGCGGCTGCGAGCAGAATGTACCGGAGCGCTGCCATACGCTGCCCCTCCCTTCGCCGGAATGCCGGATGGTCTATATTATAGTACAGCGCGGCGGCCCTGTCCAGAAAAGAATCCGCCGGAGGGGCGGCAGCACTTGACAACTGTCCGGAATAAAGTTAGAATAATGTGATTATATTTTTGGCGGCGGATGGAGCGCCGACACGAATATCGTTATGTTCCCGGCGGGTGCGCTTGATGGCCCGCCTTTTCCAACTTGAAAAAATATCGTAGAAAAAATCTGAAGAAACGGAGGATCACAATTTCATATGTCGTTACCAATAGCACTCGGTTGTATCATCGCAGCGCTTGTGGTTGGTTGTATCCTTGGCGGACTTTACCGCAAAAAGGTCTCGGAGCGCGAGATTGGCAGTGCGGAAGAGAAGGCCAAGCAGATCATAAATGATGCCTATAAGAGTGCCGAGAGCAAGCGGCGCGAGACCCTGCTCGAGGCCAAGGAAGAGATCCACAAGAGCCGGACGGAGTACGAACGCGAGGTCAAGGAACGCCGCGCGGAGCTGCAGAAGCAGGAGCGCCGCCTCCAGCAGAAGGAGGAGACCCTCGACCGCAAAACGGACACGCTCGACAAAAAGACGGACGCCCTCAACCAGAAGATCGCCGCGATCGACACCAAGCAGAATGAGATCAATCAGCTCAAAAAGACCCAGATGGAGCTGCTCGAGAAGATCTCCGGCTATACGGTCGAGGAGGCCAAGGCCTTCCTCATCAACAGCCTGAAGGACGACGTGGTGCACGAGCAGGCGCTCATGGTCAAGGAGCTGGAGACCCAGTATAAGGACGAGGCCGACAGCCGCGCCCGCGAGATCATCGCCACCGCCATCCAGCGCTGCGCCGCCGATCATGCCAGTGAGGTGACCGTGTCGGTCGTGCCGCTGCCGAACGACGAGATGAAGGGCCGCATCATCGGCCGCGAGGGCCGCAACATCCGCGCCATCGAGACGCTCACCGGCTGCGACCTCATCATCGACGACACGCCCGAGGCCATCACGCTCTCGAGCTTCGACCCCGTGCGGCGCGAAGTCGCGCGCATCGCGCTCGAAAAGCTCATTCAGGACGGCCGCATTCACCCCGCCCGCATCGAGGAAATGGTCGCCAAGGCCCAGAAGGAGGTCAACGCCACCATCAAGGCCGAGGGCGAGCGCGCCGTTTTCGAGACGAACATCCACGGCCTGCATCCCGAGCTTATCAAGCTGCTCGGCCGCATGAAGTACCGCACCAGTTACGGCCAGAATGTGCTCAACCACTCCATCGAGGTTTCGCACATTGCCGGCCTGCTCGCTGCCGAGCTTGGCGTCGACGTGGCCACCGCCAAGCGCGCCGGCCTCCTGCACGATATCGGCAAGGCCATCGACCACGAGGTCGAGGGCAGCCACGTGACCATCGGCGTCAACATCGCCCGCAAGTACAAGGAGTCGGAGGAAGTCATCCACGCCATCGAGGCCCACCACGGCGACGTGGAGGCCCACACCGTCGTCGCCTGCCTCGTTCAGGCGGCCGACGCCATCTCCGCTGCGCGCCCCGGCGCCCGGCGCGAGAACATCGAGAACTATGTCAAGCGTCTCGAAAAGCTCGAGGAAGTCACCAAGAGCTTCCCCGGCATCGCCAACTGCTTTGCCATTCAGGCCGGCCGCGAGATCCGCATCATGGTCAAGCCCGAGGAGGTCTCGGAGGATCAGATGGTGCTGCTCGCGCGCGACATCGCCAAGAAGATCGAGGACGAGCTGACCTACCCCGGCCAGATCAAGGTCAATCTCCTGCGCGAGACCAAGGCCGTCGATTACGCGAAGTAAACCAGAGCACAAACAAAACGCCCGCCGGGAATGGCCGGTGTTCGTAAGGCAGCGAACAGCCACAGCAGTTTGCACTGCTGTGGCTGTTCTTGTAGTTTATCCGGCCATATGATACTATGGAGCCGAACTCACCTGCAAATCGGAATTTATCGAACAGATAACGAGGGCGCACTTCTATGCACCGTTCGGTGTAGTGCATTACGCGCGGAACTTGGCTCTCCCAGAGGGAGAGCCAAGGGGGCCGCTGCAACTGTGCCGTATGTCATAATAGCATAAAGAAACGGAGCGCATCCGCACTGATGCGCTCCGTTAACTGTCTTACGAACGCCCCGCGAAACCGGCGGGCGTTTGTGCATCTGGTGCATTTTGGGAACAGTGGACACATTTTCGGATCTGATAAAAATTGTTCCAAAACACGAAATGAGAGTAAAATTCATGAATTGGGATTGCCCGTTTTGCTTCCTCGGATGGCTGCATGATCAGTGGGTCTGGGACCACGAAATGGCCGAGAAGTTCAGATCCATGTGCCCGAACAAGTAATGGATTTTTTTGTGTGCTGTTAACCGGTAGCACGCTGTCAGCCCGCCCGGGGCTGAGCCAACCTTACGAGGCCTGACGCTTTGCGTCAGGCTTTGTTTTTTGCCCGGGTTTGACAGCCCGCGCGCGGGCGTGTAGAATGGGCGCAGAGACCGAAACGGACGGGCAGGGAGATGCGATGAAGCAAAAGTGGCATAAACTCTATGACAATACTGCGACTTACTATATATTTGGCATAGTCATGCTGATATTCGGGTCATTAACGGCGCTGAACATTTGGATATATAGGGAATGCAATGTTGTTTCAGAAAAAATCGCACTTATGCTTATATTAGATGTTCCAGGGGCAGCATTTTTCATCTTGGCGAATAAGCCGCAGGCATTCAGTCGATTTTTAACGCGCTGCAGCTTTGATGCCGAAGGCATCCATTGCCGGAGCCCGCGCTGGGGGCGCTTTACGCTTCGGTGGGATGAAATTCGTACATATGGCTTTGGCGTGAATTCATTTTCGTACATGTCTGCATCATTTTTGCATTTCTCACGGAACGAGGTGGAGTATGTGCCGAAAAACGGCATGGAGCTGCTGCGGATCGGCCGTGACCGGATCATTTTTCAGTATCGGGAGTCCATCTGGGCGGCGCTGACGGAGTATATGCCGAAGGACATGATCAAGCGGCTGGACGATGTGATCCGCAATGAACGCGGCGGGCATTTCCGGCGCAGGCCCGGCGCGTGAGCGGGCGAGCCTGCTGCACCGTGGATAGAGAAGAAAGCAGACAGCAAAAAATCCGGCGCCCGCATCGCGGGCGCCGGATCTTGCTTTGTCTGTTGTTTTGCAGGGGCAGGGGGGAATCAGTACATACCGCCCATGTCCGGGGCAGCCGGAGCGGCCGGAGCGGCCTTCTCGGGCAGGTCGGCCACGAGGGACTCGGTGGTCAGAACCATGGAGGAGACGGACGCGGCGTTCTCGAGCGCGCTGCGGCAGACCTTGGTCGGGTCGACGATGCCGTTTTCGATCATGTCGCCGAAGGTGTCGTGCGCGGCGTCGTAGCCGTAGTTGACGCTCTTGCTCTTGCTGACCTTGTCGAGGATGACCGCACCCTCAACACCGGCGTTGGCCGCGATCTGGCAGATCGGGGCGCGCAGAGCGGCTGCGATGATGTTCGCACCGGTCTTCTCATCGCCGGAGAGCTTGGCAGCGGTCGCCTGTGCGGCCTTGCTGGCCACGACATACGCCGTGCCGCCGCCGGCCACGATGCCCTCTTCGACGGCTGCGCGGGTCGCGTTGAGCGCGTCCTCGATGCGCAGCTTCTTTTCCTTCATCTCGGTCTCGGTTGCAGCGCCGACCTTGATGACCGCAACACCGCCGGACAGCTTTGCCAGGCGCTCCTGCAGCTTCTCCTTGTCGTACTCGGAGGTCGTCGTCTCGATCTGGGCGCGGATCTGTGCGATGCGGCCCTGAATGTCGTCCTTGGCCCCGGCACCCTCGACGATGGTCGTGGTCTCCTTCGTGACCTTGACCTGACGCGCGCGGCCCAGCTGAGCCAGCGTGGTGTCCTTGAGCTCCATGCCGAGGTCGGTCGAGATGACCTGGCCGCCGGTCAGGATGGCGATATCCTGCAGCATTTCCTTGCGGCGGTCGCCGAAGCCGGGGGCTTTGACGCACACGCAGGTGAACGTGCCGCGCAGCTTGTTGAGGATGATGGTGGCCAGCGCCTCGCCCTCGATGTCGTCGGCGATGATGACGAGCTTCTTGCCCGCGTTCAGCACGGCCTCGAGCACCGGCAGGATCTCCTGAATGTTGGAGATCTTCTTGTCCGTGATGAGGATGAGCGCGTCGTCAATGACGGCTTCCATCTTGTCGTTATCGGTGACCATATACGGGGTGACATAGCCGCGGTCGAACTGCATGCCCTCGACGACCTCGGAATAGGTCTCGGCGGTCTTGCTCTCCTCGACGGTGATGACGCCGTTCTGGCTGACCTTCTCCATCGCCTCGGCGATGAGCTGGCCGATGTGCTCGTCACCGGACGAGATCGCGCCGACACGCGCGATGTCGCCGCTGCCGCTCACGGGCTGGGAGTTGGTGCGGATGGCATCGACGGCCGCCTCGGTCGCCTTCTGGATGCCGCGGCGCATGACCATCGGGTTTGCACCGGCGGCGAGGTTCTTCAGACCCTCGCGGATCATCGCCTGCGCCAGCACGGTGGCAGAGGTGGTGCCGTCGCCCGCGACGTCGTTGGTCTTGGTGCTCACTTCGCGGATGAGCTGCGCGCCCATGTTCTCAAACGGGTCCTCGAGCTCGATCTCTTTTGCGATCGTCACGCCGTCGTTCGTGATCAGCGGAGCGCCGAACTTCTTGCCCAGCACCACGTTGCGGCCCTTGGGGCCGAGGGTGATCTTGACGGTATCAGCCAGCTGATCCACGCCGCGCTGCAGCGCCTTGCGTGCTTCTTCACCATAAATGATCTGTTTTGCCATAATGATAGCCTCCTAATGAATCCAAGCAGTAGTGTCTTACTCGACGACGGCCAGAATGTCGCTCTGGCGCACGATGGAATACTCCTCGCCGTCCACCTTCACGGTGGTGCCGGAGTACTTGCCGACGATCACGCGGTCACCGGCGGCGACGGTCATCTTCACTTCATTGCCGTCCACCATGCCGCCCGGGCCGACTTCGACGACCTCGAACATCTCGGGCTTCTCCTGCGCGGATGCTGCCAGGATCAGGCCGCTCTTGGTCTTTTCCTCTGCCTTGAACTGCTTGAGGATCACACGGTCTGCCAACGGTTTGAGTTTCATAATCTATATGCCTCCTAATATTGAATACAAAAAAGCGATGCGTTAGCACTCAATTCCTCGGAGTGCTAACGCATCATACTATACCACAATTTTTCGGATTATCAAGCCCCTGGCGAAATTTTTTTGTAAACGTTTTGTGACCGCGTTTTTTCGTCAGGCGTGGACAAATTCGCGCGTCTCGTGGCCGCCCGTGGTCTCGGGGTGGAAGAAGGCCATGTTCGCCGGCACGAGGAAGTTCACGCCGCCGGGGATGAGGTCGAAGTTTACGTGCTTGCTCCAGAGCGCCTCACCGTCGATGTTCACGACGAGATCCTGCTCGCTGTCGATCTCAAGATGACCGCCCTCGAGATGGGTGATGAATTTTTCCAACTCACGGTAGCGGCCCTTGGCGTACTTGCCGACGAGCCGGATGAACTGCAGGCGCGACACGTCGCGCACGACGAGAAACTCCAGCTTGCCGTTATCTGGCCGGGAGTCGGTGATGGGGTTGAAGCCGCCGCCGTAGAACCGGCCATTGCACGCGCAGATGAGCGACGTGCCTCCGCTGTAGTCCATGCCGCAGCCGCGCACGGTCAGCGGCTGGGCGATGCCCTTGAAGAGGTTGGCCACGACGGACAGCACATAGCTGTCGTGATATTGGTGCACCTCGGTGCCAATGCGCGCGTCGATGCCGACGGAGCAGATGTTGACCGCGTAGCGCCCGCAGCACTCCATCACGTCGAGCGGACGCACTTCGCCGCGCACGAGATCGCTCAGGTCGAAAAAGCGGTCCTTTTCCTCGCCGAACATTTTGATGAAGTCGTTGCCCGTGCCGCAGGGGAAGTGGGTCACGGCGACGTTATCGTGCCCGACGGCGCCGTTGACGCACTCGTTGAGCGTGCCGTCGCCGCCGCAGGCATATACCCGCAGCTCCTCGCCGGAAGCGGCCTCGGCCTTGATCTTCGCGCACGCATCCATGGGCGCGGTCGTGATGTAGACCTCATAGGCGTCCGCGCTGCCCTCGAGCGCGAGGCGCGCCTGCTCGGCCACGTATTCATGCCGGTCCTTGCCGCCGGCGACGGGGTTGACGATGAACAGATGTTTCATAGCTCCATTCCTGCACTTTCGACAAAATAATACCATTACTATACCCCGGTCGGCGGGGACGCGCAAGAGGGGAATCGTGAATATTTGCGATTTTTTAACTACCGGTGTGAAATATATGCGGCCGTGCGTCGGATATGCGGCTTCACACGTCTTTCGTGTACTGGAACAGGTCACAGCGGAGCGTGCCGTTGTAGAGCTTGCGCTTCTTGTCTGCCGGGCGGCCGAACGCGCGCTCAAACTCCGTGTGCGAGCTCAGCAGGTAGAGCCGCCAGTGCTCCGTTTTGGCATAGGCCGCGCCGAAGGCGGTGTAGAGCGCCTCGGCCTCGCGCTTTTCCATCAGGCGCTCGCCGTAGGGCGGATTCGTGACGATAACGCCGCGGTCGGTCGTGCGGTCAAATTCCCGCGCGTCCGCCACCGCGAAGGTGATGCAGTCGTCCACGCCGGCGCGGCGGGCATTGTCGCGCGCCATGGCGACGGCGTGCGGGTCGATGTCGGAGGCAAAGATGTGATACGCGCCGTGAAACTCGCGTGCGCGCGCTTCCTCGCGCGCCTGCGGCCAGACCCCGGCCGGCAGCCACGCCCACTGCATGGCCGCAAAGTCGCGGCTCAGCCCCGGTGCGCGGCCCTTGGCGGCCAGCGCCGCCTCGATGGCGATGGTGCCGCTGCCGCAAAACGGGTCGCAGAAATCGCCCCGGCCGCGGTAGCCCGCGATGTCCACGAGCGCGGCGGCCAGCGTCTCGCGCAGGGGCGCGGCCACGTGCGCCGGACGGTAGCCGCGCTTGTGCAGCGGCGTGCCGGTCGTGTCGAGGTAAAGCGTGGCCGTGTCGTGCACGAGCGAGAACTGGATCTGGTACAGCGCGCCGGTCTCGGCAAACCACGTCACATGATAGCGCTGCTTGAGCGACTCGACGACGGCTTTTTTGATGATCTTCTGGCAGTCGGGCACGGAGTGCAGCGCCGACTCCAGACTGTAGCCCTTGACGGGGAAGGCCGCGTCCGCGGGCAGGTACTGCGCCCACGGCAGGGCCTTCACGCCCTCGAAGAGCGCGTCAAACGTCGGGGCGGGGAAGCTGCCCAGCTCGAGCAGCACGCGCTCGCCGAAGCGGCAGCGGATGTTCATGCGCGCGATGTCCGCGTCCGTGCCCGTGCAGCGCACGCGGCCGTTTTCGGGCATGACGCCGCGCAGGCCCATGTGGCGCAGCTCGTTGCCGAGCGGGCCCTCGAGCCCGAACAGGCACGGCACGCACAGTTTGTGGTCAGGCATCGGGCGTGTCCTCGGTTTCTTCGGATTTTTCGGGCTGCGCGGTCTCAGCTTCCGGTGCGCTGTCTGCCTCCGGTGCGCTGTCTGCCTCCGGTGCGGTCTCGGGCTTCGCTTCCGTCTCGGGCGTCATGTCCACGAGCTCGAAGGTGATGTCCGGCAGCTTTTCCTGCTCATACTTGCCGCAGAGGATGCGGATGAACACGACGATGGCATAGATCAGGCAGGCAACGGCCGCGACCGTCAGCCCCTCGACCCAGCCCTGCGGGATGCCGCCGACGTAGTCCACGCGCACGATGGCGTCGGGCAGGTAGTCGGCCGCGTCGTCACTGTCGCCGATCGCGCCGATCTTCTGCAGATAGTCATGGTTGTCCGTGTACCAACTGTAGATCTCGGACGAGACGGCCTCCGGCATGGCCTTGACCGTGCCGGTGACGCGGATGAAGCTGTCGATGGAGTAGCTCTGGCCCTGCAGGACGCTGGTGGTCGCATTGGCAATGGTCTTGACCGAGGCGTCCCACCGCGCGGGGAAGCGGAAGGCCACGAGCTGCCCGCCGATGGGCACGACGGCGTACTGCGCGCTGCCGCCGGCGGGGTCTTCGAACGTGTCGAGGATGAAGATGATGTCGTGCTGCACGAACGTGCCGGGGTCGGCGTCGAACGTGCCTTCGATACTCTGCGCGCCCTTAGCGATACGGAACACGCCGAAGCCGGAGGCCGCCAGCAGCACCACGGCCGCCAGCACGCCCGCGATGCCGCGCCAGAGCGCGTGACGCCAGCGTGCGCCATGCTCGGCCTTCTGCGCGGGGGCGGCTGTTTCCGGGGCCTCTGGGGCCTTCGGTGCTTCCGTGCCTTCCGAAGCCGGGGCGGTTTCCGGCTGGGTAGTCTGTTCGATGTTTGTGGTTTCCGGCGCGGCCGTATCGGGGGCCTGCTGAGCCGGGGTCTTGTTTTCGTCCATGAGGAACTCCTTTCTCAGATCGTGGCGGCGGTGTCAAGCATGGCGTCGAGCACGCAGCAGGCGAGCGCGGCCTCCATGACGGGGATCGCGCGCGGGGCAAGGCACGGGTCGTGCCGGCCGTTGATGCGCAGCGGCGTCTCCTCCATTGTGGCCAGGTCGACCGACGGCTGCTCGCACGCGATCGACGGCGTCGGCCGCAGGGCCATGCGCACGACGAGCGGCATGCCGTTGGTGATGCCGCCGTTGATGCCGCCGGCATTGTTCGAGGCCATGGTGATGTGCCCGTTTTTCAGGCGGATGGGGTCGTTGGCTTCGCTGCCGCGCATTTCGGCGAGGGCGAAGCCGCGGCCAAACTCCACGCCCTTCACGCCGGGGATGGCATAGAGCATGCCGGCGATGCGGCTCTCCATGCCGCCGAAGAGCAGCCCGCCGACGCCGGCGGGTACGCCCGTGACGACGCACTCGAGCTCGCTGCCGACGGAGTCGCCGGCGCTGCGCGCGTCGAGAATGGCGCGCTTCATGTCAAAGTTCAGCTCCCTGCCCGTCGCCTGGCCGACGCGCACGGCGTTGGCCGTGATCGTGATGCCGCGGCGCTCAAGGATCTGCCGGCAGACTGCTCCGGCGAACACGAGGCAGGCCGTGAGCCGGCCGCTGAACGGGCCGCCGCCGCGCAGGTCGGCGTGGCCGCCGAAGCGCACGGTCGCAGCGTAGTCCGCGTGGCTCGGGCGCGGGATCTCCGGGTGGTAGGCCGCACTGTTCTGGTCCTTGTTGCGGAAGATGGCCGAGATCGGCGCGCCGGTCGTCACGCCGTTGAGGATGCCGCTCATCACGAGCGGATCGTCCGTCTCTGAGCGGTGGGTCGTCAGGTCGGACGAGCCGGGGGCGCGCCGGCGCATCTGGATGCGCACGGCGTCCATGTCGATGGCCTCGCCGGCCGGGACGCCGTCGAGCACGACGCCGATCGCCGGGCCGTGCGACTCGCCGAAGATCGTCACTTTTACGCGTTCGCCATAGGTATTCATGCGTTTGCCTCGCTGTTCGTTCAAAATAAAGGATACAGATAACCATACAACATTTTTCCGGTCTTGTAAATGCCTTTTGCGTGCGCGCGGGGGTCATGGGCGCGCGGATTTTACAGATTGGACATGAAAACGCCGTGCCGGTTGTTTTATAATAAGAACAAATTGTGAAAATGATACCCGGCGCGCAAGTGCGCCGGCGAAGGAGGCAATATCACATGAGCCAGAAAGTGCTCGTCGTGGAGGACGACAACAACATCGCAGAGTTGCTGCGTCTGTACCTGCAGAAGGACGGGTTCGAGGTCTCACACGCGGCCGACGGCGGCAAGGCCGTCGAGATGGCCAAGGAGATCCAGCCCGATCTTGTGCTGCTCGATATCATGCTGCCCGTGATGGACGGCTGGCAGGTCTGCCGCGAGCTGCGCAAGACCATGAAAATGCCCATCATCATGCTCACCGCCAAGGGCGAGACCGAGGACAAGGTCTCCGGCCTGGAGATGGGCGCGGACGACTACATCGTCAAGCCCTTCGAGGTCAAGGAGCTGCTCGCGCGCGTGCACGCCGTGCTGCGCCGCACCGGCGACGACGGCAAGCCCAAGAGCAAGAAGCTCACGTTCGACAAGCTCGTCATCAACCTCGACTCCTATGAGCTGATCGTCGACGGCAAGAAGATCGACACGCCGCCCAAGGAGATGGAGCTGCTGTACCACCTCGCGGCGACGCCCAACCGCGTCTACACCCGCAACCAGCTGCTCGACGAGGTGTGGGGCTTTGACTACTTCGGCGACAGCCGCACCGTCGACGTGCACATCAAGCGCCTGCGCGAGAAGCTCGAGGGCGTGTCCGACAAGTGGGCGCTCAAGACCGTCTGGGGCGTGGGCTATAAGTTCGAAGCGGAAGAGACGTAAGTGAAGAGTATTTATTTCAAAAACTTCGCCGCGACCGCCGTCATGGTCATGTTCAGCTTCCTCATCCTCGGCACGGCGTTCGTGTTCCTCGGCCGCAGCTATGTCATCAGCGAATACCGCGACAACATGGTCTCCAACGCCGAGGAGGTCAGCCACGCCGCGCAGGCGCTTGTGCGCGACGGCGAGCTCTCGAACTGGGACCTGCGCATGGTCATCAGTACCCTGGCGCAGTCGACCGGCAACCACATCTTCATCACGGATACCGATGGGACGATCGTGTCCTGCTCGTGCCGCAACATCGCCTGCGAGCACCTCGGCCGCTCGGTCGGCTCGGCGCAGCTGACGCAGCTGCGCAGCGACGGCAAGCTCAACCTCATCACGAACCTCGGCGGGTTTTATGCCTCGCCGCACTACGTCGTCGCGCAGCCAATCACCATCGGCACGGACGCGCGCGTGATCGGCTACGTGTTCGTGGCCACGAACAGCGCCACGATCATCGACGGCTGGCGAACGTTCGTGTGGGTGTTTCTCGCCGCGTCTGCCGCCGTGATGATGATCGCGCTGCTGCTCTCGCTCGTGACGAGCAAGCGCATGGCTCAGCCGCTCGACGAGATGGCAGTCGCGGCCAAGAAGTTCGCCCACGGCGACTTTTCCGCCCGCGTCACGGACGACGGACGCACCGACGAGGTCGGCGCGCTCATCTCGGCCTTCAACACCATGGCCGACTCCCTTGAGACGAGCGAGCAGCGCCGCAACGCCTTCATCGCCAACGTCTCGCACGAGCTCAAGACCCCCATGACCACCATCGCCGGCTTTGCCGACGGTATTCTCGACGGCACGATCCCCAAGGATCAGGAGGACAAGTACCTCGCCACCATCGCCGACGAGACGCGCCGGCTCTCGCGCCTCGTGCGCAGCATGCTCGACATGTCGCGCCTTGAGAGCACGGGCGAGGATCTGACGCGCCGGCGCGAATTTGACATCTCGGACAGGATCGTCAGCACCATGCTCAGCTTTGAGGCGCGCGCCAACGACAAGCAGCTCGACGTCGATCTGCAGCTGCCCGAGGACTCCATGCCGGTGCTCGCAGACCCGGACGCCATCACGCGCGTGCTCTATAACCTGATGGACAACGCCGTCAAGTTCGCCGCGCCCGGCAGCACGCTGCGCGTCTCGCTCTGGAAGTCGGAGGGCAAGGCCTACGTCTCCGTGCGCGACCACGGCGAGACCATCCCGCCCGACGACCTGCCGTTCATCTTCGACCGCTTCCACAAGTCCGACCGCAGCCGCAGCCTCGACCGCGACGGCGTGGGGCTCGGACTGTACCTGGTCAAGAGCATCCTCGACGCGCACGGCGAGGACATCGCCGTCACGAGCCGCGACGGTGTGACGGAGTTCGTGTTCACGCTCACGCTCGCAAAGCCCGCGCCCAAGCCTACCGCCAAGCCCGAGAGCACCGGCCGCCGGGGCGGGCGCAAGAGTTCATGATTTGTTCGCGGAATTCATAAAATGTTTGTTTTCCATTCATAAGCAGCACAAAATCACGTGCTATCATCAAATCGTTCCTTGGGAGGGACACCACAATGTACGACAACGTCCGCAAACCGGAGTCCGACTGGTATGAGGCCGGCTACACCGCGCCCCGCACCGATGCCGCAGGCACCGGCTGCTACGACTCCTACTGGAGCCCGTCGCAGGCCGCCGCGCCGAAGAAAAAGCCCCATCAGGGGCTGAAGATCACGATGATCATCCTCGGCGTGCTCGTACTCATCATCGCGTCCTGCTATGTGTTCGCCGGCCGCGGCCGGGATTCCATCTCCGTCGACGGCGATCCGGGCCAGCACGGCAGCGTGACGCTCCCCCGCGAGGACACGGACGATGACACCACCGTCACCGGCAAGAATGAGCTGCCGACCGCGCCGACCGACCCCGGCGTGACCATGACGCTCCAGCCCGCCGGGGGCAGCGCGCTCACGCTGCAGAGCGTGTATGCCAAGTGCCTGCCGTCCGTCGTCGGCATCCATGCCGACATCCGCCGCGGCGAATACAGCACCGGCACGGGCATCGTGCTCACGGCCGACGGCTACATCGTCACGAATACGCACGTGCTCGACGGCGCCAAGGCCGTCACCGTGACGACCTCGGACGGTACCGAGTACACCGGCAAGCTCGTCGGTGCGGACGCCGTGAGCGACATCGCCGTGCTCAAGATCGAGGCGCAGGGCCTCACGCCCGCCGAATTCGGCGACTCCAGTTCCCTGCAGGTCGGCGACGACGTCGTGTCCATCGGCAACCCGCTCGGCGAACAGCTGCGCTGGACGATGACCAACGGCATCATCTCCGCCATCAACCGCGACATGGTCTATAACGGGCACAGCATGACGCTCCTGCAGACCAATGCCGCCATCAACGAAGGCAACTCCGGCGGCCCGCTCATCAATATGTATGGGCAGGTGATCGGTATCACGAACATGAAGGCCCTGTCCACGGGTGTGGAGGGCATCGGCTTTGCGATCCCGACCGCGTCCATCCGCCCGATCGTCAATGCGCTGCTCGCAGACGGCCGCGTTTCAGGCCGCGTGAGCATCGGCATCACCGTGGGCGCTGTGTCTTCCGCCGCTTCCGAATACTACGATCTGCCCGATGGGCTGTATATCAGCGCCGTCGCCGAGGGCTCGGACGCCGAAAAGCAGGGCATCCAGTCCGGCGATATGCTGTTGGCCGTCAACGGTCAGGCCGTGACCACCACCTATGATGTCAGCGCCGCGAAGGACGGGCTGAAGGTGGGCGACACCGTCACGCTGACCATCTACCGCGACGGCAAAACGTTCGACGTCGACGTCAAGCTCGTCGATACGAACGACATCTCTTAATTTGCTAGTTTCTCCCTCCTCATATTCTCCTCTCTATTGAACGAACCCCAGATGGGTAAAACCATCTGGGGTTTGTTCTATGTTTGGGTAAAAATGATGCTGCTGCGCTGTGAAATTGAGCCGCAGGGGAAGGCTTTCCAGATCCGGACCTTCCGGCGTCCACGGTGATGCACTGCACCCCGTCACGCCAGCACAGCCGTGAAGCAGTGCCACTCCTCGAGCGTGTCGTGCGCCGTGACGGTGAAGCCCGCGCGCGTGAGCGCGGCGGCCACCTCGTCCTCGCGCCCGTCGATGATGCCCGAGCACACGAACGTGCCGCCCGGGGCGAGAAACGCCGGGGCGAGCGCGGCCAGCGGGATGATGACGTCGGCCACGATGTTCGCCAGCACGATATCATATCCCGTGCCGAGACGGCGGCGCAGACCGGCGTCGGCAAGAATGTCGCCCGCGCAGACGGTGAACTTGTCGTCATAAAACCCGTTGAGCGCAGCGTTGGCTGCCGCGACCTCCGGGGCTTTGGGGTCAATGTCGCAGCCGGTGACGTGCGCGCAGCCGAGCAGCAGCGCGCCGATGCCGAGAATGCCGCTGCCGCAGCCGAGGTCGAGCACCGTCTTGTCCACGCCGGCGCAGTGCTCGAGCGCGGCGAGGCACATGCGCGTCGTGGCGTGGCTGCCCGTGCCGAAGATGAGCCCCGGATCGAGCCGCAGCGCGACGCGCCCGTCCGCCGGCGCATCGAGCCATTCGGGCACGACGACGAGCTTTTCGCCGACTTCGATCGGCTGATAGTACTGCCGCCAGTTATTTTCCCAGTCGCTGTCGCGCACGGTTGCGGTCGTCAGCTCACGGCCGATACCGGCGCGGATGGCGGCCAGCTGCGCGCGGCCGTCGTCATCGTCGGCAAGGTAAAACTTGATGCGCGACACGCCGCGAAACTGCGCCTCGAGCGCGTCGTCCACATAGTCCCAGTACTGATGGTTCTGCTCCAAAAACTGCTGAAAATCCGTCTCATCCTCCACGACCATGCCGCCCGCGCCCAGCTCGGCCAGCTGCGCGCAGACGTCGTCGATCTCGTCGCTGCGGGTGGGGACGGACACTTCGATCCATTGCATTGGGCATTGCCTCCTTTGTGCGTTTTCCTGCGCCGATGATAGCACAGCGGGGCCGGGAATGCAAGAACGCGAAAAAGGTCCCTGCGGCAATGCCGCAGGGACCTTATGGGATCGGGATGCTGCTTACTCCGCTTCGTCGGAGATGAGGCCGTAGCCGCCGTTTTTGCGCCGGTAAACGACCGACACGGCGCCGTCGGCCGCGACATCGCGAAAGACGAAGAACGTGTGCTCGAGCAGATCCATCTGCAAAATCGCCTCCTCGACGCTCATGGGCTTGATGGGGAAGCGCTTGCGGCGCACGATCTCGAACGCGCCGGCCTCGGCCGCGTCATCCGCGGGGAGGAAATCGGGCTGCACCTCGCGCTCAAACGCGCCCTCGCGCAGCTTTTTG
>OODJ01001562.1_pt1 | contig 17715 bp, 17 predicted proteins | sample 1671611 | NCBI WGS metagenome assembly OODJ01 (sample SAMN06348174, study PRJEB24527) | human gut metagenome | biome: human gut; feature: ankylosing spondylitis patient; material: feces | host: Homo sapiens | place: China | collected 2015-10 | reverse complement strand
GCGCCGCTCGTCATCAAGGCCGACGGACTTGCCGCAGGCAAGGGCGTCATCGTGGCCATGACCGACGAAGAAGTCAAAGCCGCTCTCGACCTCATGTTCGACGGCAGAGCCTTCGGCGACGCGGGCAGCACGGTGCTCATCGAAGAATTCCTCAAGGGCGAGGAAGTCTCGCTTCTGTGCTTCTGCGACGGCAAGACCGCGCTTCCGCTGCCTTCCGCCCAGGACCACAAGGCCGTGTTCGACGGCGACAAGGGCCCCAACACCGGCGGCATGGGAGCCTACAGTCCCGCGCCCGTGCTTCCCGACGACAGGCTCGACGCCATGGCCGACGTCGTGACCCGGCCCATTCTTGCCGAAATGGCTCGCCGCGGCACGCCCTTCACCGGCATCCTGTACGCCGGTCTCATGATGACCGCCGACGGTCCCAAGGTGCTTGAATACAACGTGCGCTTCGGCGATCCCGAATGTCAGCCCCTGCTCATGCGCCTCAAGAACGACCTTGTCGACGTCATGACGGCGTGCATCGAAGGCCGTCTCGACACCATGAAGCTGGACATCGAGGAACGCTCGGCCCTCGGCGTGGTGCTCACCTCTGCCGGATACCCCGGCTCCTACCCCAAGGGCATGCCCATTTCCGGCATCGACGAGGCCGAAAAGCTGGACGACGTCAGGGTATTCCAGGCCGGAACCCGCAGGGAAGGCGACCGCGTCCTTGCCAACGGCGGCCGCGTCCTGTGCGTCACCGCACTCGGCAAGGATCTTCGGGACGCGCAGAAGCGCGCCTACGAAGGCCTCGATCATCTCACCATGGAGCACAGCCAGTTCCGCAGCGACATCGGCCTCAAGGGGCTGAAACGCCTGGGCCTCGCCTGATTTTCTCCTTTCACCCTGCGCCGGAAGCGTCGCCAAAGTCGCTTTCGGCGCATCATGCATCAAGGATTCTTCCATGACTCAAGTCGCCATTTTCATCGGCTCCGCCTCCGACGATTCCGTCGTGAGCCCCTGCGCCGACGTGCTGAAGAAGCTCGGCATTTCCTACCGCTACACCATCACCTCGGCGCACCGCACCCCCGAACGCACCGAAGAGCTCATGAATGAGCTTGAAGCCGACGGCTGCCAGGTCTACATCTGCGCCGCAGGCATGGCCGCCCATCTTGCCGGCGCCGTGGCCGCCCGCACCATCAAGCCCGTCATCGGCATTCCCGTGGCCGGTTCGACCATCGGCGGTCTCGACGCCCTCTACGCCACGGTGCAGATGCCTTCCGGCTTCCCCGTCGCCACGGTTGCCCTGAACGGCGCGAAGAACGCCGCCTGGCTCGCCGCTCAGATCATCGCCCTGCACGACGAGCGCGTGGCCGGTCTCATCCGTGCCGAAAGAGAAGGCTACAAGGCCTCCGTCAGCAAGGCTGCCGCCGAGCTGGAAGCTAGGCACGGCGCGTAACCCCGTCCCCTTCGTTCCGGCCGTGCCTCCGGCCCCCGGAAACGCACATCCTTTTACCGTACAGGAGAGATGACCATGGACGCATCCATCAAACAGCTTGCCCGTGAACGCATGAAGGGCCATTGCCGCGTCTGCCCGCAGTGCGACGGCCGCGCCTGCTCCGGCGAGGTGCCCGGCATGGGCGGCCTCGGCACCGGTTCCTCCTTCCGCGCCAACGTGGAAGCTCTGGCCAGAGTGAAGCTGGCCATGCGCTGCCTCCATACGGCGGCCCAGCCCGACACCTCCACCGAAATTCTCGGTCTCAAGCTTGCGCTGCCCCTTCTTGCCGCCCCCATCGGCGGCGTGGCCTTCAACATGGGCGATGCCTCGCAGAATCCCGTGGATGAGGCCGCCTATGCCGAAGCCGTCATCTGCGGCTCCAAAAAGGCGGGCATCATCGGCTGCGGCGGCGACGGCGTGGGCTCTCTCATCACCGACTGCGCCTTTGCGGCCGTCCGCAAGGCCGAAGGCTGGGGCATTCCCTTCATCAAGCCCTGGGAAGGCGATTTTCTGTGGAGCAGACTGGAAGCCGCCACGGCCACGGGCTGCCCCGTGGTGGGCATGGACGTGGATGCCGCAGGTCTTGTGACCCTGCGTCTGCAGGGACGTCCCGTTTCTCCCAAGAGCGCGGAAGAACTGGCCGAAATCGCGAAGTTCGTGCATGAGCGCGGAGCGAAGTTCATGATCAAGGGCGTGATGACCGTGGCCGACGCGCGCATCGCCATCGACGCGGGCGTGGACGCTCTCGTGGTGTCCAACCACGGCGGCCGCGTGCTCGACGGCACGCCCGGCGGCGCCGACGTGCTGCCCGGCATTGCCGCGGCCGTGGGCGACCGCATTCCCGTGCTGGCCGACGGCGGCGTGCGCTCCGGCACCGACGTGCTGAAGCTCCTGGCCCTCGGCGCAAAGGCCGTGCTCATCGGCCGTCCCTTCTCCGTGGCCGCCATCGGCGGACAGACCGACGGCGTGGCCGCCTATGTGGCCGACATCAAGGGTCAGCTCACCTCGGCCATGGCCCTCACCGGCTGCGCCGACATCGCTTCCATAAGCTCCGACATTCTGGCCTAGGTCTCCGGCCGGTCCGGCAACACGGACCGGCCCTGCCCGGCGAAGCGTCCCGCCCGCGACTGAACGACGGGCGCAATGCTGCGCAGAAGACGGACGCACGGGTCTGAATCTCCGAACGCCCCGCCCCGCGCATCGAGGCGGAACATCGCCGAAAGGCACGACGACATTTCTACAGCATGATACAAGGCACAGGATTCGACCTTGCGGCCCTGCCGCGCATCAGAAGGCTGCTCGAGCTCTACGGCGAGCGTTTCGTCCGCCGCGTGCTCACGGACAGGGAACGCGAAAAGCTTCCTTCCGCCCCTCCTGACCGCACGGCTTATATGGCCGGACGCTTCGCCGCCAAGGAGGCCGCCGTAAAGGCGCTCGGCACCGGCTTTTCCGGCGGCATCGGCATGCACGACGTGGAAATTCTCTCCACCGGCTCAGGCAGCCCCCGCCTTCTGCTGCACGGCAAAGCCGCGGTTCAGGCCAAACGACTGGGCATAACGGCCCTGCACGTATCCATTTCCCATGAACGCGACATGGCCGGAGCCGTGGTCATTCTGGAGTCCTGAGCCGCATTCCCGCCTTCCCTCCGCAGGAAGGCAGGCCGCATGACGGCCGCATTTCTTGAACGCGCGGCATGACCGTTTCCGCCTGCCGCACAGGAGGAAAAACATGTTCGTCCCTGTTCCCACCCCGGAAGAAATGGCCCGCTGGGATGCCGCGGCCATAAGCTCCGGCATTTCCGAAGAAACGCTCATGGAAAACGCCGCGCGCGCCGCCATGGACGCGCTGCGTGCCCATGCCGCGGAAAGAAACGTCGTTCTGCCCGGCGCTTCCGTGCTTCTTATTGCAGGCGGCGGCAACAACGGCGGAGACGCCTTCTGCATGGCGCGACATCTTCTGGACGCCGGCGCAAGGCCCGTGCTCGTATGCACGCGCGAAAAGGAGCAGTACCGCGGAGCCGCCTCCCACTGGCTGCGCACGGCCCAGAGTCTCGGCGTGCCCGTCGTTTCCGCCGATGCCTGGGAGAAGGGCGCTACCGACGTTCCGGCACGGCCGGACATCGTGGTGGACGGACTTCTCGGCACCGGCTTTCACGGCGAGCTGCGCGAGAAGGAAAAAAGGCTCGTGGAAAAGCTGAACGGCCTCGACGCCCGTTTCGTTCTTGCCGTCGACATTCCTTCCGGCCTTTCCGCCCGCACGGGCCGGCCTTCGCCCGTTGCCGTGCGCTCCCACCTCACCGTCACCTTTCAGGCCGCCAAGCCCGGCCTGCTTCTTCCCGGGGCGCAGGACTTCACCGGAACGCTCGAGGTGCGTCCCATAGGCATGCCGAGGCGCGTGCAGGAAGAAAACCCGCCCTCGTTCCGCACCTGGCTTGCCGTCGATCCCCGCACGTTCGACCGCGGCGCGCCCTATGTGCCCGAGCACGGCGCATCCGCCCGCATCGAGGAGCTTTTCGACCGTCCGGCGACGCCGTCTTCCCGCGGCCCGGCCCACAAGGGCGCGGCCGGAAGGGTGATCGTGGCCGGAGGAAGCGCCGCCTACACCGGCGCCCCCTGTCTTGCGGCCTGGGCGGCGCTGCGCGCGGGGGCCGGACTCGTCACGCTGGCAGGGCCGAAGAACGTGCTCGACGCCGCCGGACTTTCCATGCCTGCCCTGACCCTGCGCGCTCTTTCCGGCCGGGCGCAGAACGGCGACTGGTGTGCCGAGGACGCGGAAGTCCTCGCCGACGTTCTGCCCACCTACGGCGCGCTGGTGTTCGGCCCGGGACTCGGACGCAGCGAAGGCGCCTTTGCCTTCACCCGAGCCCTCATGTGTCTTTCCCGCAGGCCCCCCATGGTTCTGGACGCCGACGCCCTGTTCGCCCTGGCAAAGGAACCGGAGCTTCTCTCGCAGCTGCGTCCCTGCGACGTGCTTACGCCCCACCCCGGCGAAGCGGCCACGCTCCTCGGCATGAGCGTGCACGACGTGCAGGCCGACCGCTTTGCCGCCCTCGAGGCTCTTGCCGCCCTTGCGCCCGCCGTATGGGTGCTCAAGGGCGAAGGGACGCTCATCTCCTGCCCGGGTGAACCTTCCGTCATTTCCCCCTGGCAGGTGCCGCAGCTGGCCGTGGCCGGTTCCGGCGACGTGCTCGCAGGACTCACGGGGGCCCTGCTGGCCCGCGGCCGCAAGGCTCCGCTTGCCGCCACGCTCGGCGTATGGCTCCACGCTTTTGCGGGAATGCGCCTCTCACGTGAATTTCCCATGCGCGGCAACGGCCCGCATGACATAGCCAACACCCTGCCCGCCGTGCTCGGTCTGGCAGGCGAAACGGGGGAACCATGCCCATCCTTCTGAAAAGCCCCGAGAACACCATGGAATTCGGCGCCATGCTGGCGCAGGCCATGGCCGCCTCTTCTCTTCGCACGCTCTACCTTTTCGCCGAACTCGGCGGCGGCAAGACCACCTTCACGCGGGGCTTCGTTTCCGCGCTGCCCGGCGGCGACAATGCCGAAGTGGCAAGCCCGAGCTTCACGCTGTGCAACGTGTATCCCACACGCCCCGAAGTGCTGCATGCGGATCTCTACCGTCTCTCCGAAGGCGCAACGCTTCCTGAAGAAATGGAAGAAATGCTGGATGAAGGCGATCCTTTTCTCATCCTTGAATGGCCTCAGTATCTGGCCGCCGACCGCTACGCATCGGAAAGACTCGACATTCATCTCTCGCCCGTGCAGGGAAACGGGGCAAAAGCTCTGGACAAGACTGAGGAATCATGCAAAACTTTTCGGCTGGCAACGATTGAAGCCCGCGGCGAAGCGGCTGAAAAGCTTCTGAGCGAGCTCATGGGCCGGCTTGAAAAGCGTTTTCTGCCCGCCCACGAGGCTTAACCGTTCCTTATCTCCTTTTTTCAGGATGTCCTATGCGTATTCTTGTGCAGAAATTCGGAGGTTCCTCCGTCGCCGACCTGGAGTGCATGAAAAAGGTGCGCGCCAAGGTGCTTGCCGCGCTTGAGGAAGGCTACAAGGTAGTGGTGGTTCTCTCCGCCCGCTACGGCCAGACCAACAGCCTGCTGGAAAGGGCCTATCAGTGGTCGGACGAACCCGATCCCGCAGAACTCGACGTTCTGCTCACCACCGGCGAACAGGAGTCGGTGGCGCTTTTTTCCATGCTCCTGCGCGACTCCGGCGTGAAGGCCCGTTCCTTCCTGGGCTTTCAGCTGCCCGTCGTCACCGACGATGCCTACGGCAACGCCCGTATCGACACCATCGACGCCGATACCATCAAGGAGGCCTTCAAGACCTATGACGTCGTCGTCATGGCCGGCTTCCAGGGCCGCACGCCCGACATGCGTCTCACCACGCTTGGCCGCGGAGGCTCGGACACGTCCGCCGTCGCCGTGGCGGCCGCTCTCGGCGACGAGACCCGCTGCGACATCTATACCGACGTGGACGGCGTGTATACCACCGATCCGCGCATGTGCAAGGACGCCCACAAGATGGAGCGCATCAGCTACGACGAAATGCTGGAAATGGCCTCCATGGGTGCCAAGGTCCTGCAGATACGCTCCGTAGAAATCGCCGAAAAATATAATGTTCCCGTCCGGGTGCGTTCCACCTTCTCGAACGATCCGGGCACGCTGGTCACCAAGGAGGACATCATGATGGAGTCCGTGCTCGTTTCGGGCATCGCATTTGATAAAGATCAAGCCAGAGTCACGCTCCGCGACGTGCACGACAGACCCGGTTCTGCGGCCAGCATCTTCAGCCCGCTGGGCAAGGCGGGCATCGTGGTGGACATGATCATTCAGACCGCCAGCCGCGACGGCGTCACCGACATGGCATTCACCGTGTCCCGCAAGGATCTGAAGCGCACCCTCGACGTGCTGGAAAAGGCCGCTCCCGCCTGCAGCAGCATCGAACATTCCTCCAACATCGCCAAGGTCTCCGTGGTGGGCGTGGGCATGCGCAATCACAGCGGCGCGGCCAGCCGTGCCTTCGACGCGCTCTACAAGGCCGGCATCAACCTCATCATGATCAGCACCTCGGAAGTGAAGATTTCCTGTCTGGTGGACGAAGCCGACCTCGAGCTTGCGGTCAACGTCCTGCACAAGGAATTCGACCTGTAGTCGTCCGGGCTTCGGCCCGGTCATGCCATATCGACAAAGGGGAGCACGCTCCCCTTTCTTTTTCCATCCGCCGCAAGGATACGGCGAGGCCGCCATGACTCTTCATCTGCCCGTTCCCGTCATCACCGTCCTTCTGCTCATCGGCTCCAACATCTTCATGACCTATGCCTGGTACGGACATCTGCGTCATCACTCCCTCACGTTTGTGGGAGCCATTCTGGTGAGCTGGGGCATAGCCTTCTTCGAATACTGCCTTCAGGTGCCCGCCAACCGCGTGGGCTACGGCTATTTTTCCGCCGCCGAGCTCAAAACCATTCAGGAAGTCATTTCCCTGACCATATTCGGCATATTCTCCACGCTCTATCTCGGGGAGAGCCTCACATGGAATCATGCCGTGGGCTTTGCGCTCATTGTGGCCGGGGCCTTCTTCGTATTCAAGGGATGACCTTTCCGCAAGCTGAGGCGTCACAAAACCTTATGTGTTGAACAAAAACGCCTTCTGACGAGCGGAGGCTTCTCCTACGGAGCTCCCGGCTTCCCCCTCCGGGATTCGCGCCCATGGTCCGGCCCTCCGCTTCAGACAAACGCCGCCGGGAGACGACGCGACTTTCAGACGCTTTCATGCGGAATCTGACCAGGACAGAACCATGATCTGCCATGTCGCCCTCTGCACGCCGCCCTACGCCACGCTGAGCTATCTGACGCCCGGAGAATTTCCCGACTTTCCGTGGCGCATCGGCCTTCGCGTGGCCGTACCGCTCGGCAACGGAGCCATACGCGCGGGCGTCGTCACGGCCGTGTTTGCCGACGACGACAAGAACGCCCTAAAAGAATGCGCCTCCGGTCAGCACGGCATGAAAAGAAACGGGGACATCACCCTGCGCCCCATCACCTGGCCGCTGGAACTCTCGCCGCTTCTTCCGCAGGACTATATGGAAACCGTGGAGCAGCTTGCCGCGCGTCAGTACTCCTCGCCGGGACGGGTGCTCGGCAACCTTCTGCCCCAGGGACTGAGAGTCACCGCGCGCATACGCGTGCGGCAGTATCTGCCCGACATTGACGGAAAAGGACGCAAGCCCCGCCTTTTCGCCCTGCGCGACATTCCCGCCATGCCTGCCGAAGAACGCGCCCCTCTGGCTCAGGACTTCATGCACGGCCGGGCGGAAATTCTCATGCTGGCTGAAGACGCCGCCGACGGCGAGCTCTGCGCCCTTGCCTGCGATCCGCCGTGGCCGGTGCGCCCCAACGCCGTGAAGCAGCGCGAAATGCTCGACTGGCTGCTGCAAAACGGCGTGGTGTCACGCAAAAGACTGCGCGAAGCTCTGCCCGACAGCTCCCAGACGCTCACGGCGCTCATCAAAAACAAGCTCGTGGAACTGCGCCCCGCCGCGCCCGACGAAGAGGAAGCGGAAATAGGCGAGGAGCTTCTGCCTCCGCCGGAGCCTCCCTTTCAGCTCACGGACGAGCAGCAGGCGGCTCTCGAAGAATACTGCGGAGAAATGGACGCTCTCGCACGGGGGGAAAAGCGTCCCTTCGCCCATCTTCTTTTCGGCATCACGGGCAGCGGCAAGACCGCCGTGTATCTGGAACTCGCCCACGCCTGCCTTCAGAGAGGACGCTCCGCGCTCATTCTCGCCCCGGAAGTGGCCATAGCCCTCAAGCTGCGCCGGGACGCCGAACAGCGCTTTCCCGGAATGCCCATATTCTTCTACCACGGCTATCAGAGTCAGCAGCAGCGGGAACGCACCTTCCGTCGTCTCGCCGCCCGCAGGGACCCGTGTCTCATCATCGGCACGCGCTCCGCGCTCTTTCTGCCCGTGCCGCCGCTCGGGGCCATCGTTCTGGACGAAGAGCACGACGGCTCCTTCAAGCAGGAAGACCGCCTTCCCTATCAGGCCAAGGAGGTTGCCTGGGAACGGGCGCGCAGACACAGGGCGCTGCTCATTCTCGGTTCGGCCACGCCGGACATCAAGACCTTTCACGCTGCAAAAGAAGGCCTCTTTCCCATCTCGAGGCTGACGCACCGTACGGGCGGAGGCACCCTGCCCTCCATAGAACTTGTGGACATCAAGGATCAGCCGGCCTCAAAGCTTCTTTCCCCGCGGGCCGTGGAGGCCCTGAGAGAAACCGTGCAACGCGGCGAACAGGCCGTGGTGCTGCTCAACCGCAGAGGCTATGCTCCGCTCATGTACTGCCTGAACTGCGGAACCGTGGCAAAATGTCCCAACTGCGACATAGCCCTCACCTATCACAAGAAGCGCGAGCAGCTCGTCTGCCACTACTGCGGGCATACGCGTCCCTTCCCCTCTCCCTGCGAAAAATGCGGGGGGCTGAATTTCCTGCCCATGGGAGAGGGCACGGAAAAGCTGGAAGAAAGCCTCGCCGGGGAAGAACTTGCCGGAGCGCTTCCGCCGGGCGGCCGCGTGCTCCGGCTCGACCGCGACAGCACGAGCCGGCCCGGACGCATGGAGGAAATACTCGCCGCCTTTGCCCGACAGGAAGCGCAGGTGCTCGTGGGCACGCAGATGCTCTCCAAGGGGCATCACTTCCCCAACGTCACGCTTGCCGTGGTGGCCGACGGCGACATGGGCCTGAACATGCCCGACTACCGCTCGGCAGAGCGCACCTTTCAGCTTCTCGTGCAGTCGTCGGGGCGCGCCGGACGCGGAGAGAAACCGGGGCGCGTGCTCATTCAGACAAGAGACATTCATCACTACTGCTGGGACTTCGTGAAGACGGGCGACTACGAAGGCTTTTATGAACATGAAATCGCCCTGAGAAAGCAGCGCCGCTACCCGCCGTTCGTCAAGCTGGCGCTTGTCCGGCTCTCCTATCCGTGGGACTGGAAGGACGGACAGAGCCGCGTGAACGCCTTTGCCGCAGCCCTTCGGAGCCACGGCCGGGCCCTCGGGCTTACCGTGCTCGGGCCGGCTCCCGCGCCGCTTGCCCGCATTCAGGGCCGCATGCGCTTTCAGTGCCTCATGAAGGCCGATTCCTGGCAACACGTGCGTCAGGCCTACGCTCTCGCGCTGAGAGACCTCGGCAACATGCCCCACGAGCTCAGAATATCCCTCGATCTCGACCCCGTGAACATGCTCTAGCATGCGCGGACGCCGCAAACGGCCTCCGCCGGGAAAAGGGCGAGAGCCTGAAGCGCACGCGCCGAAGACGAAAAAGGCCGGGCCGCCCGCAAGGGGAACGGCTCCGGCCTTCACGACTGACGAAAACCGACCGATCAGAACTTATACACGTCCAGAGAAATGGCGGAAGAGGGCTGTCCGTCATCGCCGGGGAACACGCGGGCACGCACCTTGTCGCCCTTCTTGAGGTCGGCGATGCCCTTCTTGGTCTCCCAGGTGAAAATGTCGGCGTACACGTTTTCCACCAGCGTGTTGTCCGTCACCTTGACGGTGGAAACTTCGCCCTGCTTGTCCTTGAGGGTGAAGGTGCCGTTCTTGACGTCAACGCTCTCCACAACGCCGCGTTCCACGACGAAGAGCGGGAAGGTGACCACGATTTCCTCACTGGGCGCCACGATGACGAAGGGAGTATCGGCCACGGTCTGCTTCGCCGCCTTGGGAGCGGGAGCGGAATCGGCGGCAAGGGCCATCGCGGGAGCCAGAAGGATACCACAGCAGAAACCGGTGAACAGAGTCTTGATGCGCATAAGTTCCTCACTTGTTGATCATTGGAGGAACGGCACGCCTCCGGTCACAAGAGCGTCATGCAGCAGATGGCGCAGCCTGTCCGCCATGGGACCGGGACGGCCGTCGCCTACAGGCTTGCCGTTGTAGTGCGTGACCGCCACGCACTCGCATGTAGTACCAAGTACCAGAATCTCGGAGGCCTGTTCTACTATTTCTTCAGTGATATCAGTGATAACTACGGGCATGAAGTCCCGGGCGATCTCCATGGCCCGTATGGCCGTGGTGCCCGGAAGCGCGTGACGGAACCTGGGCATGAGCATGCGCCCCTCCCTGTCCACCAGCGCCACGTTGGCAATGGCGGCCTCGGCAAGAAAGCCGTCGTCATCGAAGGAAAAGGTAAGGTCCACGCCCTTTTCCCGGGCTTCCTTCGCCATGAGGGCGTTGGCGAGATAGTTGGTGGACTTTATCTGCGCAAGCCATTCCTGCTTGGCCGGAACGGCGCTTCTTGCGGCCGTAAGGCCCTTCTCCCAGAAGGACTCGGGAAGCGGCTTTCCCCGGGTGGCCACAATGTACAGACTGCTTTCAGGACATTCCGCAGGATCCACGCCGAGGCCGCCGCAGCCTCGGCCGAGCAGAACCTTGAGACCGCCGTAAGGCTCGCCGCCGGCCTTCGCCACGTCGAGCATGAGGGCCCGCACCTCCTCCCACGGGCAGGGAGGCACCAGCGACAGCGTGGAGGCGGAATGCTTCATGCGCTCAAGATGGGCGTCGAGCTGCACGACGCGGCCTTCAAGGAAGGTGAGACTTTCAAAAATGGCGTCGCCGCGGTGCACCATGTGGTCGTCCAGCGGCACGAGCAGAAGACGCGGATCCCGACAGATCGCTCCCATGCGATGTTCGTAAAAGGCCGTGACACTGGCCGCGCCCCTGCGCGGCAGATCCATGAGCTTCGCCGTCCACTCGGCGGCGTCTATGACGGGAACAGACATGACACACTCTCCATGCTGGCACGAAGGCCAGAATTTCCTACCGGCGCGGCACGGGGCGGCAGCGCAGGGACGCGCTCCCAAAAGCTCCATGCGCGAACCGGCACAGCGACGGGCGGCGCCCGAAACGCATGACGGCGCCGCGACAGCAACATTGCTCTAGCTCAAAAAAAGGCGGGAGTACAGGCATGAGACCTCTTTCGGGCACGAAAAAAGGCCTGCCGAAGCAGGCCCTTCTTGCACGGGACACCGCCCTGGACTACGCCTCTTCGCCGCCGTTGAGTTCCATGCGGAACTTGCGGGAGAGACGGAACACCACCACCTTGCGGGGAGGCAGGGTGATGGATTCATCAGTCTGCGGGTTGCGTCCCTTGCGGGCGTTTTTGTCATAGGCTTCAAACTTGCCGAATCCGCTGATGAGAAGCGCGTCATCCTTCTTGATGGCCTGCTTCATCAGTGCAAGCAGGTTTTCAACGATATTCTTCACTTCCGCACGGTTGCGGCCGAGATTCTTGTCATTGTATACCGCTTCCACAATGTCAGCCTTGGTCAGAGCCTTGTTCATGCTTTCCTCCTGCCATTCCTTCCTGATACGGATTTACTATTCCAGACACGAGGCCACTTTCGCGGCCATGGCCTGCATGGCTTCGGCGTCGGGATAATTCCCCTGCTCCCACACGCCGAGCCCGTCCCCGTCGAAACGGGGAATGATGTGCCAATGGATATGAAACATGGTCTGCCCTGCGGACAATCCGTTATGACGTTGAATCCCGTGGCGCCGGTGGCCTTCATGACGGCCGCCCCCAGCTTCTTCAACGCGGAAAACACCGCAGGCGCGATGTCGCAGGATACTTCAAGCATGTCCTTATAGTGCTTTTTGGGGATCACCAGCGTGTGGCCGGGATGCACGGGAGAAAGATCAAGAAATGCCAGGACGACATCATCCTCGTATACCTTCGCGCAGGGAATGTCCCCGTTTGCGATGAGGCAGAAAATACATTTTTCTTCAGACATGACAGTACAGACCTCCAGAGACCTCTCGCGTTTTTGACGCGGGGAAGACCTTGTCATCCTAAGCGCAAGCGATTAGAACATCAAGAGCTTTTCTCCCAAGGAAAAAAAATGTCACCTCTTTCGCCTCATTTTGGTCATGCATCGTTAGACCGCGTCATTTTCAAAACAGGGGCACGACAGCACAGAGCCGATCGCATCATTCCGGTATTTTTGCCTTTTCTCGGATGCCCGGGACACTGCGTGTACTGCGCGCAGGACAGGCAGACGGGCGAAGGAGCATCGAAAGGCGTTCGCGCCATCCTCGAAAAAGCCTGTGCCGCAACGACCGAAATGTCGCCTTGCCGTCCCGGAGAAGGCCGGGAGCTCGCCTTTTACGGAGGCACCTTCACGGCTCTTCCCCCATCCGACCGCAGTTCGTGCCTCGATTTTCTGGGCAGACTCCGCAGGGAAGGACGCATCACGCGCGCCCGCTGCTCCACAAGGCCGGACGCTCTTGCCCCGGACGTGCTGGAAGAACTTTGTCGAAGCGGCGTGGACCTCGTGGAACTCGGCATACAAAGCTTTGACGATCACGCTCTTGCCCTTTCCCGCAGGGGATACTCCGGCAAAGAGGCCGAAGAGGGATGCAAAAAGGTGCTCGAAGCCGGCCTTTCACTCGGCGTACAGCTTCTTCCCGGCATGCCGGGAAGTTCCCCGGACGTCTTTCTTGACGACGTGAAGAAGGCGCTCTCCATTTCCCCCTCCTGTCTGCGCTTCTATCCCTGCCTCGTTCCCGAAGGAACCGTGCTCGCGCGCTGGTACCGAGAATGCCGCTACGCTCCATGGACGATAGAAGAAACCGTGCGCACACTGGGGGAGGCCCTTCGTCTCGCCTGGCAGGCGGATGTTTCCGTCATCCGGCTCTCCGTGGCCCCGGAACCCGCCTTCGACGCCGCGCTCATCGCCGGTCCGAGACACCCGGCGCTCGGAGCGCTCATCCAGGCCGAAGCGCTTCTTCTCTCCGCAGAGGACGCCGTGCGCAGACTCGGACGCTGCCGAGCTCCTGCCAGGGATTCATGTACGGCGACAGGGGCGCATTGAAAGCGCGCTGGCTGGCTCTCGGCCTGAAGCCGGAAAACATCGCATTTGACGCAAACGCCCGCAGCGCCACCCTGTTCTGAGCGCTCCCGGCTCCCGGATTCCCTGCAGGAGCAGGAGAAATGCGTCATTTCTCCCGTCCGGGACTTGACGCTCCCCCCTTTTAACGTATGTTCCTTGACGACGGAGGCTCAACCTCCCTTTGAAATTCCTACTTGTGAGCGAGCTATGGGCAAGGATCTGATTATCGTGGAGTCACCGGCCAAGGTGAAGACCATCAAGAAATTTCTGGGAAACAAATACATGGTGCAGGCCAGCGTGGGTCACATCCGCGACCTGCCCACCAGAGAAATCGGCGTGGACGAGGCCCACAACTTTGCCCCTCACTACGAAATCATCAAGGGCAAGGAAAAAGTGGTACGCGATCTTCAGGACGCGGCCTCCAAGGCCGACACCGTCTACCTCGCGCCCGACCCCGACCGCGAGGGTGAGGCCATAGCCTGGCACATCGCCGAAGTCATCAAGAACAAGGCGAAGAACATCAAGCGCATCCAGTTCAACGAAATCACCTCCCGCGCCGTGAAGAACGCTCTGGAGCACCCCCACGACATCAATCCCGACCTCTTCGACGCGCAGCAGGCCCGCCGCGTGCTCGACCGTCTCGTGGGCTACAAGATTTCGCCTCTGCTCTGGAAAACCGTGAAGCGCGGCATCTCCGCCGGGCGCGTGCAGTCCGTGGCGCTCCGGCTCATCGTGGAACGCGAAGAGGAACGCCTTGCCTTCGTGCCCGAAGAATTCTGGACCTTCCGCGCCCTGCTTGCCGGAGCCACGCCTCCTCCCTTCAAGGCCGAACTCGTCAAAATAGAAACGAGCTTCGCCAAAAAGCTCAAGGAACTTTCCGAGACCGACGGAGACGGCAGGGACAAGGAAAAGAGCTCCCGCAAAATTCTCATTGCCAGCAAGGCCGCGGCCGACGCCATGGAACAGGCCATGGCCGGTCAGCCCTTCGTGGTGTCGCAGGTGGAGGAAAAGGAGCGTTCCCGCAATCCGCTGCCGCCCTTCACCACCTCCACGCTGCAGCAGACGGCCAACCAGCGCATAGGCTTCACCTCCAAGCGCACCATGGCCACGGCCCAGCGTCTGTACGAAGGCATAGAGCTCGGCGAAAAGGGAACCACGGCACTCATCACCTACATGCGCACCGACTCCGTGCGCATCGCCGACGAAGCCAAGAAAAGCGCCGCCGACTACATAGAGCAGCGCTTCGGCAAGGACTACATGGCTCCCGGAGGCAAGGGACGTTCCTTCAAGGGCAAAACCTCCGCGCAGGACGCCCATGAAGCCGTGCGCCCCGTCGACATCACGCTGACGCCTCAGGACGTGAAGGATTTCCTCACCCCCGACCAGTACCGTCTCTACAACCTCATCTGGTGCCGCTTCGTGGCCTCGCAGATGGCCGCCGCCACCTATCACGACACTTCCGTCACCCTGACATGCGGTCCCGGTCTGTGGAAGGCCAAGGGCGAACGCCTGCTCTTCCCCGGTTTTCTCGCGGTGATGCCCCGTTCCGTGGATGAAGAGGAGGCCGCGCTGCCCGCCCTGCGCGAAGGCGAAGTCGTCACCCTGCAGAAACTGGAAAAGGAACAGAAGTTCACGCAGCCTGCGCCGCGCTACACCGAGGCCTCCCTGGTCAGGGAACTGGAAGAACGCGGCATCGGCCGCCCCTCCACGTATGCCACCATCATTTCCACCATCGAGGATCGCGAATACGTGCGCCTCGAAGACAAGCATTTCGTGCCCACCGACCTCGGCAAGGTGGTCTGTTCCCAGCTGCGCGACCACTTCGCAAGGCTCATGGACGTGGGCTTCACCGCCGAAATGGAAAACAATCTCGACAAGGTGGCCGATGGAGAGCTCGGCTGGGTCGACCTCATGAAGGACTTTTCAAAGGACTTCAATCCCACGCTGGAAGCCGCGGCAAAGAACATGGCTCCGGTGAAGGGAGGCCTCACCACCGACGTTCCCTGTCCCGAATGCGGCAAGCCCCTTGTGGTGAAGTTCGGCAAGAGCGGAGAATTCCTGGCGTGCACGGGCTATCCCGAATGCCGCTACACCACCAATTTCACCCGCGACGAAAAGGGCAAGATCATTCCTCAGGAGCGCCCGAAGGAAGAACATCAGAAAATGGGCACCTGCCCCAAGTGCGGCGGCGACGTCATTCTCAAGCAGTCCCGCACGGGAAGCCGCTTTTTAAGCTGCTCCCGCTATCCCGAATGCGACTACGCCGCTCCCTTCTCCACGGGAGTGACCTGCCCCAAGTGCGGCAAGGGAACACTGGTGGAAAAAAGCTCCCGCAAGGGCAAGCTGTTCTACTCCTGCTCCCGCTATCCCGAATGCGACTACGCCGTATGGGACTGGCCCGTGGCCGAAACCTGCCCGGAATGCCAGTCACCCATTCTGGTCATCAAGACGACCCGCGCGCGCGGTCGCCACATAGCCTGTCCCAATCCCAAGTGCCGGTACACAAGGGAGCTCGACGAAGGACAGAACTGACGCCTGTCTGACAAAGGGCCCGGGAACACGTTCCCGGGTCCTTTTCCTTCCTCTGCCGGCTTTTCCCCGTCCGATGGTGTCCGGCCACCTCCCGGCCCTCTTCCGCCGTTGCCTTGCCATCCCTCCGTGCCTCCGAAAGGCATAAGACCGGCCCCGCTCTTCCGGCCCATCTTTCTGCTCCCCTCAGGCTCCCGCTCTCGCGCCGAAAACCGTCGCTCCCTTCCCTGAAAATCCATTTTTGCATCAAAAAACACGACACGGGCCACGACTGGAACCAAAACGGACTCAAGGACAGATCATCCCAAGCCATTTTCATTCCAACCGTCTGCCATGACACAAAAAAATATTCCGGCACGAACTTTGCAGAGAATCATGCGTCAACAGGCATGGACAAAGTCCTGCAAACCCTTACTCTAAGGAGCACGCATGAACACCACCCTCAAACGGGCGGTCGCGTTCGGAGCGGCGGCGCTGTGCGCCCTGCTTTCCGTTCCCCGTCCCGGAGCAGCTGCCATGGAAAGCCCTTCCTACTGCGACACCATTTCCCAAAGCACCAATCCCCTGGCCACGCGCGGCATGGTGACCTCTCCCAATCATCTGGCCACGCAGGCAGGACTCGACATTCTGCGCCGCGGCGGCAACGCCGTGGACGCGGCCATAGCCACCGCCGTCACGCTTGCCGTGGTCTATCCGCAGATGTGCACGCCCGGCGGCGACAACTTCTGGCTCATCTACAACGCCAAGACGGGAGAACTCAGAGGCCTGAACGCCAGCGGCCGCGCAGGATCGAAGGCCACCATCGACTTCTACGCCTCCAGAGGCCTGAAAAGCATTCCCTCCCGGGGCTATCTTGCGGCCAACACCGTCCCCGGCACCGTTTCCGGCTGGGACTAGGCCTACCGCTACAGTCAGTCCGCCCTCAAAACGGCCATGCCCTGGAAGGAACTCTTTTCCTCGGCCATTTCCTACGCAGAGGACGGCTTTCCGGTAAGCACGTCCCTTGCCTTCTGGAGCGCCGTGAACGCCGATCCCGACGACAAGGTTTTCCGCGACCTGCAGAGATTCCCGGAATTCGCCCGCGTGTTCATGAAGGACGGCAGTCCCCTCGTCACGGGCGAAATGTTCCGCCAGCCGGACCTTGCCGCCACGCTGAGCGTCATGGCGGAAAAAGGCGCCGGAGAATTCTACAGGGGAAGCATTGCCAGGAAGATCGTGGCCGATCTGGAAAAAAACGGCGGCCTGCTCACGCTTGAGGACTTTGCCTCGCACAGGGCCGAATGGGTCACGCCCATACGCGTGAACTACCGGGGACTTGCGGCCTGCAACCTGCCGCCGAACACGCAGGGCATGGCATCCCTCGAAATTCTGAACATCCTGAACAACTTCAACGTGAAGGCCATGGGCGAGGGCAGCGCGGATTACTACCATGCCCTCATCGAGGCTACCAGGGAGGCCTTCATCGACCGAGACCGGTATCTTTCCGATCCTGCCTTCGTTTCCATTCCTCTGGACGAGCTGCTTTCGGAAGAGCACGGCAAGGAGCAGGCTGCGCGCATCGACATGAAAAAGGCGGCCGGCCCCGGAGCTCCCCTCGATCCCAAGGGCGACACCGTCTGGCTCGGCGTGGTGGACAAGGACGGCAACGCCGTCTCTCTCATCCAGAGCATCTATCACGACTTCGGTTCCGGCATCGTGGCCGAAGGCACCGGCGTGCTCCTGCAGAACCGCGGCAGCTTCTTTTCTCTTGATCCGAAGCATGTGAACCGTCTTGAGCCCGGCAAGCGCACCATGCACACG
>OODJ01001560.1_pt1 | contig 17745 bp, 19 predicted proteins | sample 1671611 | NCBI WGS metagenome assembly OODJ01 (sample SAMN06348174, study PRJEB24527) | human gut metagenome | biome: human gut; feature: ankylosing spondylitis patient; material: feces | host: Homo sapiens | place: China | collected 2015-10 | reverse complement strand
AAGAATGACCGATCAGCGCATTGCGTGGGGTTGGGGTCTGTCCAGCGTGGATGCGGCCGGCAACACTTTGGACGTATGGTACCCGGAACTGAAGCTTGGCGAGGCTCCGGAGGAGGTGGCACGCCCGAACCATAATTTCGGCAATCTCGCCCATGAGGGCGTCGATGCGCGTGGCGTGCGCCGCATTCCGGTGTTCACGGTGTCGAAGCTTGACGAACCGATCGAAGACGCAGCCGACGCATACCTGCGTCTGCATCTGCTGAGCATGCGTCTCGCCAAGCCGAACACCCTGAATCTGGACGGCATTTTCGCAGCCCTCAACAATGTGGTATGGACCAATTATGGCCCGTTCGCGGTCGAGGATTTCGCGCTGCGCAAGCTTGACGTGATGGCCGCGGCGAACCAGTGCGTTCCGGGACTGCCGAAGGTTGACGTGAACGTGCTGTCGATCGACAAGTTCCCGCGCATGATCGACTACGTGGTTCCCTCCGGCGTGCGCATCGGCGACGCCGACCGCGTGCGTCTCGGTGCCCACCTGTCCGAAGGCACCACCGTCATGCACGCCGGCTTCGTCAACTTCAACGCGGGAACTTTGGGCGTCTCAATGGTCGAAGGCCGTGTCTCGCAAGGCGTCGTCGTCGGCAACGGCTCCGACATCGGCGGCGGCGCTTCCATCATGGGCACCCTGTCCGGCGGCGGCAAGCTCCGCAACTCCATCGGCGAGCACTCCCTGCTCGGCGCGAACGCCGGCATCGGCATCTCGCTCGGCGACAACTGCGTCGTCGAAGCAGGCCTGTACGTCACCGCCGGTACCAAGATCACCGTCTGGGACAAGGCCAAAGCCGCCGCCGGCGAACCGCTGGACGTCGTCAAGGGCGCCGATCTGAGCGGCAAAGACAACATCCTCTTCATCCGCAACTCCGTCAACGGCCGCATTGAGGCCCGCTACCGGAAGACGGGGATTGAGCTCAACGCCAAACTGCACAAGAACTGATTGTGCGCTGGCGGAGCGTCCTCTGCATTATTCCTCGGGCGACATGTCTCAGTGCATATGGTTCTTCCGCCCCGGCGGCGAGGCGGAAGAACTTGCTCCATGCGTTTCCGACCCGAATGCAATGCCGTGTGTACAACGCCCGCGAAATGCCATAATGCGGACGTTGTCCCGCATAATCGCGGGAAACAGCGCACACACCCGTTGCCGCGAGCCACGGGTATTCCCGAAAACGCTGGAATTCCAACGAAACGCAGCAAGGCAAGTAGGGTCTCCAGGGAAATCGTTTGTACAACTTATGCATTTGACCGAAATGCATAAGTTGTACAAACGAGTCTGCAAACACAACGGCGTCGACGAACCGTCGACCAATCATCTCCGGAATACGGAGTAGTCGCCCAGCGCCACGGCAGGCTTCATCTCGGCGTAGTCGTGGTAGTCGATGCAGGCGTTCATGTACTCGTTGTGCTTGATGTCCAACGGATTCTCACTCTCCTTGAACACTTCGACAGCCTTATCATTGTCGTCGTAGATCACGTACACGTATCCGTACAGTCCGTCCGATTCCTCGTGCAGGAACCATGACTCGATATGCGCGCCCTCAGCCGGCATCGTCGCATTCGCTTCGGCCAAGTGATCGTTCAGATATCGGAACCATTCGCGGGCCAAATCCTCTTTGCCCGGCTTGATGCGGAACCTGTCCAACGAGGTATACATACTCATCCCCTTGTCTCATCATGCATGACACGGTCATTGTACAGGAGGGACATGTATGGCAGCGAATGACGACCATCAGTAAACACTGCGAAAATGCCACATGTAACTCGCGAAAGCTGAATCGAATCCGGCGCGACACGCCCAAAATGTGGATAACTCGGCAGCCTTTGACCACATTGTCCGTTCCGCTGGACGAAAAGTGTCTCCGTCGCATAGATTGCCATCAAGGATGATCCGCCGTCGCCAGACAATTCGCGGCAACGAACCACCAGGAGGAACAATGACGTCCGCAAATCAGCCACACTATGAGGATTCGCCGCCGATCACCGTGCAGTCCGCACCGACCATGCCGACTGCGGCATCGGCCCAATATTGCTCCTCATCGCATGATGCCTTGCGCACGCTCGGCTTTGCGCTGCTGGCGGCCGGCACAGTATCGGCACTGGCCGCAATCGCATGTTATATGTATCTCAATCGCGGCGTCTACAATCCCGCAGACGCCATCCTGCTGCTGGTTGAAGGCGTCGCGGCGTTGGCCTGCGTACCGCTGCTGGCGGCCGGCGTGGTCACTTCCGTCGTTGCATGGAAGAAACGCGATAAGTAAGAACAGCGTGGACGCGAATTGGCATTGGACCACCCCAGTCGCTACGCGACAGCCCCCCCGCCAGCGGGGGCGACAGTAGGATGACAGCGCTACGCGACAGGCCGATTGGGTACGCTAGTCGGCGGTTTCCAGACCAGTTGAGGCATGCCTGGCGCGCATAAGTTCCAGTGCATGGGCAAGATCGGCCGGGTAGTGGGATTCGACCGACGTCCAGAGATGGGTGCGGGGGTGGCGAAACTCCAGCTTCATCGCATGCAACCACTGACGGTCCAGGCCGAGCTCCCCGGCCAGCACCGGATTGGCCCCATACATCGGGTCTCCGACCAGAGGATGCCCGATCGAAGAGAAATGCACGCGAATCTGATGCGTGCGTCCGGTTTCGAGATTCACCGAAACCAGCGTCGCCTCGCCGAATCGGTCCAGCACGTCCCAATGCGTGACCGCCGGCTTGCCCGACGGCGTGACGCAGAAGCGGAAGTCCGACACCTTGGCACGGCCGATGGGCGCTTCGATGGTGGCCTTGTCCTCCTTGAGGTTGCCCTGGACCATCGCATGATAGGTCTTGACCACCTCATGCTCGGAGAACTGCCGCCGCATCTCCTTGTACGCCAGCTCTGACTTGCACACCAGCATCAGGCCGGACGTGCCCACATCCAACCGCGACACGATGCCCTGCCGCCCGGGAGCTCCGTATGAGGTGATGCGCACGCCGCGTTTGAGCAGGCTGCCCAATACGGTGGGGCCTGTCCATCCGGCTGAAGCATGTGCAGCGACGCCCACGGGCTTGTCGACCACGACGACATCGTCATCCTCATACGCGATGGCCATGTCGAGACACACCGGTTCCGGCTCATGCCGTTCTTCGGCGATGTCGAATTCGACGGTCTCCCCATACAGCAGCGTGCCCGACTTGGCGATCGCACGATCCAGCACGCGGGCTTGGCCGGATTCGATAAGATCCGCCGCCTTGGCACGCGAGATGCCCAGCATCTTGGAAACCGCCACGTCGAATCGTGACCCCACCAATGCGTCGGGCGCCGGAACGAGACGGCTCATGAAGCGCTCCTCTCCGAGTCATCAGGCTGACGGCTCGAAACGGTCACCTCCGTCCGGGATGAGCCGGACGATGCATCCTGCACCATCGCTGACGAGTCCTGCGATTCGTCCGCCGTGCCGTCTGACTCCCCGTCACGCGCCACGTCACCGGCATCCTCCCCCAGATGCTCAATCCGATCGAGGTCCTTGCGACTGAACGGCACATCCAGCACAATCAGCACCACGACGCCGATGCCGGCCATCACCAGATAGATATCGGCGACATTGCCCACGGACCAACCATAATTCAGGAAATCAACGACCTTGCCATTGAGGAACCCGTCCGCATAGGCCACGCGATCGATCAGATTGCCGAACGCTCCGGCGAACGCGAACGCGAACATCACCGTCCAGCGCATCGATATCGTGCGTGCCGCCAGCACCGCCATCACCACGCACGCCACCACGGCGAGCAGCGAAATCAGCCATGTGCTTCCCGATCCGAGACCGAGCGATGCACCCGGATTATGAACCAGCGTCAACGAAAGCAGGCCCGGGATCAGCGGCACTGTACGCCCGTCGCCCAACGCCTGCTGCGCCCACATCTTGGTGAGCTGATCGATGCCCAGCGCCACGGCCGCCACACATGCAAAGACGGCTACGCGAACACGCAGCCGTCCTTGGATATCCTTCATCGACTATTCCGCCTGCTTGCCGATCTGGCTGTAGTTGTTCGTATCGGACACCTGACGAGACAGCTGGCCGAGGAACTCGGTCAGACGCGCACGGTATTCGGCTTCGAACTGCTTGAGGCCCTGAATGTTGCCCTCGATGACCTTGGACTGGGTGGTGAGCTTGTCACGCACCTGCTGCGCATACTCATCGGCGTTGGAGCGGGTCTTGCTGTCGTACTCGCCGGCGCGACGACGCACCTCGTCCTCATAGTTGTCGGCCTGCTGCTGCGTGTTCTCGCGGTACGTGTCGGCATCCTGACGGGTCTTCACCGAGTAGGCGTCGGCGTCGGAACGAGTGCGCTCCGAGTATGCGTCGGCATCGGAGTGAACCTGCTTGTTGTACTCATCGGCCTCGGTACGGGTGCGGGACGAGTAGTCGTTGGCCTTGGTGACCAGCTCGTTGTACTTGTTCTGGCTGGCCTCGGTGATTTCCTTCGCCTTGGCCTTGCCCTTGTCGACGTACTGGTCGTGCAGCTGCATGGCCAGCGTCAGCATGGCGGTGGCGCGCTCGGGCTCGCTGCTGGCAGCGGCGGCGGCACCAGCGATCTTCTGCAGGCTGCCGGTCTCCGTGTTCGGCTCGACCTTGGCGACCTGCTCGCGCAGCTGGTTCTCGCGCTGCTTGGACTCCTCCAGCTGACGAGCCAGATCGGAGGCCTGCGCGGCCTGCTGCTGCAACGCATCGAGGTGCTTCTTGGCATCGTTGAGCTGCTGCTGGTAGGAGGCGGCCTGCTGCTGCGCTTCCTGCAGACGTCCGCTCATGTCCCTGGCGCTGACGCGGTACTGGTCGCGCTCGTTCTGCACCGCGGCGAGCTGCGCGGCGACATCGGCCTTGCCGGAGGCCTGGGCGGCCTGCGCGGTCAGCTGGTCGATCTGGCCGCTGAGGCGATCCACCTGATCCTTGAGCTGCTCGTTCTGCTGGGACAGCGCGCGGTTGCTCTCCTCGGCTTCGGTGAGTTTCGCCGCAGCCACCTGAGCCGCCTGATCGTCCTTGCTGGCGACGGGCGCCGCGGACTTGAGCTGCTCGTTTTCGCTCTGCAGTGACTGTACCTGCGCAGTCAACTCGGAAATCTTGGAGTTGAGCTTGGCGACGTCGGGAGGAAGGGACTGCGTCGCCTGGCCACTTGCAACGGCCTGCTTGCCAAGCGCCTCGACGGTTTCCGTCACCTGATCGAGAAAATCGTCAACCTCGTCGACATCATAGCCTTCCTTGAAACGCACGGTCTGGAAGGTATGCTCCCGTATATCTTTAGGCGTCAAAAGAGCCATAAAACTTACACCTCGCTTTGGGCACGATGCCTCGCTGTGTTGGTATCACCTTCCGATGCTAGCACGAACCCTGAAAGAACTCTCGCCGTATGCGTGATTACGGCGCGATTTACACCAATATTCTCAAGGCGACAAGTGCGGTGTACAGCACGATGAAGCTGACGTCCATCGCTATAGGCCCCATCGGTATGGGCCGGATGTAGCGTCGCAGCCAGCGCAACGGCGGCTCGGTGAGCTGGTAGACGACATTGATCAGCGATGCGACGACGCCCTTGGGATACCAACGCGGCGCAAGCACCGACACCCAATCCAGGATCATACGGACGAACAGCACCGTGATATAAGCGTCGATAATCCAGTCAATCACCAGACGCACTATTGTGAACACCATGCCTTCCAGCCTATCAAAACGGCATACAGCTTCATTGCCGTCAGCTGAACGTCAACTGGGCATTACCGCCGCCGCTGTCATGACGACGAATCGTCTACAGCCGCCAATCCGGACGACCGCCGGCAGATCAGTCGGCGAACAGGTCGTGCGCCGAGGACGGCGCCTGCGGCTCCTCCACCTTGATGTTCACCTGGGCTGGGCTGAGCAGGAACACGCGCGGAGTGACACGCTCGATGGACCCGCGCACGCCGAAGACGACGCCCGCGGAAAAGTCCACGATGCGGTACGCCACGGCCTCGGAGACACCGGTCAGGTTGAGCACGACGGGCACGCCGTCGCGGATAGCACGCCCCACCAGCTGCGCGTCCTCGTAGGACTTCGGATGAATCGTGGTGATGCGGCTCACGCGACCCTGGAACGGATTCGACTCACGACTGGGCGCGGATGTCGGCGACGATGGCGCAGCCTGGGACACCGGAGTGACCGAATGATCGTCGTCGAATCCGGGATCCTCATCCTGGATGTCCATCGGCTCGTCGTCTTCGGCAACATCCGCCATGCCCAGATACTGCATCGCGTTCTTCATAAACCCAGCCATGACTGTTCAGTTCCTTTCGGCTCAGCGCAGAAAATCAGGGATATCGAGGTCGCCCAGGTCACCGGAGGAGACGATATCGTGCTCGGAGGTCTCGTCATCGATCGGCATCGACGCGGGGCCGCCCTTGCGCAGCGCGAAATCCGGCACCTGACGCGCCGCCGGATTGGTGGTGGTCATAGGCGTGTTCGCGGACGGCTGCGTGCGCACGGGGATGCTCGGCGCGACCGGCTGCTGCTGGTCGTGCGCATGCGTCGGCGTGACGGGGTCCGTGGTGTGGGAAGCCGGGATGGATGCGGCGGTCGTGGCGCCCTTCATCGAGGGTACGTTGGTGTTCTTGGAATCGGCGTCGAAACCGGCCGCGATGACCGTGACGCGGACCTCGTCGCCGTAGGCGTCGTCCAGGGACAGGCCCACAAGGGCGGGCACCTGCGCGCTCTCCGGGCCGGCGCTGACCACGACGCTGACCGTGTCGCCGCTGCGCAGGCTGCTGTCCGGCGTCCGCATCCCGGGCGGGACGCTGTGCGGATTTGGCTCCGGCGTTCCGGGCCGGTTTCGGCTCCTGGGTGCGGGCGGGACGCTGTGCGGCCTTCTGCGCGGGTTTCCGCGCCGGGGCGGCCTTGCGCAGGGCATATTCCGGAACCGGTCCCTCGGTGGGGATCGTAAGTCCGGTGAGTTTCTGGATGTCGCAGAGATACTCGAACTCGTCCTCCGAGCAGAACGACCACGCCGCGCCCTCGTGTCCCGCGCGGCCCGTGCGGCCGATGCGGTGGACGTAGGTTTCGGCCACCTCCGGCAGTTCGTAGTTGATCACCAGCGGCAGCTGGTCGATGTCGATGCCGCGGGCGGCGATGTCGGTGGCGATCATCACCCGGCACTCGCCCGACTTGAAATCGTTCATGGCCTTCACGCGGGCGTTCTGCGACTTGTTGCCGTGGATGGCGCACGACCGGATGCCGGCCCGGTTCAGGATTTTGGCCAGCTTGTCGGCGCCGTGCTTCGTGCGCGAGAATACGAGCACCTGCTGGGCGTCGGATGCCGAGAGCAGGTCGATCAGCAGCTGGCTTTTTTCGGCTTTTTCGGCGAAATGGACCGTCTGCGCGATGGTCTCGACCACCGACGCCGGGGGCGTGACGGTGACCAGCACCGGGTTGCGGAGGATTTTCGCGGCCAGCGCGGCGATCGACTCGGGCATCGTGGCCGAGAAGAAGAGCGTCTGACGCCGTTCGGGAAGCAGCGGCAGGATGCGGCGGATGTCGTGGATGAAGCCCATGTCCAACATGCGGTCGGCCTCGTCGAGCACGAAGAAACGGATCGTGTCGAGCGTCACGTAACCCTGCCCGATCAGGTCGAGCAGGCGGCCCGGGGTGGCCACCAGCAGGTCCACGCCCTTCTGGAGCGCGTCGACCTGCGGACGCTGGTTGACGCCGCCGAAGATCACGCAGTGGCGGATGGGGGTGTAGCGGGCGTAGTCGCGGCAGCACTCGTCGATCTGGATGGCCAGTTCGCGCGTCGGGGTGAGCACCAGGGCGCGGATCGGGCGGCGTCCCTTGGGGGCCGGTTCGGCGGCTAAAAGTTGGAGCATCGGCAGCGTGAAAGCTGCGGTTTTGCCCGTTCCGGTCTGGGCGCAGCCCTGGAGGTCGCGGCCTTCGAGTACGGGAGGAATGGCTTGTTGCTGAATGGGGGTGGGATCTGTGTACCCCTTTTCTCCGATGGCGCGCAACAGCGGCTCGGAGAGTCGTAAGTCTTGAAATTTCATAATAATCGGCGTAAAGGTACGATTTATTTTTCGGTTTCCGTGTAAAAATTCGTACCTTTACCCGTTCAAAACGTTAATTTGCGATTATGGATTCCAAACTCGTACTTTACAATACGCTCACCCGCCGCAAGGAGGTCTTCGAGCCGCTCGTTCCGGGCCGCGTGGGCATGTATGTCTGCGGTCCCACGGTCTACGGCGATCCGCATCTGGGCCACGCCCGGCCCGCCGTGACGTTCGACCTGCTGTTCCGTTACCTCAAGGCTTCGGGCTACAAGGTGCGCTACGTGCGCAACATCACCGACGTGGGTCATCTGGAGCACGACGCCGACGAGGGCGAGGACAAGATCGCCAAGAAGGCCCGGCTCGAACAGCTGGAGCCGATGGAGGTGGCGCACTACTACACGGAGCGTTACCACCGGGCGATGGACGCGCTCAACGTCGAGACCCCCTCGATCGAACCCTATGCCTCGGGACACATCATCGAGCAGATCGAGTTCGTGAAGAGGATTCTGGCCGACGGCTATGCCTACGAGGCGAACGGTTCGGTCTACTTCGACGTGGAGAAGTACAACGCCAAATACAACTACGGCAGGCTGTCGGGGCGCAACCTCGACGACATCGTCGCCAACACGCGCGAGCTGGACGGGCAGTCGGACAAGCGCCACTCCTACGACTTCGCGCTGTGGAAGAAGGCGTCGCCCGAGCATATCATGCGGTGGCCGTCGCCCTGGGGCGAGGGTTTCCCGGGCTGGCACATGGAGTGCTCGGCGATGTCCACGCGCTACCTCGGGGAGCGTTTCGACATCCACGGCGGCGGCATGGACCTGATGTTCCCGCACCACGAGTGCGAGATCGCGCAGTCGACCGCCGCGTTGGGCCACGATTCGGCCCGCTACTGGCTGCACAACAACATGATGACGGTCAACGGGCAGAAGATGGGCAAGTCGCTGGGCAACTTCATCACGCTGGAGGAGTTCTTCACCGGGTCGCACCCGAAGCTTTCGCAGGCCTATTCGCCCATGACGATCCGTTTCTTCGTGCTCCAGGCCCACTACCGCTCGACGCTCGATTTCTCGAACGAGGCCCTGCAAGCCGCCGAGAAGGGGCTGGACCGCCTGATGAAGGGCATCGAGACGCTCGGGAAGATCAAACCCGCGGAGGTCTCGACGGTCGATCCCGCCGAGCTGGGGACGCGCTGCGCCGAGGCGATGGACGACGACCTGAACTCGCCGATGGTCATTTCGGCGCTGTTCGACTGGGTGCGTACGATCAACCAGCTGGCCGACGGCTCGCAGACGATCACGGCCGCCGACCTCGCGGCGCTGACGGCCACCGTGCGCCGCTACGCTTTCGACATCCTGGGCCTGCGCGACGAGAAGGCCGCCGGGACGGCTTCGGGGCGCGACTACGTGACGCCGCTGGTCGAGATGCTTTTGGACGAACGCCTGAAAGCCCGTGTGGCGAAGGACTGGGCCGCCTCGGACCGCATCCGCGACGGACTCACGGCCGCCGGCATCCGCGTCAAGGACCGCAAGGACGGCACGGACTGGGAACTGGAATAAAACGCCTGCTGGTATGGGGAATCCGGACAAGATCGTAGCCGTCGGACTGGGCGAGGTGCTTTACGACCACGATGTCGTGACGGACGAATATACCTTCGGCGGCGCGCCGGCCAATTTCGCCGATCATTTCCTCAAGTGCTCCCGGCTGATTTCCGGTCCGGATGCGGCGGAGGTGCATGTGGTCAGCGCGGTCGGGGACGATGAGCGCGGCCGCGCGGTGTCGGCCGAACTGGAGGCCCGCGGGCTTTGCGACGGGCTTTGCCGCGTCGGGGAGCTGCCTACCGGCGTCGTCGACAAACGCCGGGATGCCGCCGGGGTCAACGCCTACGAGATTCTGCCCGGCGCATGGGATGCAATGACGTGGTCGGATGCGCTGGCCCGGCTGGCCGCCCGGACCGATGTGGTCTGCTTCGGTTCGCTGGCGCAGCGCAGCGCGGCGTCGCACGCTACCGTCGTCCGGTTTCTCGACGGGGTGATTCGCCGGGAGCGGCCGACGCTGCGCGTGTTCGACGTCAACCTGCGGCAGGATTTCTTCTCGCGGGAGGTGCTGGAGGAGTCGATGGCTCGCTGCAATATTTTGAAGATCAGCGACGAGGAGGCTCCGCGCGTGGCCGGATGCCTGACCGGATGTCCCGCCGCCGATCCGGGCGGGCTGTGCCGGGAGTTGCTCGACCGCCGGGAGAATCTCGAAATGGTCATCCTCACCGAGGGCGCCGAGGGCAGCCGCGTGTTCACCCGGAACCGGATTTCGGCCTATGTGATTCCCCGCGGGGAACGTGTCCGCCCTGTCGACACGGTCGGTGCGGGCGATTCGTTCACGGCAGCGTTTTGCGCGATGCTGGCCGCCGGGTACGACATCTGGCCGGCCCAGGCGTTCGCGTCGAAGGTCGCGGCTTTCGTCTGTTCGTGCGCGGGCGCCACGCCGGAGTACCCGGCCGCGGCGAAAACGGAATTTTCAGGGAATTTGTAACGTTTTATCTGATAAGGACAGAGACATGGAGACATACCGGTACAATACCTTGCGGTTTTTCAGGGTGCAGTTCGGCCTGCCCGCCCGGATGCCTTTGGAGTGGTGCGTCGTACGGGAGACCTCGCGTGCGGGCAGCGAATTGCGGCTCGGCGTCGCGCTGAAAGGAACGGGGCTGTACATCGACGTGGCGATGCGGCGGTTCTTCTCGCAGGTCGACATTCCGCTCATCGAGCGCCGCTGCTACCCGGCCGAGCGGATCAGCCGGGGGAATGACTACGAATACCGGAGCGCCGAAGGGTGGAGCTTCACTTGCCCCAAGCATTACATTTGCGATATTTATTACCCCGCGCGATTCAGCCGCGAACTGCTGGCGCATAGCGTGCTGTGAGGCAGCCCCGGGCGTGCGCGTCGTACGTGCGGGCCGGTAATGGAATTTTTAAGGGAATATAACTTATGACGGAGATAAAATCGGCGGCTTTGGAGCTTGGAACCGAGCGAATCCGGAAGCTGCTCGTGCAATATGCCGTGCCGGCGATCATCGCCATGACGGCCTCGTCGCTCTACAACATGGTCGACAGCATCTTCATCGGCCACGGGGTCGGGCCGCTGGCCATCTCGGGCCTTGCGCTGACCTTCCCGCTGATGAACCTCGCCGCGGCGTTCGGTTCGCTGGTAGGCGTGGGCGCCGCGACGCTGATTTCGATGCGCCTGGGCCAGCGCGACTACGAAACGGCCCAGCGGGTGCTGGGCAACGTGCTGGTGCTCAATCTGATCATCGGCATAGCGTTCGGCCTCGCGGCGCTTCTGTTCCTCGATCCGATCCTCTATTTCTTCGGGGCCAGCGAGGCCACGATCGGCTATGCCCGCGAATACATGACCGTCATTCTGCTGGGCAACGTGGTCACGCACATGTATCTGGGTCTGAACTCCGTGCTGCGCGCCTCGGGGCATCCCCGCAAGTCGATGTACGCCACGATCAACACCGTGGTCATCAATACGATCCTCGACCCGCTGTTCATTTTCGGTTTCGGCTGGGGCATCCGCGGAGCGGCTATCGCCACGGTGCTGGCGCAGGTCATCTCGCTCGTGTGGCAGCTGCGCATCCTTTCGAACAAACAGGAGCTTCTCCACTTCCGCCGCGGCATCTACCGCCTGCGGAAGAAGATCGTGCGCGACATGCTGGCCATCGGCATGTCGCCCTTCCTGATGAACCTCGCGGCGTGCTTCATCGTCATCCTCATCAACAAGGGGCTGAAGGAGTACGGCGGCGACCTGATGATCGGCGCCTACGGCATCGTCAACCGCCTGGCGTTCTTCTTCGTGATGATCGTGCTGGGCGTCAACCAGGGCATGCAGCCCATTGCGGGTTACAACTTCGGCGCGAAGCAGTACGACCGCGTGATGCACGTGCTGAAGCTGACGATGATCGGCGCGACGTGCGTCACCACCGCGGGATTCCTCCTCGGCGAGTTCATGCCGCGCCTGGCCGTGGGAATGTTCACCTCCGACGAGGAGCTGATCCGCCTGGCGGTCGAAGGCATGCGCATCGTCTTCTTCTGCTTCCCGATCATCGGTTTCCAGATGGTGGCCACCAACTTCTTTATGAGCATCGGCATGGCCGGCAAGGCGATCTTCCTGTCGCTGTCGCGCCAGCTGCTGTTTCTGATGCCCGGACTGATCTTCCTGCCGCACATTTTCGACGTCTGCACCGAGTGGAACGGCAGCTGGGGCGTGTGGTGCTCGATGCCGCTGTCGGACTTCCTGGCTTCGCTGGTGGCTTTCTTCATGCTGACTTACCAACTGCGGAAATTCCGGGCCATCGGTGCGGAAAACGCCGCCAAAGAGGGATAGGACTATGGAACAATTCGTCATCAACATCGGCCGCCAGCTGGGCAGCGGCGGCAGGACCGTCGGGGAGATCATCGCCCGCAGGTTGGGCGTGAAGCTCTACGACAAGGAGCTGATCAACCTGGCGGCGCGCGAGAGCGGCATCTGCCCCGAGTTTTTCGAGAAGGCCGACGAGAAGGAGTCGCGCGGCGTGATTTCGACCGTGGTCGGCTACCTGCGGGCGCCGTTCGTGGGCGACGACGGGGGCGTGACGAACGTGCTGTCGAACGACGCGCTGTTCAAGATTCAGAGCGACGTGATCCGCGCCGTCGCGGCGCGTGAATCGGCGGTTTTCGTGGGCCGCTGCGCCGATTACATCCTGCGCGAGAATCCGCGCTGCGTCAATGTCTTCCTCACGGCCGACGATGCCGACCGCATCGGCCGCATCCGCAGCCGGCAGGGATGCACCGCGGAGGAGGCCCGCGCGATGATGGAGCGCGTCGACGCCCGGCGCGCCTCGTATTACAACTATTACAGCTCGCGGACGTGGGGCGAGGCGGCGACCTACCACCTCTGCGTCAGCACCTCGCCGCTGGGCGACGAGGGCACGGCGGATTTCATCCTGGAGTTCGCCGCACGGAAACTGAACATGAAATTTTGAGCATATTATGGTACTTGCGGAACAGATCAAGGAGATCGAACAGCGCCGGGAAGCGCTGGAACGCTGTTTGGACATCGACCAGAAGCGCATCGACCTGCGCAACGAAGAGGAGAAAACCCAGGAGCCGAACTTCTGGGACAACCCCGACAAGGCGCGCGAGCAGCTGCGCAAGGTGGCGGGGATCAAGGCATGGGTCGAGGATTACGACGCCATTCGCAAGGATGCCGAGGACCTTCAGCTGATGCCCGACTTCGTGAAGGAGGGCGTGGTCAGCGAGGAGGAGATGGACGCCCACTACGCCGCGACGCTCGAAAAGATCGAAAAACTCGAAATGCGCAACATGCTGCGCCGCGACGAGGACAAACTCGGGGCCATTCTCGACATCAACGCCGGGGCGGGCGGCACGGAGGCGCTCGACTGGGCGTCGATGCTCATGCGCATGTACACCCGCTGGGGCGAGGCCCACGGCTATAAGGTCAAGGTGCTGGACTTCCAGGCCGGCGACGAAGTCGGGGTGAAATCCTGCACGCTGGAGTTCGAGGGGGAATACGCCTACGGCTACCTCAAGAGCGAGAACGGCGTGCACCGCATGGTGCGCCTGTCGCCGTTCAACGCCAACAACAAGCGTCAGACCACGTTTGCGTCGGTGTTCGTATCGCCGGCCGTCGACGACACGATCGAGATCACGGTCAATGCCGCCGACATCGAGTGGGACACGTTCCGTTCGTCGGGCGCCGGAGGGCAGAACGTCAACAAGGTGGAGACGGCCGTGCGCCTGCGCTACCACGCGAAAGACCCCGACACGGGCGAGGCGATCGAGTACCTGATCGAGAACATGGAGACGCGCTCGCAGCTGATGAACCGCGAGAACGCCATGCGCATCCTCCGCTCGAAACTCTACCAGCGCGAGCTGGACAAGCGTATGGCGACGCAGCAGGCGCTGGAGGCTTCGAAGAAGAAGATCGAGTGGGGTTCGCAGATCCGCTCGTACGTCTTCGACGACCGCCGCGTGAAGGATCACCGCACGGGCGTGCAGACTTCGGCCGTGGAGTCGGTGATGGACGGCGACCTGGACGCCTTCATCAAGGCCTATCTGATGGAATACGGCGCGCAGGCGTAGGGATTATTCCTCCCAATGATAAAGTCCGCCCACTTCTTTCCAGCCCGAATGCGTCTTATGTAGAAGGACGCCGCTGCCGTTGTACTCTTCCACTACCTCGGCAACGGCCTTGTCGAGTGATTTGTTCAGGACGATGTATCCGATTGCGGGGATTCCGAGATGCCATCCTTCCCAATGCCCGTTGATGACGTACCAGTAGTTTTGCAGGAAACGCATCCGCTTCCGGCCCGATTCTGCGGATGTCCGCTCTTCGTCGGGCCAGTATCCGTTTTTCTCCAGAAACAGTTCGAGAGCATCCTTGTATTCATCGGTGAGATAGAGCTGTTTTAACCCCGCTTGCCGGATTTGCGGTCGGAAATCGTCCAAAACCCTGTAATAGGCTCCCGCTTTGCGGAGAAGGTAAAATCCGTCGGTCGGAAATGTGGGAGGAGGGGAGCTTTCGTAATAATAATCGAACATGCTGTCCTCTGCGACACAGAACGTCAATTGCGATTGGATAACGACGTAGCGGTAGGCCGAATCGCTCCGGAAACCCCTCGGACGAAGCGTCGGGTCGGGATTGAAGAGGGTGGTAAAGAGATTGTAAACGTTACGCAGCGTGTCGTTCTGGTTGTCCGGAGCCGATGCGTTGGACGTATATTTCCGATGCCATGTCTCCAGAAACTCCTCCATCCCCGGTCCCGATTTGCAGGAATAGATTGAGTCGAGTTCCTGGGCTAACTCTTTTGCCCGGGATGGAGCGTAGCGAAAATCCGTATTGTCCGCCTCCGAGGGCAGCGCATCTTTCGTTGCCCAAAGGAAATAGCCTCCGATGAAACAGACAACCAGAAAAGACAGGGCCGGGAAAAGGTTCAGCTCGGAGCGATCCGTTTTACGAAGGTTCATGGCAGAGGCGCTTTTCCGCAAAGATAGCATTTTTCGGTGCAAAATATTATCTTTGCTCTATGAAGCGATCTGTTTTTATCCTTGTATTCACCATTTTTGCAGCCTTCGCCGCTCCGGCGCAGGTGAACGTCGGCATGACCGACACGGCGTCCTATTACCCGCTGCTGCGGGGACGGCGCGTGGCCGTGCTGGCCAACCAGACCTCCGTGGCGGAGCTGCCCGGCGCGCCGGGGGCCGATGCCTCCGGGCGGGTGCATCTGGTCGACCTGCTCCACGGCGAAGGGTTTGCCGTCGCGGCGATCTTCTCGCCCGAGCACGGATTCCGCGGCACGGCCGATGCCGGGGAGCGGGTCGCAAGTTCGGTCGACGCCCGGACGGGCATTCCCATCCGCTCGCTCTACGACGGCAACGCGAAACGGCCTTCGGACGAGGCGATGCGCTCGTTCGACGTGCTGGTCGTCGACATGCAGGACGTGGGTCTGCGCTTCTATACCTATTATATCTCGATGCTGCGGATGATGGACGCCTGCGCCGATTTCGGCCGCCGGGTCGTGGTGCTCGACCGCCCCAATCCCAACGGGCATCTTGTCGACGGACCCGTTCTCGACATGAAGTACAAATCGGGCGTCGGGGCGATTCCGGTCCCCGTGCTCCACGGACTGACGATGGGCGAAATCGCCCGCATGGCCGTCGGCGAAGGGTGGGCGAAGCCGTGCGACCTGACGGTCGTGAAGTGCCGCAACTACACCCATGCCACCGAATACCTCTTGCCCGTCGCTCCGTCGCCCAACCTTCCGACTGCGCGCGCCGTCTATCTCTATGCCGCGCTGTGCCCCTTCGAGGGCACGGTCGTGAGCCTCGGACGCGGAACGGACTGCCCGTTCGAAATCTACGGACATCCCGATATGACCGGACGCGCCTTTTCCTTTACGCCGCGCCCCACGGCCGGGGCCAAACATCCGCCGCTCGAAGGCCGGCTGTGCCACGGCGTCAACCTGCGCGGCATGCCGCTCTCCGAGGCCCGCGAAGTGGGATTCTCGCTGCGCTACGTGATCGACGCCTACCGCGATCTGGGGCTGGGGGACAGGTTCTTCACCCCGATGTTCGAAAAGCTGGTCGGCGCGGGATGGGTGCGCGGGATGATCGTGGCCGGGGCTTCGGAGGAGGCGATCCGCGCCCGCTGGGTTCCCGATGTGGAACGCTACCGCGAAAAGCGGGTGCAGTACTTGCTTTACGAATAGAATGATGGGGTTTTACGTCATTGCGAGGAGCTGCAGGCGACGTGGCAATCCGAAAAAAAACGCAGAGTCGGCCATGGAGAGCAGCTATGTATATATATTGACCAATAAACTGCATACGGTGCTGTATGTCGGCGTTACGACCTCGTTATCCCGGCGTATGAAAGAACATGCCGCCGGTCAGTCTGCATTTACGCGCCGCTATAACGTCCATAAGTTGATTTACGTCGAGGAGTATCGGGACGTTCGGGATGCAATCGCCCGGGAGAAACAAATCAAGAGTTGGAGCCGGAAACGGAAAATCGGGTTAGTAGACTCTCAAAATTCATTGTGGAAGGACTTATCGGACGGGTTCGTCTGATTCTTGATCTGGGCCGTAATGCCACAGCGCAGCAATCGGATTGCCGCGTCGCCTGCAGCTCCTCGCAATGACGTAAAAGCGCCCCGGATCGGAGCGCTTTTTCTTTTTCATACGGGCGTTACCCGATCCGCCTCGGTGATCTTCCGCAGGACGCGGCAGGGCGAGCCGACGGCCACGACTCCCGCCGGGATGTCGTGCGTGACGACGCTCCCGGCCCCGATCACCGTGTTGTCGCCGATCGTCACGCCCTGCATCACGACCGTGTGGCCTCCGATCCAGACGTTGTTGCCGATGGCAATGGGCAGCGAACGCATGATGCCCGCGTTGCGCTGGTCGGGCAGCAGGGCGTGGTTGACGGTGTAGATGCCGACGTTCGGCCCGATGAAGACGTGGTCGCCGATGGTGACGGGCGCTTCGTCGAGGATCGTCAGGTTGAAATTGCCGACGAAATGGTCGCCGACCGAAATCTGCGCTCCGAAATCGCAGTGGAACGGGCTGTGGATGCAGACCGACTTGCCGACGTGTCCGAACAGCTGCCGAATGATCGCCTCCCGCTCCTCCCGGCGGCTCGGGGGCAGCTGGTTGAGCCGGAACACCAGCTCCTCGGTCCGCAGCAGCGCGCCGCCGATTTCAGGACAGATGGCGTGGAGCCAAAGCCCGGCTTTCATTTTTTCGAGATCGCCCATGATTCGTTGGTTGTTGGGTGGGGGAAGCGGCTTTTCAAACCGCAAAAAGCACACCCCGTTGCCGAGGTGTGCTTCTCTTTCGGATATTCCGTGTTACTCCGAAACGATCGCCTCGCTCGGGCATACGCCTGCGCAGGTGCCGCAGTCGATACATTTGTCGGCGTCGATCACATAGATGTCGCCGGCCGAAATAGCCTCTACGGGGCACTCGCCGATGCAGCTGCCGCATGCAACGCACGAGTCGGTAATTTTGTAAGCCATTGTGTTGAGTGTTTATTGTTAAATGTGTGTGTGCAAATATAAAAACTTATTTGATAATATCAAAACCCGTGTAGGGAATCAG
>OODJ01001549.1_pt1 | contig 17807 bp, 2 predicted proteins | sample 1671611 | NCBI WGS metagenome assembly OODJ01 (sample SAMN06348174, study PRJEB24527) | human gut metagenome | biome: human gut; feature: ankylosing spondylitis patient; material: feces | host: Homo sapiens | place: China | collected 2015-10 | reverse complement strand
TCTCCAGGATCCGGGGGCTGATGTCCAGCAGCAGGCCCATCCGGGAGGGGATGCCTTTGAAATACCAGATATGGCTGACGGGGGTGGCCAGCTCGATGTGGCCCATGCGCTCACGGCGCACCTTGGCCCGGGTGACCTCCACGCCGCAGCGGTCGCAGATCTTGCCCTTGAAGCTGATCTTCTTATACTTGCCGCAGTGGCACTCCCAATCCTTGGTGGGCCCGAAGATCCGCTCGCAGAACAGGCCGTCCCGCTCGGGCTTCAGGGTGCGGTAGTTGATGGTCTCGGGCTTCTTCACCTCGCCGTAGGACCACTCGCGAATCATTTCCGGAGAAGCGATTCCGATTTTAATGGCGTCAAAAGTGGGATAACTCATGCTCTATGCTCCTCCTGTTCCTTAAAATTCATCGTCCGCGCCGTCGTAGGAGGCCTCCACCTCTTCCTCGGGCACATAGTCGAAGCCTGCGTCCGCCAGCTCGCTCTCGTCGGCGTAGCGGCTGCGGCGGTCGTCCTCGGCGTCCATCCGGGCCAGGTTGAAGGAATCCGGGGCGTTCTCGTCCTCCTTCAGCTCGATCTGGTTGCCGTCCTCGTCCAGCACCTGGATATCCAGGCACAGGGACTGCAGCTCCTTCACCAGCACCTTGAAGGACTCGGGCACGCCGGGGGTGGGTACGTTGTGGCCCTTGACAATGGCCTCGTAGGTCTGCACGCGGCCGGTGACGTCGTCGGACTTCACCGTCAGGATCTCCTGCAGGGTATAGGCCGCGCCGTAAGCCTCCAGCGCCCAGACTTCCATCTCGCCGAAGCGCTGGCCGCCGAACTGGGCCTTGCCGCCCAGGGGCTGCTGGGTCACCAGGGAGTAGGGGCCGGTGGACCGGGCGTGGATCTTATCGTCCACCAGGTGGTGCAGCTTCAGGAAGTACACATAGCCCACGGTGACCTTGTTGTCAAAGGGCTCGCCGGTGCGGCCGTCGTACAGCACGCTCTTGCCCTCGGGATCCAGGCCCGCCTCCTGGAGCATCTCCTGGATGTCGCTGTAGGTGGCGCCGTCGAAGATGGGGGTGGCCACCTTGCAGCCCAGCGCGTGGGCCGCGTAGCCCAGATGGACCTCCAGCACCTGGCCGATGTTCATACGGCTGGGCACGCCCAGGGGGTTCAGCACGATGTCCAGCGGCGTGCCGTCCGGCAGGAAGGGCATATCCTCCTGGGGCAGCACCCGGGACACAACGCCCTTGTTGCCGTGGCGGCCGGCCATCTTGTCGCCCACCTGGATCTTCCGGCGCTGGGCGATATACACCCGCACTACCATGTTCACGCCGGGCCCCAGCTCGTCGCCGTTCTCCCGGGTGAAGACCTTGGCGTCCACGATGATGCCGCTCTCGCCGTGGGGGACCTTCAGAGAGGTGTCCCGGACCTCCCGGGCCTTCTCACCGAAGATGGCCCGCAGCAGCCGCTCCTCGGCGGTGAGGTCGGTCTCGCCCTTGGGGGTGACCTTGCCCACCAGGATGTCGCCGGACTTCACCTCCGCGCCCACGCGGATGATGCCGTTCTCGTCCAGGTCCTTCAGGGCGTCCTCGCCCACGTTGGGGATGTCCCGCGTGATCTCCTCCGGGCCCAGCTTGGTGTCCCGGGCGTCGATCTCGTACTCTTCGATGTGGATGGAGGTGTACAGGTCCTCCCGCACCAGCCGCTCGTTCAGCAGCACGGCGTCCTCGTAGTTGTAGCCCTCCCAGGTCATGAAGCCCACCAGGATATTGCGGCCCAGGGCGATCTCGCCCTGATCGGTGGCGGGGCCGTCGGCCAGCACCGTGGGATCGTCGCCGCCGTGGACCCGCTCGCCCACGGAAACGATGGGCTTCTGGTTGATGCAGGTGCCGTGGTTGGAGCGCAGGAACTTGATGAGCTTATAGTCCTTGCTCTCGCCGCTGTCATACTTGACGGACACGTTGGTGGCGTCCACCTTGGTGACCACGCCGTCGCCCTCGGCCAGCACCACCACCTCGGAATCCAGGCAGATCTTGTGCTCCATACCGGTGCCCACGATGGGAGCCTCCGGCCGCAGCAGGGGCACGGCCTGCCGCTGCATGTTGGCGCCCATCAGGGCGCGGTTGGCGTCGTCGTTGGGCAGGAAGGGGATCATGGCCGTGGCGATGGACACCATCATACGGGGGGAGATGTCCATATAGTCCACGTATTCCGGCTCCACCTGGATGGTCTCGTCCTGGTGGCGGCAGGTGATACGGGGGCCGATGAGGCAGCCGTTCTCGTCCACCGGCTCCGCCGCCTGACACACAACGTACTGATCCTCCACGTCGGCGGTCATATAGGTGATCTCGTCGGTGACGCGGCCGGAGGGGCGCTCCACCCGGCGGAAGGGGGCCTCGATGAAGCCGTACTCATTGACCCGGGCATAGGTGGCCAGATAGGAGATCAGGCCGATGTTGGGACCTTCGGGGGTCTCGATGGGGCACATGCGGCCATAGTGGCTGTAGTGCACGTCGCGGACCTCCATGTTGGCGCGCTCGCGGCTGAGGCCGCCGGGGCCCAGGGCGGACAGACGCCGCTTGTGGGTCAGCTCGGCCAGGGGGTTGGTCTGGTCCATGAACTGGCTCAGGGGGCTGGAGCCGAAGAACTCCTTGATGGCTGCGGTGACGGGCCGGATGTTGATGAGGCTCTGGGGCGTGACGATGTCCAGATCCTGGATGGTCATCCGCTCCCGGATGACCCGCTCCATGCGGGAAAAGCCGATGCGGAACTGGTTTTGCAGCAGCTCGCCCACGCAGCGCAGGCGGCGGTTGCCCAGATGGTCGATGTCGTCCTTGGACACCAGGCCGTGGGCCAGGACGTTCATATAGTTGATGGAGGTGAGGATGTCGTCCACGATGATGTGCTTGGGCACCAGGCGGTCCGCCTGCAGGCGGCACTGCTCGATAAGCTCCTCGCCCTGATACTGGCCCATCAGCTCCTGCAGCACGTCAAAGCGCACCCGCTCCTTGATGCCGCACGCCGTCTTGGGGTCAAAGTCCACATAGCGGCTCATATCGCACATGCGGTTGGTGAAAATGCGGATGACCTCGCCGTTTTCCAGCCGGACCTTCACCATACCCACGCCGATGGCGTCCAGGGTGCGGCAGTCGTCGCCGGAGAGGACGTGGCCCTCCTCCAGCAGAAGCTCGCCGGTGGCGGGGTCGGCCACGGGCTCGGCCAGCTTCTGACCCTTGGCCTGGGCCCACAGGGTCAGCTTCTTGTTGAACTTATACCGGCCCACGGTGCTCAGGTCATACCGCCGGGGGTCGAAGAACAGGCCCTGCATCAGGTTCTCGGCGGAGTCCAGCGTGGGGGGCTCGCCGGGGCGCTGCTTGCGGTAGATCTCCAGCATGGCCTCCTCATAGGACTTGCAGGTGTCCTTTTCCATGGTGGTCACGATGCGGGGATCGTCGCCGAAGCGGTCCAGAATCTCGCCGTCGGTCTTCAGGCCCAGGGCCCGGATCAGGCAGGTGATGGGGAGCTTGCGGTTCTTGTCGATGCGGACCCAGAACACCTCGCTGCTGTCGGTCTCATACTCCAGCCACGCGCCCCGGTAGGGGATCACCGTGGAGGTCAGCAGAGGCAGGTCGGTTTTCAGGTCGATCTCCTTGCCGTAGTAGATGCCGGGGGAGCGGACGATCTGGCTGACCACCACGCGCTCGGCGCCGTTGATGACGAAGGTGCCGGAGTGGGTCATCAGGGGGAAATCGCCCATGAAGATCTCCTGCTCCTTGATCTCGCCGGTCTCCTTATTGTGCAGGCGCACGCTGACCTTCATGGGGGCGGCATACGTGGCGTCCCGGGCCTTGCACTCCTCCACGTCGTACTTGGGCTTCTCGTCCATGCTGTAGTCGATAAAGCTCAGCTCCAGGTTGCCGGCATAGTCGCCGATGGAGGCCACGTCGGCAAAAACCTCCCGCAGGCCGGTGTCCAGGAACCACTGATAGGATTTCTTCTGGATCTCCAGCAGGTTGGGCATCGCCATGACCTCTTCGTGTCTGGCAAAGTTCTTGCGCAGGGTCTTGCCATAATACTTGTCCTTGGCCATCTTCAATACTCACGCCTTTCTTTTCGCATTTTCTCCGTGCTTTTCCTTGGGAACCGCTCTCCCGGGATTTTGACACGCTCGGCCCAGTTGTTTGTTTTCGCCCGGGCCCACTTGTAATTTCGGGGGAAAGCTGGTATCATAACAGCAGATTTGAAATGGGGCATCAGGCCCCATTTTCTCAATATAGCGTCTTATTGTACCACAGGCGTGGCCCCTTTGTCAACATAAAACCCCGCCGGGAGCCCGATTTTTTCGGACTCCCGGCGGGATTTTTCGCAGGCGCCGTATTTTTATGCTGCGCAAGGGATTTTTCGAAATTGCGGGCATTTCCCGCGCGATCCGTCGGACGGAGCCGCGGACGGTCCGCAAATGCGTAGCCTTGCAGCGCGCCGGAAAGCTCCATCCCCGGGTGTCTGGCCCGGGGCCGTTTTTTTGACCGGAGAATGCCGGAAAATTTGGAAAATATTTTGGCATTTTATGCCGATACGTCATTGCATTAAAGCCCAAAAGCTGGTATAATATGTAAGTCGCGCTGAGCTTTTATGCAGCGGCGGACAATATATTTTATAGGAGGAACGAGATGACAGCTATCAAACGGTGCTGCGCACTGGCTCTGGCGGTTCTGATGATCCTGACCGCCCTGCCGGTGACGGCATTCGCCCAGGCAGCTGAGCAGGAGGTCAACGCCTCCCTGCAGGAAACCACGGTCAGCGGTATCGCCAACGATATCGCCCGCCAGGTCCTGCGCAGCGGCCAGAAAAACGGCGAAAAAATCCAGATGGAGAACACCGCGAAGCTCGACGACAGCGACGAAGTCGAGATCATCGTGGTGGTCAACGACTCCGTGGCCGACCCGGATTCCCGGGCCCAGGTCAACGCCCTGCTGCGCACGCAGAAGAGCGCCCTGGCTCAGATCAACCGGGCCATTGACGGGCAGGTGGAGCCCCAGCGGCAGTATACCACCCTGCTCAACGGCTTTTCCGCCACAGTGACCTATGGCCAGTACAAGGCCATCCGGAAGCTGGACTGCGTGCAGTCCGCCTTCATTTCCCCCACGTTTGAGCTGCTGCCCGACACCGCCAACAGCAACCGGATGATCGGCGGCGGTATCTATAATACCACGGGCTTCACCGGCGAGGGAATGCTGGTGGCCATTCTGGATACCGGCGTGGACATGGGCCACGAGATCTTCAAGACCGCCCCCAAGAGCCCTTCCCTGACCCGGGAGAAGCTCCAGTCCATGCTGGAGACTTATGATTTCCAGGTGGAGAGCATCGTCAAGGGCATCAGCGTGTCCGACCTGTATTACAGCGCCAAGATCCCCTTCCAGTTTGACTACGGCGACAGGGACAAGGACGGCATGCCCGGCGATAAGGGCAGCCACGGCACCCACGTTGCCTCCACCGCCGCCGGCAACACCGGCGTCAACGAGGCCGCCATGGGCGTGGCTCCCCAGGCCCAGATCATCAACATGAACGTGTTCAAGTCCACCGGCGGCGCGTCCTATGCGGACATTCTGGCCGCTCTGGAGGACTGCATCCTGCTGGGCGTGGACGTGGCCAACCTGAGCCTTGGCTCCGACTGCGGCTACATCGACTATGACAGCGAGGACGCCTTCACCAAGAGCCTGCTGGACGTGTTCGAGCGCACCGGCGAGAGCGGCGTGTCCCTGGCTGTGGCCGCGGGCAACGCCTATAACGCCGCCTATGGCGACGCCTTCGGCGGCAAGGCCCTGGCCTCCAACCCCGATTACGGCCTGGTCAGCGAGCCCTCCACCTATGGCGAGTCCCTGTCCGTGGCCGCCGTGTCCAACGGCATGGTCAAGGGCCCCTATGTCACCGTGGGCGGCAAGGACCTGGCCTATCAGGACAGCGCCACCATCAGCGAGGACGAGAACGCCAAGCCCTTCCGCAGCCTGTCCGCCCGGGGCTCCATCGAGTATGTGGTGGTGCCCAACTACGGCGCGGAGGAGGACTATGCGGGCCTGGACCTGACCGGCAAGATCGCCCTGGTGCAGCGGGGCGGCGGCATGTACTATGAGCAGAAGGAGCGCAACGCCGCCAACGCCGGTGCCATTGGCATGCTGGTGTACAACAACGTCCCCGGCATGCTGTATATGTCCATCACCGACTGGAAGATCCCCTGCGCCTTCATCTCCCAGGCCGCCGGTGAATACATGAAGCAGCAGGAGACCAAGACTCTGTCCGTGGCCTCCGCCGACGCCCTGGTGGAATCCCCCACCTATGGCATGGCCGACTTCTCCAGCTGGGGCGCTACCCCCGAGCTGACCCTGAAGCCGGAGATCACCGCCCCCGGCGCGGGCATCTATGCCGCCGTGCCCGGCGGTTATGAGAGCATGGACGGCACCTCCATGGCCTCCCCCCACGCAGCCGGCGGCATGGCCATCGTCCAGCAGGCCCTAAAGGCCCGGGACAACAGCATGACCGGCGCCCAGCGCAAGCACATGACCGACACCCTGCTCATGAGCACCGCCCATGTGATCTATGACGACAACGGCGTGCCCTATTCCCCCCGGAAGCAGGGCGCTGGCCTGATGAGCATCAACGACGCCGTGAATACCCGGGGTTATCTGTCCGTGGAGGGCATGGAGCGTCCCAAGCTGGAGCTGAAGGACGATCCCGCCATGAAGGGCGTGTACACCATGAACTTCACCGTCCACAACACCGGCAGCGACACCCTGTATTACGACGTGACCCCCCTGGTGCTGACTGATACCACCGAGGCCTATGTCAACGGCAGTGGGCAGGAGTTCTCCACCATCAGCGGAAGCTCCCGGCTGCTGCCCCACACCTTCACCACCAACTGCGAGAATAATCGGGTGGCCGTGGCTCCCGGCAAGACCGCCGACGTCACCGTCACCGTTACCGTTACCGGCGAGGGCCGGAAGATGCTGGCCCAGTTCCCCAACGGCAGCTATGTGGAGGGCTTCGTGACCCTGACCCAGGTGGCCGCCGACGGCAGCGCCCTGACCGATCCCATTGACCTGGGCCTTCCGTTCCTGGCCTTCTACGGCGACTGGACCAAGGCTCCCATCATGGACTCCACCGATTACTGGGAGACGCTGGACGGCTCCGCCAGCCAGGCCCAGGCGTACATGAACACCGCCTTTTCCTCCTCCAGCGAGAACACGGTGGACACCTATCTGGGCGACAACAACTACACCACCGTTCCGTATCTGGCGGACCGCAACGCCATTTCCCCCAACAACGATGACTTCATGGACAGCCTCACCGGTATCTACACCGGCCTGCTGCGCAACACCAAGAGCCTGAGGTATACCATCACCGGCGCCAACGGCCAGGTGTACTACAGCAAGGACTGCGAGTATGTGGGCAAGTCCATCTACAGCTACGACTATTACCGCATTGTGCCCGCCGGTGTGGACGCCGAATATGACGGCATCGAGCCCTGGTACGGCACCGATTCCCACAACGCCAAGCTGCCCAACAACACCAAGGCCACCGTGACCATCGAGGCCACCCTGCCCTATGGCGACGGCGTGGGGACCAACCAGAAGCACTCCTGGTCCTTCCCCATCACCATCGACACCGAGGAGCCCCATGCCGACAACCTGAAGGTCACCGAGTCCGAGGGCCGGTACTATCTGAGCCTGGACGTGTCCGATAACCAGTATGTGGCGGCCGTGGTGTTCTACAACATCAAGAACAGCGAGATGCTCTATGGTATGCAGGGCTTCGGCGAGGACAAGCCCGGCGTCACCAGCCACATCAAGGAGTATGACATCACCGGCTTCGGCGAGACCTTCGGCATGATCGTCCACGACTACGCCGGCAACTCCAAGGTGTATACCGTCCGTGCTCCCGGCAACCCCGACGATCACGGCACCATCACCCCCACCAACATCCTCTGGACCGAGAACTTCAACGAGAAGTGGCTCCCCGACGACTGGAGCGTCCAGAGCAAGGGCGGCTCTCTGAACACCTGGTACCGCGACGAGGACTACATGGCCGCCGTGGATCATGACGACGACAACCAGCAGGACGAGTGGCTGATCTCCCGCACCACCGATATCAGCGGCGTGGATACCGAGGTCCACATGGTCTTCGATTTCTACACCACCTATTGGTACACCGTGGAGTATAAGCACTGCAACCTGCAGGTCATGGCCTCCGGCGACGGCGGCGAGAACTGGCAGGAGATCTGGAACCTGCAGCGGGATTCCGGCCTGTTCACCGCCTGGACCAAGACCCAGGCCAAGGTGACCATCCCCGAGAGCCTGCAAAGCAGCAAGGACCTGCGCTTCGCCTTTGTCTACACCGGTAAGGGCGGCTCCACCCTGTCTATGGACAACGTCCAGCTGTACGCCGAGGAGCGGGACAACTATGTGTCCGTCACCGCCACCGCCGGTGAGGGCGGCACCATCACCCCCGCCGGTCAGACCCTGGTGAAGAAGGGTACCAGCAAGACCTTCGACATCGCCCCCACCCAGGGCTATGAGATCGTCAACGTCAACGTGGACGGCGCCGATCTCGGCCCCATCAGCTACTATACCTTCCAGCGGGTGGGCGTGGACCACACCATCTCCGCCACCTTCCAGAAGGCCCAGCCGTCCGGCGACACCGTCACCCTGACCACCACCGCCAATGAGGGCGGCACCGTGGCCCCCGCCGGTCAGACCAGATACGCCCCCGGCGCAAGCGCCGAGATCACCTTCACCCCGGACCCCGGCTATCAGCTGGCCTCCGTGAAGGTCAACGGCCGCACCGTGGACGTGACGGACGGCGCCTACACCCTGGTCATGGACCAGAGCTATGCCGTGTCCGCCGCCTTCGAGAAGATTCCCGACGTCCCCGTGGTGATGTTCCAGAATGACTTCGAGGACGTGGCCGGCGACAGCTTCCCCTTCCACGGCTGGACCGTGAAGGTGCAGGATACCAGCAGCACATGGAAGCAGTATACCTATTACAACTGGAAGAACGAGGGCAATGATTCCAAGCACGCTTACATCAGCAACGACTGGAAGGGTGCACAGGATGAGTACCTGATCTCCCCGGCTGTGGACCTGTCCGGTACCCGTGACGGCGTTCTGACCTTCGACTTCGCCTACGGCGAGTACGGCATCAAGAACAAGACCTTCACCGCTACGGTGGAAGCTTCTACCGACGGCGGAAAGACGTGGAACGCTATCTGGAACTTCCAAGACAGCTATACCGGCCAGCAGGCCAGCAACTACATCATTTCCGGCAGCGCAGAGGTTCCCGTGCCCGCCGAGTACAATGTGGACGGCGTCCAGTTTGCCTTCCGCTATGTCCATCCCAATGAGGACACTACCGGCCAGCTGGCCATCGACAACGTGAAGCTGATGGCGGTGGAGGACGGCCCCGTGGCCCAGAAGTACACCATCACCGCCACCGCCGGTGAGGGCGGCTCCATCACCCCCGCCGGTGAGGTGTCCGTGAAGGAGGGCGCGTCCCAGACCTTCGCCATCGCCGCCCAGGAGGGCTACGCCATCGCCGATGTGCTGGTGGACGGCCAGAGCGTGGGCGCGGTGGACAGCTATACCTTTGAGAATGTCACCGCCAACCACACCATCGCCGCCCTGTTCACCAAGACGGCCTCCGACGTGCAGTTCGACAACGACTTCGAGTCCGAGACCTTCCCCGGCCACGGCTGGACCCTCCAGTCCACCCGCAGCGACAGCCCCTATACCTGGTACCAGGGCACCAACAGAAACCTCAACACCACCAAGCAGGCCCGCATCGACATGGATTACTATGAAGATCCCTGGGGCGGCGGCTGGAGCGTGGGCGGCATCCGCAAGCCTCTGCTGCCTATGGCAGGCGGCAGCGATAAGCTGCAGGATGAGTATCTCATCTCCCCGGTGGTGAACCTCACCGGCAAGACGCCTACGCTGAGCTTCGATTACCTGCTGTTCAAGTCCGTCATCGGCAACTACTGCTCCGTGACCGTGGAGGCCACCACCGACGGCGGCCAGACCTGGACCACCATCTGGACCGCAGCCGATCTGGAGCCGGTAAGCGGTTATTGGTTCATGGGCACGGCCAACGTTGCCGTTCCCGCCGCCTTCTGCACGGACAATGCCCAGTTCGCCTTCCACTTCTATAAGAAGGCCAACCAGGGCTATGACGATACCGACGCCATGTTCGCCATCGACAACGTGACCATGACCTACGGCGCCACCGATCCCTGCGCCGGCGGTCATACCCTCACCGCCGTGGCGGAGGTCCCCGCCACCTGCGAGGAGACCGGCGTCAAGGCCCACTGGGTGTGCTCCGTCTGCGGCAAGCTGTTCAGTGACGCCGAAGGCAAGAACGAGACCACCCTGGAGGCCCTGACCATCAGCACTCTGGGCCACGACTATGGCGAGCCCGCCTGGACCTGGACCGGCTACGAGTCCGCCAAGGCTACCTTCACCTGCAGCCGTGACGCCAGCCATGTGGAGGAGGTCACCGCCGCTGTTACCAGCGAGATCACCACCCCCGCTTCCTGCGAGAGCACCGGCGTCCGGACCTATACCGCCACCGTGACCCTGGACGGCAAGAACTATACCGACACCTGCACCGAGACCCTGCCCTCCCTGGGTCACAAGACCCAGCTGGTGGGTGCTAAGCCCGCCACCTGCACGGAAGACGGCTACACCGGCGACGAGGTGTGCACCGTGTGCCAGGAGGTCGTGAAGAAGGGTGAGGTTATCCCCGCTCTGGGCCACAAGACCCAGCTGGTAGGCGCCAAGGCCGCCACCTGCACGGAAGATGGCTACACCGGCGACGAAGTCTGCACCGTCTGCGGCGAGACCGTGAAGAAGGGTGAGGTTATCCCCGCTCTGGGCCACAAGACCCAGCTGGTGGGCGCTAAAGCCGCCACCTGCACGGAAGATGGCTACACCGGCGATGAGGTCTGCACCGTCTGCCAGGAGGTCGTGAAGAAGGGCGAGGTTATCCCCGCTCTGGGCCACAAGACCCAGCTGGTGGGCGCTAAGGCCGCCACCTGCACGGAAGATGGCTACACCGGCGATGAGGTCTGCACCGTGTGCGGCGAGACCGTGAAGAAGGGCGAGGTTATCCCCGCCACCGGCCACAAGACCCAGCTGGTGGGCGCTAAGGCTGCCACCTGCACCCAGGACGGCTGCACCGGCGACGAGGTGTGCACCGTCTGCGGCGAGACCGTGAAGAAGGGCGAGACCGTCCCCGCCACCGGCCACCATTATAAGGATGGCAAGTGCACCGACTGCGGCGAGACCGACCCCAACTACAAGCCCGCCGTCAAGACCGGCGACGACAGCAACACCACCCTGTGGGTCATGCTGCTGACCGTCTCCGCTCTGCTGGCTGCCGCTGTGGTGGTCCTGCCCCGCAAGAAGCACACCCGCTGAATATGACGCCTGTCTCTGATCCGGAGACAGAGTGACCCGCGAGACCCGGAGACCGGAAACGGCCTCCGGGTCTCCGGCGTTTTGTACAAAAATTGTTCACAATCCGGACTCGCTAAAACATGCAAATAAATTATTACTGCGCAAAATTCTGCCGACAATAATAGACACTGTGTCGAATTGAACGATGAATGGTGACGCAAAAGCAACATGAACGATGAACTGTGCTGTTTTTAACGATTTAGCACGGTAACGCTTAATACACTGATGTGTTAAAATGACCAACTTGGTTTATACATAAATCCTGTTTTGTGTAAAAACTCACAATGTGTCGTTATAGCGCGAACAAAGTGCTGATTTTTGTTTTTGTCGAAATTTCTATAAATTTTGTGACAAATTACACGACTTTTTCATTGCGCTGGACAAGGAAACATGGTATAGTAACCATAGCTGTATCGGACAGGCCGGCTGATAGGGCATCACGGCGGCCCGAACCGATCCAGTACCCAACTTTACCGGTATAAACCGGAGAAAGAGAGAGTACGCATATGAAACACGCGCATACCCTCAAACGGGCGATGGCCGTGGTGCTTGCCCTCGTACTGACGCTGAGTCTCGTGACCCCCACCTGGGCCATGAGCAGCAGCTCCGTTGCGACCAAGGGCGAGAACAACGGTATCACCTGGGAAAAAGTGGACAACATCAAGTTGCCCATCAAGGAAAACGCGGCTGTTGAGGAAGAAGCCCAGCAGCAGTATGCCGACACGGACGTGGTCCGCGTCTCCATCGTGCTGAGCGACCCCTCCACCTTGGACAAGGGCTTTTCCGCGTCCGACATCGCCTCTGGCAGCAAAAAGGCGATGAAGTATCGCGACAAGCTGGAATCCAAGCAGGATAAGATGGCCAAGACCATCTCCAAGAAGGCCCTGGACGGCCAGTCTCTGGATGTGGTTTGGAATCTGACCCTGGCCACCAACATCATCTCCGCCAACGTTCAGTATGGCCAGATCGAGAAGATCGAGAAGATCAAGGGTGTTGATTCCGTCCTGATCGAGACGCAGTATGAGCCTTGCGTGGTCAAGGAGTCGGAGACCACCGACCCCAACATGGCTACCTCCTCCTCCATGATCGGCTCCAGCGTTGCCTGGGCTGACGGTTACACCGGCGCAGGCTCCAAGGTGGCCATCATTGATACCGGCGCTGACACCGATCACCCCTCCCTCAACGGCGCTGCCTACAGCTACGCTGTCAAGGGCCTGGGCATCACCCCCGTCACCGCTGCGGATTACGCTGACAAGCTGGAGCAGCTCAACGCCCTCAAGAAGAAGAGCGACCTGAAGGCTGAGGACCTGTATGTCAGCGCCAAGATCCCCTTCGGCTTCAACTACATTGACGCCGATCTGGATGTCACCCACGACAACGACAAGCAGGGTGACCACGGCTCCCACGTCACCGGTATTGCCGCCGGCAACCGCTACATTGAGCAGGCCGACGGGTCCTTCGCTCCCGCTCTGGATACCGCCCTGACCCAGGGTGTTGCCCCTGATGCCCAGGTGTACACCATGAAGGTCTTCGGTAAGGGCGGCGGCGCTTACGACTCCGACTACATGGCCGCCATCGAGGACGCCATGATCCTGGGCTGCGATTCCGCCAACCTGTCTCTGGGCAGCGGCAACCCCGGCTATTCCCGTCAGTCCGACGCCAAGTACCAGGCCATCCTGGAGGCTGTTGTCAACAGCGGCATGGTCGTTGCCATGTCCGCCGGTAACTCCGGCCACTGGTTCGAGAACACCCCCTATGCCTATCCCTACGCCGAGAGCGTCAGCTGGGCCACCAACGGCAGCCCCGGCTCCTACACCAACTCTCTGGGCGTCGCCTCCGTGGATAACGACGGCGCTACCGGCAACTTCGTCGAAGTGGCCGGCAACAAGGAGATCTACAGCGAGACCTCCGGCTATACCAACCTGCCCATGACCACCATTGCCGGTGAGCATGAGTTCGTGTACGTGGATGCCGGCGGCACGGAGGAAGACTTCGCCGCCGTGGCCGACCTGCTCAAGGGCAAGATCGGCCTGTGCAACCGCGGTACCATCTCCTTCTATGAGAAGGGCGAGAACGCTGTGGCTGCCGGTGCCATTGCCACCATCATCGTCAACAACCAGGCTGGCACCATCAACATGGACCTCAGCGACTACACCAAGACAGAGCCCTGCGTCTCCGTGACCCAGGCCTACGGCGAGACCATCAAGGCCAACGCCGAGAAGCACACCACTGATTCCGGCCTGGTGTATTACACCGGCAAGATGACCGTTGGTGCCAAGCCCGGCTCCTCTGTCTACAACAGCAGCTACTACACCATGAGCGACTTCTCCTCCTGGGGCGTTCCCGGCTCCCTGGAGCTGAAGCCTGAGATCACCGCTCCTGGCGGCAATATCTACTCCCTGCAGAATGGCGGCGGCTACCAGAATATGTCCGGTACCTCCATGGCCTCTCCCCAGGTTGCCGGTATGGCCGCTGTGGTGGCCCAGTACGTCCGCGCCAACAAGCTGACGGAGAAGACCGGCCTCACCGCCCGTGCTCTGGCTCAGTCCCTGCTGATGTCCACCGCTGTCCCCATGTATCAGGATTACGGCGAGGGCAAGTATGGCTACTATTCCGTTATGCAGCAGGGCGCCGGCCTTGCCAATGTGGGCGCTGCCGTTTCCGCCGGCACCTACATCAAGATGGATAAGAACGCCAACGCCGGCGCTGCCGACGGTAAGGTCAAGGTGGAGCTGGGCGACGATCCCGCCCGCACCGGCGAGTATAACTTCGGCTTCACCATCTACAACCTGAAGGATGCTGCGACCTCCTTCAACCTCAGCGCCGACTTCTTCACCCAGAATGTCTTCGCCAATCAGTTCGAGGACGGCTCCGTGGTGAACTTCGAGGACACCTGGACCACCGACCTGACCTCCAATGTCACCTGGACCGTGGACGGCCAGATGGTGGAGATGACCGCTCCCGAGGGTCTTGCCAACTGCGACTTCAATGGCGACGGCAAGGTCACCAAGGCCGACGGCCAGGCGCTCCTGGACTATGTCACCGGCGTCCTGGATTCCATCTCCAATAAGGACAACGCCGACTTCGACAACGACGGCAACATCGACACCTACGATGCTTACCTGTTCTTCCAGCAGCTGAACAAGAGCACCGTGGAGATCCCCGCAAACGGCAGCATCCATGTGGAAGTCAATGCCAAGGTCCTGGGCCTGGACAAGTATGACAAGGCCAGCGACAACGCCGGCACCTATGTCGAGGGTTATGTGTACGCCGACGAGGTTGCCTCCGCCGAGGGTGTCAAGGGCGACAGCCACTCCATTCCCGTCCTGGGCTACTACGGCAGCTGGACCGATCCCTCCATGTTTGATATCGGCAGCTATCTGGAGTATCATGAGGCCAAGACCGAGTCCCGTGTGCCCTACATGTACGCCTACAACAAGAACGCCACCAAGTATCAGGCCCTGACCGTCCAGTACGCTGGCGATTCCGGCATGTACTACTTCGGCGGCAATCCTTACGTGGATGAGACCTATGATCCCAACCGCGCCGCCATCAACCCGGATACCACCGTCTTTGCCCGTGCTACCTTCTCCCTGATCCGCAACGCTGCGGATTCCCGGGCGACCATCACCGGCGAGAACGGCACTGTCTACTATGATAAGGCGTCCGGTTCTCCCACCGCTGGCGCTTACTACTACAGCAACGGCGGCAGCTGGCGCAATGCTCAGGGCTACATCGGTATCAACAATGCCCCCACCAAGGCTGCTGAGGGTGAGAAGATCACCGTCAAGGTCACTGAGGCTCCCGAGTACTATGTGACCTACGATGCCGAGGGCAATGCCACCACCAACTGGGATGCCCTGGGCGATGGTGCCAGCCGGACCTACACCGCTTTCATCGACCGGACCGAGCCTGTCCTGTCCAACGTGTACTTCAAGGAAGACGTTGAGACCGGCACCCGCAGCCTGGTCCTGACCGCTCAGGACAACCGCTATGTGGCGGCCGCCTTCCTGATCGACTATGACAAGATGTCCATTCTGGACCGCACCGCCGGCTCCCCCGAGGGTGCTGCCGAGGGCGCTGCCACGGATATCTCCCTGAATCTGAGCAAGGCCGAGGGCGTTGACCACCTGCTGGTTCAGGTCGCCGACTACGCCGACAACACCGCCACCTACAAGATCAACCTCAACAAGGAAGAGCTCAGCGGCCCCGTGTCCGTGACTCTGGATAAGCAGTCCATCAAGATGTACAAGGGCGGCACTGCTGCTCTGAACGCTGAGGTCAGCCCCTTCGGCGTGAAGCCCGATGGCGTGACCTGGAAGTCCTCCGATGAGACTGTCGCCACCGTCAACGAGCGCGGCATCGTCACCGGCGTCAACAAGGGTACTGCCACCATCACGGCGGCCTCCATCAAGGATCCCACCGCCACCGCCTCCTGCGTGGTCACCGTCCAGACCGTGGACACCACCCTGGTGGGCGCGCTGATGGATACCAACGGCGATGCCCAGTTCTACACCTGGGATATGGAGCACGACACCACCTGGAAGAAGCTGGTGAACTTCGAAACCACCAAGAGCGTGTCTGCCTCCACCTTCGACGCCCGCACCGGCAACGTCTATCTGCAGGATGGCAGCTTCAACATCAACAAGATGGACCTGGATACCGGTAAGACCCTGGCTACCTATCCCGGCTTCGAGGGCGAAATCCCCATGTGGGATATGGAGTACAGCCTGGTTTACTCCACCGAGGCCAAGCCCATGCTGGCCAGCGTGTACGCCACCTACTTCCTGTCTCCCAAGCCGGTGGATAACCTGGATCTGTCCGCCTTCGACCTCGGACTGTATCTGTGGCTCTTTGCCGACGCTTCCTACTTCACCGCCGTTACCTCTCTGGGTGCCAACAAGATCGACACCGATGACGACGGCGTGAAGGATACCGACACCGAGCTGTTCCTGGCGCTGGATGACGCCGGCAACATCTGGACCATGAATGTTTATCCCACGAAGGATGAGAAGACCGGCAAGGACACCTGGGGCGCCTCCTTCGGCATCATCGAGTCCAACCTGGCTAACGTTGGCTACGCTGCCAACCCCACCGATGACGGCGACCTGTATGACTCCCTGTACGCCACCGTCGAGGGCCAGGAGCTGGTTCTGTACCTGGCCAACTTCACCGGCGACGCCAGCCATGTCTACCGCATCCTCCTGAATGAGGACACTGGTAAGTGGGAAGCTGCCGACATCGGCAACTTCGGCGACGGCGTGTGGCCTGCCACCCTGGTGGGCACCATGTACCACGCCAATGAGGACGCCGCCAAGGCCGTGAACGCTGCCATGAGCAAGACCACCGTCCACACCGCTCAGGCTGTGGAGATGACCCCCGCTCAGATCCAGCGCTACAACGGCGCCGAGACCCAGGCTGCCAAGGGCTCCCTGAACACCGCTGCCCCCGTGGCTGCCGTGGTGAACCTGCCCATGGGCGACGCTGCTGAGAACGCCACCGCCTCCAACGTCACCGTGTCCGCGGATGAGAAGACCGTCACCGTCAACGTCCTGGCCAAGGATGCTGCCACCAACGGCCTGTTCACCGTGGATTACGATGCCGCCAACCTGACCCTGACCAACGTGGCCTTCAACACCCAGTACAGCTCCTACAAGGATGCTTCCGGCAAGGTCACCCTGGGCTATGTGGACCTCAACGGCGTGACCGCCGGTTCCACCGTGGCCACCCTGACCTTCACCGTCAAGGATCCCACCGCTCTGGACAAGATCAACGTCACCGTTACCGAGACCGAGCGCAACGATCAGACCGTGAACAACGCCGAGACTCTGACTGCTGACCTGCACACCGAGACCGAGACCGTGAACGCCAAGGCCGCCACCTGCACCGAGGATGGCTACACCGGCGACGTGGTCTGCAAGGCCTGCGGCAAGGTCATCACCAAGGGCGAGGTCATCCCCGCTCTGGGTCACAAGATCGAGCTGGTGGGTGCCAAGGCTGCCACCTGCACCGAGGACGGCTACACCGGCGACGAAGTCTGCACCATCTGCGGCGAGATTGTGAAGAAGGGCGAGGTCATCCCCGCTCTGGGTCACAAGATCAAGCTGGTGGGTGCTAAGGAGCCCACCTGCACCGAGGATGGCTACACCGGCGACGAAGTCTGCACCATCTGCGGCGAGATTGTGAAGAAGGGCGAGGTCATCCCCGCTCTGGGTCACAAGATCAAGCTGGTGGGTGCTAAGGAGCCCACCTGCACCGAGGATGGCTACACCGGCGACGAAGTCTGCACCATCTGCGGCGAGATTGTGAAGAAGGGCG
>OODJ01001542.1_pt1 | contig 17947 bp, 20 predicted proteins | sample 1671611 | NCBI WGS metagenome assembly OODJ01 (sample SAMN06348174, study PRJEB24527) | human gut metagenome | biome: human gut; feature: ankylosing spondylitis patient; material: feces | host: Homo sapiens | place: China | collected 2015-10 | reverse complement strand
CGGACCCGGGCAGATCGTCAGAAAGGATGAGACACATGGACAAGAGAGCTCAGATCAACCTGCTGAAATTCCGTCTGCACAAGCTGACCGTCCGCGAAAAGGACAACGCGGGCGTCTGCCGGAAGATCCGGCGGCAGATCCGGAATCTCGAAAGGGCCTGCGCCCCGGACGGGGCGCAGGCACCGGAAGGCGAGGGATGACGCGATGCAGAACGATGCGCTGTTTACCCAAAGGATCGAGGACATCGCCGCCGCCATCCGGGAGGCGGGCATGGACCCGTACGCCCAGCTGTCCGGCTATCTCCGGACGGGGAACGACGCCTATATCACCCAGAGGCACGACGCCCGGGCCAAGATCAAGGGGATGGACACCGCCCGCATCCGGCAGTATCTGGATGGGGCGGGGCAGTGAGTGCCCGTCCCCGCCAGATCCGCACGAAATCAGGAGGGAACTATGAAGATCATCACCATCAGCCGGGAATTCGGAAGCGGCGGCAGAGAGCTGGGGCACCTGCGCCCACGCTGCTGCGGCGGCCCGGAGAGCGGGCCTGGCTCCATCGCTCCGGCCGTGAAAAAAACACATTGGGAACGCAGAACAGCCCGGAGGCGGTGTTTCCGCCTCCGGGCGCGTCTTTCGGCCCATCCAGGCTGCAGGCTGGGCGGCTTCTGCTGTTTCGTCCTATCGGGCCAGGTATCCGCCGTCGATGGGCATCACGATGCCGTTGACATAGTCCGCCGCATCCGATACCAGCAGCAGCACCGGCCCCACCAGATCGTCCGGCGTTCCCCAGCGCCCTTCCGGGATCCGGTCCAGGATGCCCTGATAGGAGGCCGGATCATCCTGCAGGGCCTTGGTCATGTCGGTCCTGATATATCCCGGCGCAATGGCGTTTACGCGGACTCCCCGGTCGCCCCACTCATTGGCAAACGCCTTGGTGATCTGCGCGATCGCGCCCTTGGAAGCCACATAGGCCCCCACCCGCTTCCCGGAGACGAAGCTGTTCATCGACGCCAGATTGATGACCTTCCCATACCCCTGGGCCAGCATGTATTTTCCCACCAGCTGGGTGCAGTAGACGGCGCCGTTGACGTTGATGTTCATCACCTCATCCCAGTCCTTCGTGGGGAAATCCTCCAGCCAGTAGCGGCGGTTGATGCCCGCCGCGTTGATCAGGATGTCGATCCGGCCGCCCAGACGGTCTGCCGCCGCCTTTACCCCCCGCTCCAGAGAGCTGCGGTCCGCCACGTCGCACTGGACCGCATGAACTGCGGGGCCATCCCCCTGCATCTCCTGCGCCAGCCCGTCCGGGCAGGTATGGTTGTAGAAGATCACCACCTCAGCCCCCGCCTCGTGGAGCGCCCCGGCCAACCGGTTTCCGATCCCCCGGCTCCCTCCGGTCACCAGTGCTTTTTTCCCTGTCAGATCCAGCAAGTTTTTCATATCAGGTCCCCCTTCACAGCTCATCGTTCATCTTGATCTCATCCAGGACGGTCCCGTCCCGCCAATAGACCAGTCCCACCGTCCGGCCGCCCGGCTTCAGCGGAGGCAGCTTTCCGGTGTATCGCTCCGCCCGGCGCTGCAGGTCGTGGATATCCAGCACCGGCAGCCCGGCATCCCGCAGGCGGTCCGCCAGCTCCCGGTTTTTCTGAACGGCGGTGTTCACGGCGATCCCCTCCTGACAGACGAAGACATCCACAAAGCGTCCCGGTGTCGTCAGGGTGGTCACGCGGTCTACGATCACCGGGTATTTCCCGCGGAACAGCGGAGCGGTGATGACGGTCATCTTCGCCCCCTCCGCCGTATCTCCGTGGCCGCCGGCGCCGCTGATGACCTGGTTGTTGGAATTCGTGATGACGTTGACGTTGAAGTCCACGTCGATCTCCGTCGCGCCAAGGATGACAAAGTCCAGTCCGTCCACAATGGGGCCTCCCTTGGCCAGAGGGCTGGCATACGCCTCGGCCGAGACCTCACAGTGGGCGGGATCCTCCGCAAGAGACCGGATCGCCGTCTGGTCAAAGCTCTGCGTATCATACAGCGTACGCAGCAGCCCCTCTTTCCGCATCCGCACCAGGATCTCCGTAATGCCGCCCATGGCGAAATCGCCGCTGATCTGACGGTCCATCATATAGCGTTCGATCTGGCCGGCCACGGACAGGGAGATCTTCCCGCTGCCGGTCTGCATCGCTGCGCCCTCCCGCAGATGGCCGGAGCAGATAATGGCCTTTGCCGTCAGCTCGGCGATCCTGCGGTTCAGCGGGCTGCGGTCCGGTCTCATCGCCCCGGTGGCGATCCCCGCCGGGTCGCCGATGGTCTCCACGGGCACCACATAGTCCACCTGTTCCTGTCCGATGGAGACCGGCGCCACCGCATAGGGCGAAAGCTCGTCTGTGATCACGATGACTTTCCGGGCATACCGCACGTCTGTGAGGGAGTAGCCCATCGCGCCAAAGGCGGAATGGCCGCCGATCCCATTGCAGTTTCCGTTCCTGTCTGCCGTCGAGGCGGCCACAAACGCCACATCGATCCGGATGTCTCCCCGCTTCAGCGCCGCCGGGCGGCCGCCGTGGGTCCGCAGCTCGCAGACCTGCCGGATCCCGCCGCTCTGCAGCAGCCGTCCCAGCGCCGGAGAAAAGCCGCTGGTCTGGAATCTGGTGAACGTCCCATCCCTGATATAGTCCTCCAGGCCGTCATTCCCGCCGGTCAGGCTGGAGGGCGCCACGGTCAGATCCCGGATCCCCAGTGAGCGGATCGCCTCCGCGATCTGGACACTGACGGCGTCACCGCCCCGCAGGCAGTGGTGGAAGGATATCGTCATTCCGTCCTCCAGCCCGCAGAGGCGGATCGCCTCCCGCAGACTGTTCACGACCTTATCCATCCGCAGCCGCCCCCCTTTCCAATGCGCCGCTGGCAGCCGCCAGCGCCAGCGTGGTTTCCGCCTGCCGCAGCACCGGCTTATCCAGCATTTTCCCGTTCAGGACCGCGACGCCCCGGCCCTCCCGCTCCGCTTCGGCCATGGCCGCCCGGACTTGGCGGGCATGCAGAATTTCCGTTTCTGTGGGTGTATACACGTCGTGGACCACCGGCACCTGGCGGGGGGAGATGACGAACTTTCCGTCATAGCCCAGCCGTCTGCCCTGCTCCGTCATCTTCCGAAGGCCCATCTCGTCGTTCACATCGGTGTAGACCGTGTCCACCGCCAGCTTGCCGGCGGCCTTCGCCGCCACCACCAGGTGCCGCCGGGCGTAGTCGAGCTCGTCATTGTCCTCGCTGCGCTTCACGCCAAGGCTGACGGCAAAGTCCTCGCTGCCGAAGCTGCATCCGGCCACCCGGCTGCTGGCCGTGAGGCAGGCGAGGGCATTCTCCACGCCCAACGCGGTCTCCGCCGTTCCCAGAACGATCCGGGAGCCGGGTCCCAGCCCGTTTTCAAGCTCCACGGCCCGCATCCGCTCATCCGCATACCGGATCTCCTCCGGCGTCTCCATCTTCGGGAGCATGATGCCGAGGATCGGCAGCGGCAGGACCGCTGCGATATCGTCCAAAAAATACGGTGTATGGACATCATTCACCCGGACCATCGCCTGTCCCTGAAACAGGCCGCGGCGGAGATACGCGCACAGAAGTTCCCGGGCAAAGGGCTTTTGTCCAGGGGCCACGCCGTCCTCCAGGTCAAACAGGATCACGTCCGCCCCCATCACATTTGCGTTCAGAAGCATTTTGGGGGAATTTGCCGGAATGTTCAGGATCGTCCGCATCAGCATCATGTCCCGTCCCTCCCGGCTTCCCGCAGGGCAGCGCGGAGCCGCGCCTCGATGACGAATTCCAGCGCCCCGAAATCTGATATCCAGACCCGGACTCCATCCACCTGCTCCTCGTCCAGAACACGCTCTGCCGTTTTCAAAACGGCCTCCCGGAATCTGGGATGCGGCAGCTTTTCCAGAAAGATCTCCCGCCCTGCGGGGCCCGGAGCCACTGTGATCCGCACATCGCTCTTTTCTTCTGTACCGGCCGTAATCGTATGTTTCAGCATAAATTCATCGCTTCCCTTATTTTGGCAAGGGCCCTCCGCAGAGCTGACTGGATCCCCTGCGGAGGGCCGTAATCACAAAAGGTTTTGGTTCATCCGATGGTCAGCGGGTAAAAGATCGGCGCCACGATCATGCAGTACACGAACGACACCAGCACCAGCGGCACGCCCACCTTTGTATAGTCCTGGAACTTGTAGCTGCCGATGCCCATGACCAGCGTGTTGGCCGGCATGCCCAGCGGTGTTGCGTAGGCGTAGCTGGCCCCCAGCACGATCACCATCATGATGGCGCGGGGATCGGCGTCCAGTCCTTGGGCAATGGAGCATCCCACAGCGCACATGATCGTCGCCGCGGCCGTGTTGGAGATGAACTGCGTCAGGATGCTGCACGCCAGGTACAGGACTACCATCAGCATGATGGGGGACATCCCCTCGCCCACCAGAGACACCACCGCATCCGCCATCATTTCACCGGCTCCGGTGTTGCTGATGGCTGTGGACAGCGGCAGCAGGCCCGCCAAGATAAAGATCGTTTTGAGGTGAATGGACTCCAGTGCCTCTTTTTCAGTCAGGACGCCGGTCAGGATCAGCAGGACCGCACACACGCACGCCGTGATGTGCAGGGAGATGCCGATCTGCGATTCAAAGCACATCCCAACAAACGCCGCCAGGAGCAGGACCACCGTCAAGACCTTTTTCCACCGGGGCACCTTGCTGTAGTCCTTGTCCGTGGCAAGCGCCACCGAGTCGTCGTCCTCATAATCCGGCAGCAGCGGGAACAGGACCGTGGCCAGGAGAATGGCGGTGATGATGGACAGCGGCAGGCCGAACTTTGTGAATTCGAACATGCTGAACTGCTGCTCATACCCGAACTCCGCCATCGTGGTATTGGCGATCACATTGACCACCGTGCCGATCAGCGTGATCGTCCCGCCCACGCCGGCGCCGATGGAGATCGGCATTCATCAGCTTGGAGCAATGGGTCCCGGACTCATGGCAGATGCCCATAACGATGGGGATCATCATGGCGGCCACGCCGGTGTTGGAAAGGAATCCGGAGAGAAGCGCCGTGACCAGACTGACGGCAAAAACCTGTTTCCGCTCACTTTTGGCGAATCTCATGGCAAATGTCGCAATGTCATGGGCCAGTCCTGTGGCGAAAATGGCCTGGCCGATCACCAGAAAGGCGCCGATCAAGATCACATTTGAGTTGGAGAAGCCCGCAACCGCCTCGGACGCCGACAGGCATCCGCACAGGCAAAGGGCCAGTGTGGTGCACATGGCGGTAAGAGCCAGGGGGATCTTCTCTGTCACCATCAGGATGATGGAGATGATCATGATGACAAACGTTGCGACCATGGTATTCATATGGTTTCTCCCCTCAAGTTATGAAACGAGGTCTTGGCTCCCGGCTCAGGTGGGCCAGCCCAGTGTATAGATGTGCTTGCCGCCGTTGAGCGGCCCCTTCAGCAGCTTTTCGATCTCCTCGGGATCACGCTGGCTCATCAGCTCAGCAGGGGGCAGCTTCCCGGCCGGGAAGGCCTCCAGGATGTCATCGTGGAGCTTCACCAGGTAATCGCAGACCTTTTCGATGGAGGGGACCGCCTTTGCCGGATCGGCATCCTTCGCGTGGCCCAGAACACCCTCCGGGAAGGTCACGCACTCAATGCCGCAGTTGCCCACCTGGCAGTGCCCGGGGATCGGGCAGCCGTAGATGTCGCCGCCCCGGTCCACATGGCCGGCAGGCAGGAATCCCTTGACATCGGTATTTTCCGCCTTGTCCTGCTGGCACAACTCCGGGAACAGCGCCAGCGACAGGGACTGCTCCGCCTCGCAGGCGTGCTGGAATGGCCGGTCATAAGGTCCGCCGTGGGCCTTGTCCATTAAAGTCTGCCCCATGACACGGGGAATGTCAACAAAATACAGCATCGCCGGGACCTGGTACTTCTTGCCCCACTCCTGGATGGCCACCGGCAGGGAATACTCCTGTCCGTGCAGGCTGATGAAGATCTGCTTGCGGAAGCCGGTGTTCCAGAATCCGGTGATGATCGCCCGCAGAAAGTCGATAAAAACGCTGTCGGGCAGGGGGATCGTGCAGGGCTGGCCGATGTGGTGGAAGGGGTGCGAACCGTACCAGACCGGCTCCGCCACCGTGCAGCCGGTCTTCTCGGCCACCATCTCGGCGATGCGGGTCACCATAAACGTGTCCTCGCCAATGGGGCCGGCGGCGCCGTGGTTCTCCGTGGAACCCACGGGGATGATGATCACATCGTCCTTCTTCAGCCGCTCTGCTACATCGAGCTTCGTCATGGTCTGGAAATACATTTTCTTCGGCGCTTCCATATAGCCGCCCTTCGGGGGAAAATTCCACTGAGACATCACAGGCCCTCCTTAAAATCATTGAATCAATTGTTGATTTTGTGATATATCACTTGTTGTAAAATAGATATATCATTAGGGTCGGGAGATGTCAAGATGCCCTGCCGGATTTCTATGTTATCGTCAAAATCAGATCCCGTGATTTGGTGAATCTGCTTCTTCTGCCTGCCACCGGCAATGATTTTCAGGGCCCCTCCAAGTATGCCTTGAAAAATTCGTCTGTTTCGGTATAATTGTAAATAAAATCCACCTGAAATTTCAGGGCAATGAGGTAATTATATGTCCAAAATCACTCTGGGCGAAAAAGCATATGAGGCTTTGAAAAAAAAGGTCGCAACGATGGAAAGCGGCGCACACCTGAGCGTCCGCAGTTTTGCAAAAGAGATCGGCATTGGCTATACCCCTGTCCGGGAAGCCTTTTTGCGCATGGAACGGGAGGGCACTCTGCGGCAGATCCCGAATGTGGGCTTCTTCGTCCAGGGCTATGATTTTACTTCTGTGATCCATTACTATCAGGTGCGGGAGTGTGTGGAGCCCTTCGTTCTGAAGCAGGTGTTTGCCCAACTGACGGATGATGACATCGGCGAGATGAAAAGCCACCTGGACGCGTGCAAAAACGCCCTTGCGGAAAAAGACTGCGAAGGCTTCGTCAGACACGATATCGCATTCCACAGTGTCATATTCACCCGTTACGGCAATCCGTGGTTTTCCAACCTGTACGAATCGATCCGGACGCAAAACATGTATTTTTCAAAGGAGAACCAGGCGGTTTCGTCCTTTGCGATTGAGGATCATGTGCAGCTTATGGACGCGATCCGCCAAAAAGACGAGGCCCGCGCCCAGGAACTCCTGATCATCCACATCAATAAAGCGCGCAGCAAGGTGCTGGCCGGATTCGTCCAGTATATGAAGTAGGCGCACGCCTCAACGCCGGCAACACTTGGAGCCGGCGGAGGCCCCCCTCGCCAAGTTCCGAAACAGCTGGGTAAGAACACCCACAGCCCCCGGGCATTCCCCTCCCCCATCGGTTGTTGAAAGGGGTGGAGCTGCCCAAGGTCCAGTCTCGCAGCTTGACACTTCAAAAAGGGCGCGGATCACAAAACGGCACCCGGGATATCAGGACACTTCTTGACAGGGTTCGCCCCGCGCCCCTGTGCCTGCGTCACGCCGGCGGCTCACTGAAAACGAAAAATAATCCCAGGCCTTGGTGCGGAAGGACTGTGCCAAGGCCCCTTTTTGCTTCGTATAGGTCACGGTGATAATTTAGAACAAGAGGCCGGTTAACAAAGATAGAAATGGAATATGGGCTGAGAAATTATATTCTCAGCCCATATTCTATTCATATACATGCATTGCCGTTGTAGAAAAGATGGCCTTAGCCATCCTCTTGAGGTTGATAAGGTCCAATAAATTTCGCAAATTATTGAAAAGAGGATAAAAGAAGACATGGTTTGCAGGCCTCTAGCAGAATGAAGTTTCAGCACAAAATATTCGAAAAGAGACAACAAACCATACCTAAAAAGATTGTGCAGCTTAATGATGAGGTAACTGCGCTGCAAATCAAAGAGCCGGTACAAGACGGCATAGCGGAAATCCTCGACATGCTTGCTGGAGGCCGAGGCTCAAAACTGATCCAGATGGCCCTGCATGATCACAACGAGCAGTTCAGGGCTTCCGCGGACACGACAGCTACTGCCTCACAACTACTTCTAAGAGCGTTATGTCACCCTCAAGGCACCCAACCTCAATGAAATATCCTATAAGACCGCTGTCATTGAGCAGTATTGCCGCCGGGAGAGCAGTGCGAAAGAAGTTTTCATCGAGATGTCCCTGGCAGGCAATCCGTCCGACAAATGGGGACATTTCTCCGCAAAGGGAATACAACAGTTCTTAGCAGCGAAGCCGCTAAGAACTGTACAAACCGAGGCTGTGTGAGGCAGCTAGGTTTTTTCGACCACGGAGAGAAATTCTAAGCGTTTACCTGAAAAGACAGTACCTGCATCATTTAGATACAGACACTGTCTTTTCAAGCATAGCGGCAATACCGCTGATAAATATTCTTGTTACCGCCGGAAACGCTCATCCAACCAATTGGCAATCAAATCCGCAATTTCATCGCTGTTGTTCTCGTTCATCATGGCATGAGAATTTCCTTTAATCCCTATCTCCGGTAAATGAACCCACGTGCTGTCCCCACCCAACTCCTGGATCTTATGGTGAAGTTTTCGCATCGTTCCTTCATAAGCGTAGTCTCCGACCCAGGTGAACCGGTCATTGACGTATTCTCCGCCCAAGAAGTCTCCCCACACATGCAGAAATGGGATATTCTTTAAACTAGATATATCTTCTGTTTCAACATCAATGGTTGACGAACTTTCCACCAAAATAATTGCTTTTATATTTTTCGGATGCTTCATCGCTGCCCGGATTGCAAAGAGGCCTCCCTGAGAATGGGCCATCAAGATGCATCCCTCTGTCATTTGGCTTACGTACAAATTATACGCCTCTTCTGCCCAAGCTGTTGAAGTCACCCACCGGGGGATAAACTGCTTTGCCAAGTAGTCGTACTTTGAAGCGTCAAATCGAGCGCCCTCATATAAATTGGGATATTTTTCTCCCAGCCGAAATGTTGTCCAGCCCTCTTCATAGGTCCTGAAAATCGGCGGACCTGGGTTGATTTCTGGGTATTGGGCCCACGAGGCTCTGCCTCTCTCTACACCATCAGATACATTTACATTATACCCTCTCTGGAGAAAACGGAATTCCCAGCCAGGGCGGCCATCAAGTGTCTGCTCCCATACAGCGCCACAGAGTCCACCGCCATGAATCATACAAATTGGATAAGGCACAACAGGATCTTCCAATTGAGTATACTGTACATACATTTGTCCCGCTTGGTAGTCACCGTCGGGCGAGTACTTTTGCGGTTCCGCCCAACCTTCCACCAGTTTGACGTAATAAGGTTCCCCTCCTGTAACCGTAACCTTTTTACCGCCAACATAATAGCTGCCCTTGCTTTTGATTCTCACACAATCCATGGCCTGTCCTCCTTTTCAGTGCGTGTCGCTGATTTTCGTGTACGCCTCATCATAGTCATCACAGAAGAAGACCTGGAAATAACCCAGTGGAATCTTATCACGCTGCTGCGTTGCCTTGCTAACAAAGTAGAGCAAAAGGAATCCAACGATCCACGCAATCAGGAATGGTTCAAAGTTTCCTGTATTCGCAATCCACCAGGCCTTTGTAGAGGGAATAATGTTGGAAATCACATAGAACACCATATAAGCGGCGAAGCCACCCAGTGTTGAAGCAATCATTCCACTCTTCGTGGCTTTCTTCCAGTACAACCCCACCAGCGCCGGCCAATACCAGCTGGCGGCTAGGGCGCCTAAGGAAAAGTTGATCATGTATTGGGTCAGATCTGTAGGGAAAATTGCAATAAATGTCGCCACAAGCGCAATACCAATAACAATGGCCAGATTTAAGTTGTTCTGCTTTTTTTCTGGCATGTCAGGTTTGTAGCAGTCGATGATAACGTCTTTTGCAATATGGGCCGCTCCTGCCATGCAATAGCCGGCAATAGAGGACTGAATCGCCGCAAAACAGCCGCAGAAAATAATTCCCCCAACCCATGTGGGCAGCAAATTTGTGGAAGTATAGATGGTCACATAGTCCTGTGTAACAATATTCGGATTCAGGCTCTTAGCCCAGGTTCCGGTCCAGTCCATCAAGCCCTGGCAACACAGGAACACCACGCAGGAAATAATAACACCCCGCTTGAGTTTCTTAGAGTTGTCATAAGTCATGGAAACACTCAGGCTAGAAGGAATGGCGCAAAGTCCGACGCTTACATAAATTGCGGTGCCAAGTGCCTTCGCAAATGTAAAACCAGAATCCGCTCTTAATGTCTCCGGGAAAGCAGTTCCCAGATATTGCACGGCCGCAGTGATACTGCCATAAGTCTCTGCATTTTTCCATAGCAGAATACCAATAACCGAAAAAACCGCCGCCAGCATAACTACGCCCTGAATCACAGCCACCTTGGCTAGAGACTTGATCCCCCCGGTCGTTGTATAGATTACAGTAATGACGATAACCAGTATCAGTCCAAGATAGTATGCATTACTGCCCGTAACGGCTGCGAACACCTTCGCACCAGCAGTAATCTGGGCCGCAGTTGTAAAAGTCAAGCCTACAGCGCCAGTGATGGCCATTGCTGTCACGACACCCTTAGATTGAAACCGGAGACGAAGCAGTTCCAAATAAGAAACCGCTCCAGTCCTGGCCCGGAGGATCGCAGCCTTACGCCCCACAGAGCCAATTCCATATGCTGCCGTTAAGAAGCCGCCAAAATAAAGGACAGCACCAGAGAATCCGATTGCATAGCAAAGTCCAGGTGCTGTCACCATGACGCCGCCATGGAGTTTGTTGCCGCAATCATAGCGATTGCAAAAGCGCCTAAACCTCCGCCGCCAGTCAGAAATGATGCCAGTGTATCGTTTCCGCCTCTCCTAGACTGTACTTTTACATATGCGCCAAGGCCAATGATTAAAATAGAGTACAGCGCAAAAATTACCACAATTGTTTTGATTTGCGAGGAAGTAATACTGAATCCACCCAGATCGTATGTCATTTCTGATCTTCCTCCTTTGTCTTTTTTCCCTCGCGGGCTGTGAAGGGGAACTCTTCCCATTTAGACATGTAAACAATGCCAATCACGAACATTGCCAAGTAAATGATAACCACCCCAGTAAACCACAGAGGCATGCCAAACAAATACTTCATTTCCGAGGGATCGGTACATCCAAAAGTGTACATGAAAATCGTTGCGACAACGACGGAGACTACACCCAGAATGTGGAAAAAGGCGCAGTCCTTTTTCCCTTGTTCGAATCTGCGGTCATAGTTGGTAATCTTGTCGATGTCATAGTCGGTGCTTTTGAGATCGGATTTTTCATTGTTCATGCTGTTCTCTCCTTCCAGTCTTGATTTTGGGGTCTGCCTCTATTTAGATAAACTTCTTCACAACATCGCTCAAGTCACCTGCCTCAATTTTTTGGATGGCCGGCAAACCGATGAGTCCGTTGAACTGAGTGAAGTTTACCATCTTGTCTCTGTATGCAGCAGGCGTACCGTTTCTTCGGAAGTCCACCAGCATATCGTACATCGCCTTTGTCGCGGTATATAATGCGGCAATGGGATAGACCACCATATTGTAACCAATTTCTCTTAATTCTTTGGCAGAAAGAAACGGGGTCCGCCCGCCTTCCACCATATTGGCAATGGTAGGCCGCGAAATCTCTCGGTTGATTTGTTTCATTTCCTCTACGGATTCTAAGGACTCGATGAAGATAATATCAGCGCCAGCCTCTTCATAAAGCCGCCCTCTGCGAATTGCTTCTTCTACACCATGAGTCGTACGAGCATCAGTCCGGGCAATAATCAGGAAATCCGGATCGCATCTGGCTGCGACAGCCCCTCGAATCTTCTCTGCCATTTCTTCCGCAGGAATAATCTGGCGCCCTAACATGTGGCCGCATTTCTTCGGCATAACCTGGTCTTCCAATTGGATCGCTGCTGCGCCGGCCCGTTCATATTCTCGAATCGTCCGAATCACATTCACTGTATTGCCAAAACCAGTGTCTGCATCACATGCTACAGGTATGTTCACTGCCGCCACCATATCTGCTGTCCGCTCCACCATCTCCGCCATACTCATTAGGCCAACGTCCGGCTCCCCGAGCTTGCTAGCAGCTTGTCCATAGCCAGTCAGATATGCGGCATCGAAGCCAGCAGCTTCGATGAGCTTTGCGCTGAGAGCGTCAAACGCTCCGGGCATGACGAGAATTTCTTCCGCTTCCACAAGAGCGCGGAATCGCTTTCTGATTTCCATTTTATGTCTCTCCCTCATTTCTTTTTTGCCACGCCAATTGCTTAATTTAAGTTAATTTTAACTTCAATTAAATCTCGTGTCAACAGTTTAGTAAAAAATCGTAAAATATTCTAATTTCTAGAAGAAAAACTGTTAAAAACTAACGAACCCAACTGTTGTAGATTATTTGAAACTGATCTTTCTTATAATGAACACTTCTTGACGGACAGTGGTTCACACTGTATAATTTAGGGGAAAATCTTTACAAATTTCAAATCGGACGGAAATAGAATGGCAACTTTAAAAGATATTGCTAAAAAATGCAGCACTTCTGTGGCTACTGTCTCGTATGTCCTTAATGGGCGAAGCCTGGAAAAGCGGATTTCGCCAGCCACCCAAAAAAAAATCCTTGTTGCCGCTCAAGAACTTGGGTACCGAAACAGCAGCAGTATGCCGCTGCCCCGCTCTCCTAAAATTGCGATTTTTTGGCCTCAGAAAAGTGTAGAGACCATGCTTCCTGCCGTAATCAATGGTCTGAACTCTGCCCTGCTGCGGGAGCCCATTCCTGTGGATATGCTGATTTGTCCATATGAATCCAATCTCTTGTTCAAGCAGGAAAGTCTCTGGGCTCCCAAAAGTTTTGATGCCGCCATCATTGTTTCTGCTAACTCAGCAGATATGAAGGCTCTGTCTCAGCGCCATACAGAAATCCCTGTCGTCATCCATAACCGTGTACTAGCGGGATACTCCTATGTATCTGTTGATCACTGGGAGGCTGGTCGTCTCACGGCCATTCAGGCAATCTGTAAGGGCGGTGATGAGATTGTTCTGGTTTTGAATCCACTCTCTTTTGCAGGTATGAATTTGCGCGGAAAAGGTTTTTGCGATACATGCAAGAAATATGGGGTCGAAATGGCAGACCGAATCCTGTATTGCGGAAATGGAATTGATGAAGGCTATGAGTTAGGATTAAAATTAGCCCGTTCCGGAAATCTTCCAAAAGTTATTGCCTGCATGTATGACTTGGTCGGCTACGGTCTGATTCGTGGTCTGGTTGAATCGGGTGTGTTCGTTGGCGATGAAGTTCAGGTCCTTGTAACAAGTTTTAGTTTTTCACAGTTTTTTGCCAAATGCACCCCCCCAATGACAGTCGTAGATCTGCAAATCGAAGAGACTACCGAGCGAGCCGTGCGTCTCGCCATTGATCTGGCAAGCCAGCGTCTCTCTATTCCTTCCGAAATTATTATCCCGCCGCAGATGATTTATCGGGATTCTTCTCCATTTCCAACATCTTCGGAACTTGCTGTCCTGGAGCAACGACATAGAAAGTTCCGGTGAAGTTCTGTCAACTTAGAGCCAATTCTTTTTTGTTTGAGATAAATTTTAAACCAGCCTATTCGCGAATCCGACTTCGTGTTTGGGCTGGTTTTTTATTTCTCTCTTTATGAGGTGTTCAAGAATTTTAATGGCTCTTGCTTTTTATAAATAGTTCGCACCCCATTTTTGCCAAATGTGTGCGAATCTCTGTTTTTTAGCTATTATTTGAACCTAGTTGGAGATATTCCACAATGATGTCGCCGATCTCGCTGGTGGAAGATACCCCCATATCTTCGCTTTTAATTCTCCCAGAGGCCTGTGGCACAAATAGCCCTATCAATCCGCCGGGAGATCAAGGCAGCTCCGAGGTTTTCCATCATCATAGAACCCACAATAATGGTAGCAATGGGATTGGCACCATTCACGCCAGCGTACTTAGGGACAGAGTCATGAATAGGTTCAAATATAGAGACTCCATTCGGGTTAGCATTTCCGTTGCCGCCAAATCCAAGACTGCCACAAATTTCTGCGGCCAAATCAGAGAGAATATCTCCAAAAAGATTAGATATTAGTATGATTGGGAAACTGGGCGGATCCCTCACAAGGCACATTGCCGCTACATCTACATTCAATTCCTCTGCTTGGATCTCTGGATATCTTTCTGCCACTTTAAAAAAGGCGTCTTCCCAAATGGAATACATTTGAGGATTCGCGTTCCTTTTTGTGATGATCGTCACTTCCTGCCTTTCCTCTTGTCCGGCAAGTTCAAAAGCCCACCGAGAGATCCGTTCTGCGCCTCCAGCAGTAATATGCCCTAGGTTGAATGCATAAGCGTATTCTGCGGATAATTCTGTATGGACTTGAAGATCCAGTTGGTCGGCAGTACGCTTCAAAGTCGTCACATATGTGCCGACTTTCTCTTTACCATTGATCCTTGCACCAGTGCGGATATAAAAGTCCTCAGTATTTTCTCGAACAATCTAGATATCAATTTTCTTTACATCGGAAATCGGCGGGTAAACATTATTGGGAAAAAGTCTCGCCGGACACAGGTTACATATTGATTCAATTCGTGCCTCATGGTAAGTATTAGCTGATGTTCGATAATCCCAGGCTCAACCCGCGGATCTCCTGCTGCGCCAAAATAAATCGCATCAAATATTTTAATCCTCCACTAGGAACGACTGTTCCGTATTCCAAGTAGCAATCTGCTCCCCAAGGAAATGAGGTGAACTGCGAGCGGTCTGTAACACTTTGATGCCTTCCTCAACAATCTCTGGACCGATACCATCACCCGGAATAACAGCGATCTTGTATTCCTTTTTTCCATTTATATCCACATTTTGTATTATTGATCAACAAAATAATCTTATCGGCATCCATTTTTTGCATATCTCGCATCCACCTCTCCCTTAAGTGAGAGGCTCAAATGAAGGCATCCATCCGCTGGTCCCTCATCATGTTCGACCAGTTACTACTGCAGCTTTGGTATGATACAACTTTTCACAATTTCTGCGTTCTGGGCCTTAATAATACACATGATCTCCCACAGAACGCGCTCCGAAATATTCGAAGCATTGTTGCGCGGCAGACATTTCCCCCTTTGTGATTCAAATCTTGGGCCGGTTGTTCGTGAACCCCTTTGGTAGCATAGACCAACACCGGTTCCAGAGGTTCGTTTTCATTTGCCCAGAAACAGGCCCAATTGGGCTCGATTTTAAAGTCTAGCGACATTCGCAAAACATCCCTGCCGAGGAAGTTCAATCGTCAGACGATCCATTGATTCCAGCACCTCCTGAAACCGCATTCTATTAGCAGGAAGCAGGTAGTATGATCCCCCCCTATCTTTCGTATCTTGCTTTTCAGTGTACACCTTGCTACGAAAATAGGTAGCGAGGGCGTGAACCTTGACAAACAGGCTTTCAACGCCTCATGAAAAACCATCGCAGCACAAAAAGCGGCAGGCCAAAACCTGTCGCCGGCCGAAGTATGGTACAGTGGGAATCAGCCTGGTGCCACCACAAAGTACCCCAGCTTTTGCAGTTCGTTCACCATACGGCTGGCCCGTTTGCGCTCACTTTGTTTTCTGCGGATCTCAAAACAGTCTTCGTTGTATGGAGAACCTGTCTTCAACATCGTGTAAATCAGCGCCAGCAGTTTGCGAGCCAAAGCAATCGTTGCACGTTTAGCGCCCTTCCGCTGTTTTATCCTCCAGTACCAACCGGAGAGGTACAAGCTTCGTTTTCCGGAGATGACCCATCCCACCTCGCAGAGCATACTCTTCAGATACGGATTACCTTTGTTAATATGAGCACTCTTGCGTTTTCCGGCACTCTCGTTGTTACCGGGACTCAAACCGGCCCAGGAGCATATATGCTGGGAATCCGGAAAGGCACTCATATCGGTACCAATCTCCGCGATAATGGCTGCTGCCGCAGTTACATCAATGCCCGGTATGGAGCACAGGAGGCTCAATGCCTCTTCGTGCTTTGTGATCTCTTTCGTAATAGCGTCCTCCACAGTATGGCGGTGCTGTTCAAGCGCTTCCAAGTGCCCAAATATCATGCGAAGAAAGCCGCGCTGGTGCTCCGAGAGCGAACCGTTCAAGGCAATCAGTATTTCGTCGATACGTTTCCGGGTCTGCGTTTTCAGGCACCGGTCCAGAGCTTCCCGCGAAATATTTCCGTATTCCATGAGATGACGGATGATGTTTCGCCCGGAAGCGCCAAATGCGTCCGACAGAAACGCTGTGAAGCGGAAACCGGAGCTTTGCAGAAATTTATCGATGCGATTCTTTTGGGCGGTAATGTCGCGAACGATGCTCTTACGATACCGGGTCAGATGCCGCAGCTCTCGGAACGTTTTGTCTGGGATAAAACTCCCCTTTAGTAATCCGGCACAGAGTAATGTGCGATCCATTGCGCGTCCCGCATATCCGTTTTGCGCCCAGGCACATTCTTCATGTGGCGGGCATTCACGACCAGAATGCTGATCTGCCCATCAAAACATGGCTCCAGCATTTCGTAAATAGGCTGCCAGTAGATCCCGGTGCTCTCCATAGCGACATAGCGGCACTCTGCTTCCAACACCCAATCCCGCAGTTTCCGCATTTCCGGGATAAGTGTGCTGAAGGAGCGAATCTCGATTTCCGGATCGGTGCCCAGCTCACCTTTGGCAAGACAGGCAACAATAACGTCACGATGAATATCCAGTCCCATGGCGCAGGTCAATATGTCTTGCATCAAATCCCTCCCTGAATTATGCAGGCTGGGAATTGCCCGGGTGGGTATCCGAACTTTGCTACTCGTGCTCTTCACTTACGTGACGCAACATACTGCTGTTCTCTTGGGCAACTCGTCCACGTTGAACAAACGGGGTGAAAATCCACCAAGGTGCAACCGGACTACGCCTGCTGTCTTCAGTTTAGCAAATCCTTCGGTTAACGCACAGACTATATTTTCATTCTCAGCTGTGATGGCATTTCATGAGGCGTTGGCCTCTCCATTCGATGTATTGCACCCAAAATATTGGGCAAATATGACCGGCGCAAGCAGCACCAAAGGCTTTACATCTATGAACGGCTGGAGGTAGACCACCCAGGCTCAATTTAAACTGCACCCCAAGTCAAGGGCAAAATCATCTGACCCATTGCGGTAGCATGCCGGTGGGGTACTCGCCTGTGGAAATGTACTTGAAGGATTTGTTCAGCGAGGCGCCGTGGTTCTGCACCAGTTGCTCCACCATCTCCAGGACAAAATCCACTTCCAGAGATTCACTCATGGCATAAGGTAAGACCTGTTTCATGCAGGCGTTCAGGATTGTGGACAGAAAGCAAAACTTCCCCTCCAAAGGGATATCGGATAGACCTCTGTAATCTGCGGTAGGGATTCGGCTTCCAAATGGGGCAGGCGAGGCGGTACTTCCGCATGAGCCGGCGGATCTTCTTCACATTCATCCGCACATCCATGTGCAGCAGCCGCATGTGGATGCCCCGGGTGCCCTTTGCGTAGCCGCGGAACTGGTGTGTCTCCAAAATCCGCCCAAAATCGGCCTGGCTCTTCTGCTCTCTTGTTTCCCTGGCTCGTTCGGAACGTACCCAGAAGATGTTCTTCCGGTCCGCCAACGCTTCCTGGATGGCCGCGAACCGCTCTCCGGCACTGTTCATGGCTACTTTCCCGACTTGTCGTGCAGCTTCATGACTTTTTTAAAACGCCATCTGCTGCTGGAGACACAGGATCTCTCGCTGCATCCGTCTGGCAACTTCGTCAGGCGGGGAGCCTGCCGGTGTTGTTTGCCCTTGCAGGCGCACACCGCCCCAGGTGCCCTCGCGTAGCCCTTCCAGGGACTTGTCTTCC
>OODJ01001529.1_pt1 | contig 18121 bp, 14 predicted proteins | sample 1671611 | NCBI WGS metagenome assembly OODJ01 (sample SAMN06348174, study PRJEB24527) | human gut metagenome | biome: human gut; feature: ankylosing spondylitis patient; material: feces | host: Homo sapiens | place: China | collected 2015-10 | reverse complement strand
CCCCCTCGCGCTCCCCCACCCCTTCAAAAAACTTTGCTCTGGTCCGTGCGCCGGTCCCCGTCGCCGTCTCACCGGCAAGGCCATCCTTCCCTCATCATCCAGCCGGCACACGGAATGCTTTGCACTGCCAGAGCCCTGGCCAGCCTGGAGAACATCAAGCGGGCAGCCCGTATCCGCTTGTTGTTCCTCATTCCGGCAAGTTTTTGAGCCGTTCCTCCCGCCCCTGAGTCCGGATCGGCCCCGCCCTGCCGGTACTTCAACGCCCTCTGCTGCTTTCCTGTCGCCACAGTCCGGAGTCTTTCCCATCACCTGCCCCTTGCCGGTTGTCATGACAGGACTCGTCGCACCCTCCGGCAATTTGCGAAAACGCCCTGCATTCCCGGAGGGGCACCCATCCATTCCCTTTTCCGGCACGTCCCGATGTCCCCACCTTCAGACAGCGGCGGGGCCTGTCGTCCACACCCGAACAAGTTTTTTCCGGGGGTGGGGCCTGGAGAAAGGGACAGTTTTGCCCCAAAACGCCCCTTCCCCCACGAGAAACCCGCTTCCAATCCCCCGGTCGACAATGCTATCCTGCGGCAGGAGTAAATTATGCGAAACACGTCCTTCAGCCCGCTGTGCGCGGCTTTTCTGCTGCTGATGCTGCTGAGCCCCCTTGCCGCCGGTGCGACTCAGCCCCAAAAACCCGTATCATCGCCCCTGACCATCACGGTACAGGAGGCGGAACCCGGCCAGATGCTGCTGTTGGGCAGCAGCCCTGAAGACAGCGACCTGCGCGTGGGGGCCCTGATCTGCCGGCCTCTGGCCGAACAGGCGGTGGACAGGAAAAAAACAGGAGGCGGCCTGCGCCTGGACGTGCCGCTGGAATGGCTGGACGGTTATGTGGCGGCCCGCAGCGGCAAGGAAGATCTCCCCTTCCAGCTCTGGCAGCAGGGCGAGCAGTGGACCTCCAGCCTGCCCATACGCCTGCACGACGCCTGCGCCGCGGCCCCCATGTCCCGCCTGACGGAACGCTGGCAGGCAGTGCGTGAAAAGCTGTCGCGGCAAAAGCTCTCCCAGCCCTGCCGCACCTTCCGCCGGCAGGGCGACAACTGGCTGCCGCTGGTCCTCTGGTGGGACGGCTATCAGGCCTTCAAGGAAGACCGCCCCTACCGTCCCCTGGAGCTGGGGAACATGGCCGCCCAAAGCGACGCCCTGCTGGAGTGGTGCGACAAGCATCCCGGCAAGCCGCTGAAAAAGGCCCTGGAACAGCTTGCGGCCCCCAAGGCGGCCCCTGCGGCCCGCTGACCGGCATGATGTCCGGCCCTGCCCCTCGCGCGGCCGGGCGGCTCTTGATATCCGTACAGACCAACGCCCCACAGGAGTCTCATGCACAAGCTCTATCTCGTCATGGTGGGCCTGCCCGCACGCGGCAAGTCCCGTCTGGCCCGGCGCATCTGCGGCGGCCTGGCGGCTGACGGCTTCCGTTCAGCCATCTTCAACAACGGCGACGTCCGCCGCGAACTGCTGGGGGCGGAATCCACCCTGCCGGAGTTCTACTCTCCGGACAATGCCGAAGGTCGCAGGATCCGCGAGGAGATCTGCCGGCAAAACCTGATCCGGGCCAAAGAATGGCTGAACCGGGAAGGTGACGTGGCCATCCTGGATGCCACCAACGTCAGTCGCGCACGGCGGGCCTTTATCGAAAGGACCCTCACGGACCATCCCGTGCTCTTTCTGGAATGCGTCAATGAAGACCCCGTGCTGCTCAATGCCTGCATCCGCAACAAGACCCGCTTGCCGGAGTACGCGGGCTATACCGAGGACGAGGCCCTGGCGAGCTTTGTGGGCCGCATCGGCTATTACGAAGCCATCTACGAGCCTGTGGGCAAGGAACAGTACTGGCTGTGCGTGGATACCATGTCCAGCCGCATCCTGGCGGAACAGCCCTGCGAAGGCTCCCCCTACTATCCCGCCATCCGCGAGATCGTGGTCAGCTGGTGGGTGCAGAGCCTGTACCTGGCGCGGCATGGTCAGACGGAATACAACGTGCAGGGCCGTATCGGCGGCGATCCGCCCCTGACGGCCAAAGGCCGGATGCAGGCCGAGGCCCTGGCCCTGCACCTGCGCGACCAGAAACTGGACTGGGTGTTCACCTCCACGCGCATGCGCTCGCACGAGACCGCGGCGCCCCTGCTGCGCGGACGGTACGAGACCCGCGTGATGGCCTTCAAGGAATTCGACGAGATCTGGGCCGGGGATTGCGAAGGCATGTGCTACAGCGAGATCCGCGAGACCATGCCCGAGATCACGGCAGGCCGTAACGCAGACAAATACCACTACGCCTACCCGCACGGCGAAAGCTACGCCATGCTGCGCGAACGTGTGCGGCGCGGCCTGCAGCGGGCCCTGTTCCTGGCCGGTGAACTGCCCGTGATGCTGGTGGGCCACCAGGCCATCAACCGGGTCATCCTCTCCCTGTTCCTGCGCCAGCGCGAGGAGGACATCCCCTACATCAACGTGCCGCAGAACCAGTACTACCACATCTCGCTCACGCCCCGCCGCAAACTCATCGAACGCATCAGCTACTAGAGCGGGGAACGCACGCAAGGGCACGGCAAGATGCCCGAAAGAAAGCGGCGCGGACGAATCGTCCGCGCCGCTCGTTGTTCTTTCATATCTCCCCGCAGGGAACAGGGCTCGTGCCTGTCGCATGTGCTGGTTGCAGGGACGCTGCGGGAGAGACATGGGGGGAACAGCCCTGTGCATGGCGCGAAGCCGGAAGACCTTCCCGGCCCGGCTCCATACCGTCCCTGCACGGCATGGGCAGCGACAGCTGTCCCCAAGACCTCCTGGCAGGAGGACCTGGCCCCTAGCCCTCGGTGCTGCGGTACTCGTGGGCCGAGGCCACCACGCGCTTGAGCAGGGCCTGCAGGGTGTGCTTCTCGTCCTCCGTCAGCGGGCTGGTCACCGAGGCGTCCCAGCCCCGGATGATCTCCAGCACGTGCGGGTACACGTCCAGGGCCTTCTGCGTCGGGAAAACGGCGGCCGTGCGCTTGTCCTGCGGGTTGACCTCGCGCCGGATGAAGCCGCGCTTCTCCAGATGGGCCAGGGCACGGGTGACATTGCTCTTGTTGATGTGGATGATGTCCGGCAGCTTGTCCTGGGTCAGGCCGGGCTGGCGGCAGATGTTCAGGATGAAAAGATACTGGCTGCCGCTGAGACCGTACGAAGCAAGACGCTTGTTCAGGTACATGAGGTAATGCCGGTTGGCCAGCGCGATCCACTTATAGGTCAGTTCCACAACAGCTCCAGAAAAATGATGTAGGTCACATACGTCGTTTTTTCATAGTCAGCCTTGCAGCGCCTTGCAAGGGCAAAAGCGCTCCGTCCGCCGGACAGGTTTTCTGCTTGACAAGGGAAAGCACCCGGACGTATATCGTTGCACACGCAACGGTATGGCGATATTTCGCCCAGGAATCCCTATGCCCACCCAACACAGATCCCGGCCCCGGACACAGGACCGCAGCACCGCCAGCACCGGCGAAGCCCTGCGCTCCATTTTCAACCGCAACTTCAATGTGGTCGCCTGCATCAACCTGCTGGTCATGACGGCCTACTATCTGATGTTCGTCACCAGCACGGCCTACGCGCGGGCCACCTACGGCGCCAGCCTCAGCAGCGCCGGGCTCACCGCGGGCATCATGGTCATCGGCTGCCTCATCGGCCGTTTCCTGACCGGCAACCTGCTTTCCCTGTGCGGCTGCCGTGCCATCCTTTTTGCCGGGCTGCTGCTCTATTCGGCCAGCATCGCGGCCTTTTTCTGGGTCCCCAACCTGGCCCTGCTCTTCGTGCAACGTCTGTGCATGGGCATGGGCGTGGGCATCATGGGCACGGCCACCGGTACCATCGTGGCCTATGTGGTGCCCCACCAGCATCACGGGCTGGGCATCAGCCTGTTCAGCATGAGCACGGCCTTCGCGCTGGCCCTGGGGCCCTTCCTGGGCATCCTCATCTCCCAGTATTTCAGCTACACCATCCTGGCACAGACCTGCCTGGGCATCGGCCTGACCTGCATCGCCATCTTCTTCGGCCTGCACGACCTGCCGGAGATGCGCCACCGCCACCGGCCCTTCCTTGAGCTCAACAGCTACATCGACCCGCGTGTGGTGCGTTTTTCGCTGGTGGCGCTCATCACCTGTCTGAGCTACGGCTGCATCCAGGCCTTCATGACCTCCTATGCGGCGGAACGCGGCCTGACCGGCGCGGCCAGCCTTTTCTTCCTGCTCTACGCCCTGGCCGCCCTGGTGACCCGGCCCCTGACCGGTCGCCTGTTCGACCTGCGCGGCGAGAACATCATCTTCTACCCGGCCCTGCTGCTGACGGCCCTTTCCCTGACCATGATGGCCCACGCCAGCAGCAGCTGGGTCCTGCTGGCCGCGGGGCTGATCCTGGGCATGGGCTTCGGCAACTTCCAGTCCGCCGGACAGGCGGTCTCGCTCTCGCTGGTGTCCAAGTCCCGCTTTGCCCAGGCCACCACGACCTTCTTCATCTTCTTCGACCTGGGCATCGGTCTGGGGCCCTACCTGTTCGGCTTCATGATCCCCGCCGCAGGCTATGACGGCATGTACCAGACCCTGGCCTTCGTGGTCCTCGGCGCGGTGCTGCTGTACTACGTCCTCCACGGCCGCCGCGTGGCAGCCGCATAGATATCTCCTTCCCCAGAGAGACGGCATTGTCATTCTCCCGGACGATGCCAAAACGCCGGGTCCCCCCCGGCGTTTCTGTTTTTGGGCGGCCACGTCGCCGCTGTGTCCTCTGCGGAGCAAAGGCAGGATGCCGCCCCCCTGTTGTGACGGCAGGGATGCGAGGCCGTCGGAAGGCCATGCGTCAGGCTGTTTGCCCTGTCCCGGCGCCCCCGGCCCGCAGGCGGCGCAGATGCAGGAGCGGATACGGCTGCCCCGCCCCGTCCAGCGGGGAACGCCCCACCACCTCGAAGCCCCGGCGGGCATAAAATATCCGGGCCGCCGTATTCTGTTCATTGACGTCCAGCAGGATCTCGGGATGGCGGCTACCAAAATCCTCCAGCAGGGCCGTACCGATGCCCCTGCCCCGCAGGCCCGGCTCCACGAAGAGCATCTCCACCCGTTGCTCCACGCTGCCCAGAAAGCCCGCCGGCAAGCGCCCCTGAAAGGGACGGGGCACGGCTACCGTGCCCGTCGGGAAATGGCCTTCTCCTGCCCCCGGCGCATGGTCGCTCCCGTCGCCTTCAGCGGGCGCGACCTCCAGCCAGGCCAGACGTACGCGCTCCATGGCCGGAAGATAGGCGCCCGGCAAGGCAGCCCCGATGGCCCGCAGATAGTCCTCCGCCACGAAGCCGTGTGTGGCCCGCACGTTGCGCCACCACAGGCACAGCAGATACGGCCAGTCCGCAGGACCGGCATCGCTGAAGGTCAGTCGTTCCATCCTCTATTCCTTGCAGGGACAGCACCCGCAGGAGCCTCAGGCCCGTACGCCGCAGGTGCCCCCGGATGCGTCCGCAGGCAGTGCCCGACGGCAGGCAAGGCGCATCCGGCCGGGCTTCTGACGGGGACAGCAGCGCCATCGTCTCCGGGCTCCAAGGCGCGATACGGCTGCCCATCGCAAGGGAGCGCCCGCAAGCGCCTCAGACCGTCCCGGTGTCCGTCAGTAATTCATCTTCCACTGGACACCGGCGCTGGTGTTGTCCTGCTCCGTGCGGATGCCCGCCTTGCTGTGCGGGGTCAGTTCCAGTTCCATGATGACGGCGGTGCTGTCCGGCTCCAGGCCCTGTTCCACGCCGAGATAGATCTTCTCGCCGATGAACTTGCCCACTTCCAGGCTGCTTTCTTCATCCCCGCTCTCCTTGTCCGTGGCGGAATTGACGCGCAGCACGTCCACGCCCAGCACCGCACGGCCCAGATCCAGCACGCCCAGACCGCCGGAGCCGAACCCGGCCAGACGTGCCACGGCGGCGGCCAGACGCAGGCTTTCGAAACGGCCCAGTTCGCTGGAGCCGCGACCGAACATGACCCGCGAGATGATCTCTTCCTGCGGCAGGGACGGCGTGCTGGTCAGTTCCAGCTTCATGCGCCGCACGGAGCCGCTGACGCGCACATCGGCCGTGATATCCGGCACTTCGTAGCGCAGGGTCACGTCCAGCAGGGGGTTGGAGACCGCCCCGCCGTTGAAGGAGATGGTGCTGGGCCGCAGGGTGAAGATCTTGGAGAGCAGGTCGAACTGCCCCCGCACCGAGCGCACGCTGCCGATGACCAGCGGATCGTTGAGGGCCCCGCGCACGCGCAGACCGGCCTGCCATTCGCTCTCCAGCCCGTGGCCGTTGACCGCGATATGCCCGGGCGCCCGGACGCTCACGTCCAGGGAACCGTGTCCTTCCTTCTTTTCCGTGACCGGTTCCGGGGCTTCGCTGGTGCCTTCCACGGGCAGGGTGGTCACACTGCTGCCGGTAAGGCGGTTGAGATTGACCAGGGCCTCGTCGATGGTGATGTCCGCCGCCACCTGGGGCGCCATGAGCGTGCCCTTGACCGAGGCCGTGCCCGACAGGGTCGCCTGGATGTCCGCGCGCCGCAGGGGGCGCAGACGCTTCATGGCGGCATCCAGATCGAGCCTGCCGCCTTCGGGATGCAGACTGCCCGCGGCCGTCACCAGGCCGCCGCGCCCGTCGCTCATGGAGGCCTCCACACGCACGGGCTCCAGCTTCAGGCCCTTGCCGCTGCCCGCCGTCACCGAGGCCTTGATGTCCGTCAGCAGGATGCCCAGGGCCAGGTCCTCATACCGTCCGCCCGCGACCTCCAGCCGCCCCTTGGCCGTAGGCACGGCAAGGCTGCCGGCCAGAGCCAGATGCATGTCCAGGCGTCCGGTCACGCGGCGGTCGGCCACCGGCACCAGACGCCAGAGCGGGGCAAGGTCGCCCTGCCAGTCCAGACGCCCGGAAAGCGGGGCCGTCATGTCCGGCAGGGGCAGGCCGTTGGCGGAAAAATGCAGGGGCAGGCGGACTTCCAGACCGGCCTGCTCCGCTCCCAGGGCCTGCCGGGTGGAGGGAGGCAGTTCCAGCCGTGTGTCCAGACGTCCTTTGCCGTTGCTGCCGCCCAGCTTGCCCGTCAGGGCCAGATCCAGCGGCGGCAGGGAGCTTTGCGGGACTTCCAGTCGCCGCACGTCCAGCCGGAAGGTCCCGGCAGGGGCCGCGGGACTGCCGTGCAGGCGGCTCTGGAAAGCCAGCGCGGCCGAAGGCAGGCCCGGCACCACCGCCCGCCACGGGGCAAGATCCATGCTGTCCAGCGTCAGGCGCACATCCATGGCCGCGGGCTTCAGGCTGGCCGTGGCCCGTACCCGCCCCGCAGGCGCGATACGGGCATCCAGACCGCGCAGGGAAAGACCGTCCTTGTCCAGCACCAGGGCCGTCCCTGCCTGCAGGCGCAGGCCCACGCCCTGCTTGAGATGCAGGTCACACACGGGGATCTCCAGCCTGTCGCCCTGCCAGCGGAGGCGCAGCTTGGCCCGAATGTCTCCGGCGCAGGCCAGTTCCGCTTCCAGCGGGGTCGCCAGTTCGCCCTTCAGGCCCACGAGCACCCGCTCCAGCCGCAGACCGGCCGCATGGAGCTGGCGCACGTCCAGGCGCTGTTCCAGCTTTCCCCGGCCGAAAATATCGTCGATGCGCAGATGCTGGTGCAGCTCGCGCAGCAGCATACGCTCGCCTCCCCTGTCGTGCAGGCGGAGGAAGCCCACGTCGGCATCCAGGCTGAACCACTGTTGCCAGTCCTGGCTGCACAGGAAGGCCGGATCGGCCAGCCCGGCCACAGCCGCCAGCGGAAGTTCTTCGGCTTTGTCCGGGGCACACGGCAGACCGCCCGCACGCAGCATCAGACGGACAGGCCGGTCATCCTTCTTTTCCAGGCGCAGGCCCGGCGACCAGTAGTCCAGCACCCGGCCCAGCGCGGCCCAGTCTTCTATCTCGCCGTACAGCGAGGCCCACAGGCGCGGCCTTGTCCCGGGATCGGGGAACAGCTGTGCCAGCAGCCGCGCAGGGACAAAATCGCTGCCCACGATGGCCGGGGCCGGAGGGACGGGGGCTGCGGCGGCATCCGCAGCAGAGGCAGGAACAGGGGCCGCCGGAAGGGCCGTTGCGGGCTGTCCGGCCGTATCCACAGGAGCCGGGGGCGTCCCGGCCTCTCCCACCGCAGGGAGCGGGGCCTGCTTTTCCGCCGAAGCAGCAGGAACGGCAGGCATCTCCTGCGGGGCATCGGGCAGCAGGGCCAGCAGGGCCCCGTCCAGACGGGCACCGGCGCCGTGCAGCTCCAGCTGCGGCAGGCCCAGCAGCCAGGCCGCGCCGTCATGCCCGGCCCGCAGGCGCAGTTTCGTGGAGATGTGGTCTTTTCCGGTGCGCACCTGCAGGGAGAGCGGCAGTTCCACCTTGCCTTTGGCAGCCAGCTGCGGCCACGGCAAGGCCTCTCCGCCTGCCAGCAGGGAGAGATCGTTGACGGCATGCCCGCCCAGATCCAGCGTGGCGCAGGCCAGTTCCAGACGGGGCTCGGGCGCACCGGGACTGCCCTTCACGCCGATGTCCAGACGCAGGGCGTCGCCCAGGGGCGCCAGCAGGGCCCGCGCCTGGGGCAGCAGGGCCGCCGCATCCGCAGCGGAAGACACGGCAAGCGAGCAATCCAGCGCCAGCGGCGAGGCCAGCACATCCGCAGCGGTCGCAAGCTCCAGCGTCCCCTGACCGCGCAGCCGCACGGCCCCGGCATCCGCCTGCAGGGTCTCCAGCGCCAGCACGGGGCGCTCACCGGGCCGCAGGGCCAGTTCCACCCGCAGGGACGACGCCTGCCCGGGCGTCAAAAGCAGAGCCAGCGGCGCGGGCAGCCACCGTCCTGCCGCTTCCGTCAGGAGGGGGGCCGTATCCGTGCTTTTTTCCTGCGCAGGAACAGGACCGGCTTCTTGTGCCGGGGCCGCCGCCGGAGTCATCCCGGGCGCTGTCACACCGGATCCGGGAACGGGCGCAGCGGCGGAAGGCGTCTCCTCAGTGGCCGGAGCAGCGGCTGCCGATGCGGACGCCAGCTGCCACGAGGCCTGGAGACCGGCCCGGGCCGTGGTCCCGCTCAGGGAAAAATCAGCTTCGGCTGTCAGGCACAGCGAGACCTCCAGTCCCTCACCGACGCGGAGGGCGCTTTCCACGGCGGCCACAGCCACGGACAGGGGCGGCGCCGGGGGAGCCCCGGGCGTCATCGCCTCTTGTGCGGGGGCAGACGCAGCGACGGCAGGGGCCGGAGGCGTCTGGCCATCCGCAGGCACACTCCCTGCTCCGGCCGAAGCAGCCGCGTCCTGCGCTGCCTGCCCGGAGGCATCCACCAGCGTGCCGGACGAACTGCCGTCCAGCACGGCCGAGCCCAGCCACAGGCCATCCAGCGCCACTTCACGCACATGCAGGGAAGGCAGCCAGCCCGGCAGGGAGGCCGTGATGTCCAGCGCGCTCCTCAGGGCCGTCTCCACTCCGGCCAGCGTCTCGGCCAGCGGCGGGGAGGGCTCGTCGGGGGAAGGAGGCAGCTGGGGCAGGCGATACAAAGAGGGGTGTTCCAGGCGCAGGTCGAGCGAGATGCCGGGCGGGAAGACGGACAGGCCCACGTCCACACGCGCCCAGGGCACATCCAGCCAGAGGCCCCCGGCATCACGCAGGCGCAGGGCGCATTCCATCTCCAGCGGCAGGGCCCCCTCCAGACGGATCAGCTCCAGGGAAAGGCCCTGTTCGGCCAGGGGCGGAGCCAGCAGGGCGTCGGCTTCCTGCCGCAGCCAGTCCTGTCCGCCGGGCGTACGCAGCCACCAGACCGCTCCGGCCCCGGCCAGCAAAATCAGGAGCACGAACAGCAGCAGGCACGGCAGGACACGGCGCCGGAAAAAGCTCCTGCGCACGGGCGCTGCCCCTTCCGAGGGAGCAGGGCCCGACGGACCGCCGTCAGGGACAACAGGGGGAGTTCCGGATTCGCTGGCCATCAGAAGCTCTGTCCTATGCTGATATAGAGTTGCAGGGGGGGATCACCGTCCACGGGATTGAGGGGCGTGGCCACGTCCAGACGCACCGGGCCGATGGGCGTGTAGTAGCGCAGGCCCAGGCCCGCGCCCCAGCGCATGTCGCCGAAGATCTGCGGCAGGGCGTCCTCGTAGACCATGCCGCCGTCCAGGAAGGGCACGATGCCGATCTCGTCGGTGATCTTGTAACGGGCCTCCAGATTGACGATCTGGTAGGAACGGCCGCCGCTGGGGTCGCCCTTGTCGTTGCGCGGGCCGATGGCCTGATAGGAATAGCCGCGCACCGAACCGGCACCACCGGCGTAATAGCGCAGCGTGCTGGGCAGGTTGTTCATCTCGGCCCCGGCCATGCTGCCGCCGCGCACACGGGCCGCCAGCACGAGCTTGTCGTCGATGACGCCCTTGTTCGGGCCCTTGCGGAAGGGCGCGTAGTAGAACATGCCTTCCACTTCCGTGCCCAGGGCCGTGAAGAAGCCGTCGTAATAGCCGAAGATGGGTTTGGAATTGATCTCCAGTACCGAGCCGCGCTTGGGATTGATCTTGTTGTTGCGGCTGTCGCGCACGATACGCAGATGCGGGCCCACGAAACTGTAGGGCTCGTTGGTACGGTCGTTCTCGGTGAGGGTGCCGCTGTCGGAAGAGGCGCCCACCCCCACCCACCAGTAGGGGCTCAGGCGGCGCTCGATACCGGCGCCCACGCGCAGACCGCGCCGGTCGTAAGCATCGGTGAATTCCTGCAACAGGGAGGCTTCGCCCACCAGCTTCTGGTCGCGATCCAGAAAGGCCGGTTTTTCGAACGACGCCTTCAGCCCCTGCTTTTCGGGCGTGATGGGCAGGGAGACCACCAGCTTTTCCCCGTTGCCGAAGAAGTTGCGGTGTTCCCACTCCCCTTCCACGCCGATACCGGAATCGGTCTCATAGCGGGCAGCGGCGCTGACCGAGCGCGGCGGGCCTTCACGCACCACCAGCTGCACGGGCAGGACCACCATGCCGTCCTTGCGCGGCGAGGGCACGTCCTTGATGTTGCGCTGGCGTACCGTGCTGAACAGGCCCAGGCCGCGGAGCTCGTCCACATAGTCCTGCACCCGGCTCTCGTTCCAGGGCTCCGTCCCGGCCTTCCAGGGGGCGCGTTCGCGGATGTAGGTCGTGCTGACGTCCTTGTTGCCCTCCACCATGATCTCGCCCAGCAGGGCCGGAGGACCGGTATCCACCACGATCTCGGCATTGAGGGTCCGGGCCGCGCGGTCGAGGAAATAGCGCTGGCTGCTCACCTGGGCCAGCGGATAGCCACGGCGGCGCAGGCGTTCGGGCAATTTTTCCACGGCTTCCAGCATCTGGTCGGCCGTGACGGGTTCACCGGGGGTGACCCCGCGCAGGGTATCGGGAAAACGCGGGGGCGGGGTCGCTTCGCGGGCCTCGTCGCCCCACAGGGCCCCCAGACCGCTGTACGGCGCCCGCCGCTTGCCGTGCTTGAGGGCCGCGGGCACCACGGGGACAGGCTCATAGCGCACCGAAGCCCGGCCCAGCACATAGCGGGGGCCCGGCGTCAGATGCAGGCGCACCGTGACCGGCTTGGTCGTGCTGTCCATCTGGAAGGTCGCCGTACCGTCATAATAGCCCTGGGAATGCAGCAGCTTGACCGCCGTCTCCACATCGCCCCGGGCCCGGCGCTCCAGGGCCAGCAGGCTGTCCGGCGGGTCGGAGCGCAACTGCTCCAGCTGGCTCAGGTCCCGCATCTTGTCCGACAGGCCGCTGTTCCCCTTGGGGGCAGACGGCGCGGCTCCCGTCCCTTCACGGTGGGGGGCATCCGCCTGCGGGGCTGCCGGTCCGGCCTCGTCGCCCTCCTCCGGGCTGCCGCCCAGGGACACGCCCTCGGATTCCCCGTCAGGATCCGTGGCCGCGGCGCGTTTCTCGTCCGCCGTGGCGCGGCGCTCCCCGTCCACTTCGATGGACAGCTTGTACGGGATTCGCTCGCCCTGAGCGGCGGGCATCTTGGTCCCGCCGTCATCACGTAGTTCTCCGGCGGCATCGCCGAACAACAGGCCGCAGCCCCCCAGCAAGAGGCAGGCCATGAGCAAAAAAGAAAAAAGGATATATGTTCGGCGCATAATAATCCCATAGCCGCAGAGAGACAGCTTGGCAAGACAAATCCCCTTTGTTACCATGAGCTTATTCAGTTCTTTTTTCAGGAGTCTCCCATGTCGTATGATCTCTGCCTCCATGTGGACGCCAATGATCCCGCTGTGCTGGCCTTTGCTTTCGTCAATGTCCGCAACTATATGAACGGCCTGCCCGGCAAGGAATTCGAGCTGGTGCTGGTGGCCAACGGCCCGGCCGTCAAACTGTTCGTGCCTGCCCAGGCCGAGTTGCAGAAGACCGCCGAGGAGCTCATGGCCCGCGGCCTCAAGCTGCATCTGTGCAAGAACGCCCTGGATGCCAACAAGATGACCGCCGCCGACCTCTGGCCCGGTTGCGAAGTGGTGCCCGCCGGCCTGGTGGAGATCGTGGAGCTGCAGAACAAGGGCTTCGCCTACATCAGACCGTAATCCCATGTTTGCCCGCTGCCCGCTGCCCGCCGTGCTGACGGGCAGCGGGAAGCGCCCGGGGCGTGCCGCCCTGCCGCGGAGCTGGTCACGGGCGGCCAGCCCGGCAGAAAGACCTGCGGCGATGCCGGCCGCTTACGGGCAAACTTTCCGGCAGGAGAGGACTTTCCTCTTCTGCCTTTTCTTTTTTCCAGGCGCCAGGTCCGTCCCGGACATGCCTCCGGCGATCTGCAACAGGCGGTCCGCATCCAGGATCTCCAGCCTGTGCCGGGTGAACGCGCCCAGGATGCCCTGACGGCGCAGTCCGGTGACCAGCCGGGAAAAAGAGGCCGGATGCATCCCGATATGCAGGCCGCATTCTTTCTGGCCCATCCCGATGGAAAAACAGCCCTGACGGCCGCCCGTCAGCTGCACCAGCAGACGGCACAGACGTTCCAGCCCCGAAGATTCCTGCTGTTCGATGGCATAGGACAAAAAGAATTCCATCTTGTGCAGCACGGTGGTCAGCAGGTTCCTGGCCAGATCGGGATAGCTGCGAAAAAAAGACGTATCCCGCAGCAGCCTGCTCTCAAAACGTACCGTGCGGACCTGCCCGCAACAGATGTAACGCACATGGTTGTCTATCCCGGTGATGGCCGGGATGTCGTTGATCAGGCACAGGGGCCCGGCCTGGAACAGGGTCCATTCCTTGCCGGTACCGCTCAGGCTCACCATGTCGATGTTCCCTTCCAGCAACAGGTGGAAGAAGCGGCAGCCTTCCACACGCAGGGTCTCCTGATCTTCGTAGGTCTCCAGCTTCCCCAGCGGGATGACCGCCTCCCATGCCTGGTTGAGCCGCTCCAGCCAGAACTCCGCTTGCGTCCTCCTGTTCATGCCTCACCATCCCTCCAGGGGATCAACGTCCTCTCCTGACAGCTCAGTTCCCTCATGCGCGGGATGTCCAGCAGCCGGACGTTCCCGCCCCGCACCCTTTCCAGACAGCCGGAACCCTCCAGCTGAGCCAGCAGCCGCGATGCCGTCTCGGGCGTGATGCCTGCCAGCTCGGCCATGTCCTTCTGGCGCAGCACGGGACAGTCCTTCGTATCGTGGATGTCCAGCAGGAGCGCACACTGGCGGGACAGGGCCGGGCCGAAGGTCACGGCATGGGCCCTGTACAGGAACAGCAGGTTGATCCCGGCCAGAGCCTGCACCACGTTCACATACAGCTCGGGATACTCGCAGGCCAGACGGCGCTCGTACCATGCGGTGACGTCCCGTACCAGCAGGGTCACCGGCGTCATGGCCCTGACCATATAGCCATGCGAGGTCTGGCTGCCCTCCAGGCACTCCGTATTGACCAGGCAGCCCGGCCCCATCAGCAACAGCAGGCGCGGGGCCTGCCGGGCCATGCCGTAGACCCTGACATGCCCTTCCTCGAGGAAGATCAGTTCATGCGGGGCACCGACGATATCGACAGGAGAACGGGAGGAGGCCATCACCCTCCGGCGCTGCCCCCGGCGCATGAAATCTGCCCAGATCCTGTTCAGCCCCTGGACATAGACAGCGTGCATATGGATGTCGCGCCGCTTCATGGAACCTCCTGAGCGGAAAGAAGTTTTTTAAAAAACAAAAAACTTGATGGATGCTGTTTTTTTCATGTCCTGCCCGATTTAGAAAAAAATCACAAGCTGTGACATCCATCAGGAGGATTGCATATGACAAAACAGCATGTCTCTCGTCGGGCCTTTCTGGCAGGAAGCGCCGCGAGCATGGCGCTGGGTTCCCTCGCAGGGGTGGCCCATGCGGCGACCAAGCCCCAGGAACAATGGGACGAAGTCTTTGACGTCATCGTCATCGGCTCCGGTCTGGCCGGTATGTGTGCGGCTCTGGCGGCCAAGAAGAACGGCTGCAAGAAGGTCGTCGTCCTGGAAAAAATGAGCTATCTCGGCGGCAACTCGGCCATCGCCACCGGTGACTTCGGCGCCGTGAACTCCCAGCTGACCCGCAAGCAGGGGATCAAGGACACGCCCGAGGCCTTTGCCGAAGACATCAGCGCCGCCTGCGGCGGCCTGAACCATCCCGACCTGACGCTCACCGTGGCCCGCAACTCCGGCCGGGCCATCGACTTCCTCATCGAGAACGGCGCCAAGTTCAATCCCGAGATCATCATCCTCGGCGGACATTCCGCACCGCGCGTGCACCAAGGCGTCGAGAGCTTCGGTGCCAGCGTCATGGTCCCCATCTGGGACAGCTTCCGCAAAAAGTACAACGGCGAGATCCGCAGCCGCGTCAAGTTCGACAGCTTCATCCGGGATGAAAGCGGTGCCGTCACCGGCGTGAACGTGCGGGAACGCTACGACTTCATCAACGAGTCCAAGAACGAAGACATGGAAAACGCCGGCGGCCTCCCCAAGCGCTATGCGGCCCGCTACGGCGTCGTCCTGGCCACGGGCGGCTATTCCCGCGACCTGGCCTTCCGCATGGCCGAAGCGCCGCTGCAAAGCGAAGAGATGGCCACCCGCTGCCATATCGGCAATACGGCCGGTGCCCTGCGCGCGGCCCTGGCCATCGGTGCCCGCAGCGTGCATACGACCCTGGGCCGCTACGGCTTCTACATCGCTTCGGAAGACCTGCGCATGGGCATGGTCATCGACCCCAAGACCTGCAAGCGCTTCATCGACGAGAGCATGCCCCGTACGGACCTGGCCGTGAACATGCTGCTCTACATGCAGAAGCACCGCTGCATCCCCCTGGGCATCTACGACAAGAAGACCATGGACGCCTTCTTCGACCACAAGCGCCGCCAGCGCCTGCTCTTCTCCAATGCCCTGCGCCCCTATGACACACTGGAAGAACTGGCCGCCAAGGAACATCTGGACCTGAAGACCCTGAAGGCCACCCTGGACCGCTACAACAAGGACATCGCTGCCGGACGCGACAGCGAGTTCGGCAAGGACATCGCAGGCTCCCTGTCCGTGCCCCTGACGGAACCGCCGTTTGCGGCCTGCACCATCGAGCCCGACCTCTCCTACACGCAGGGCGGCGTGCTCATCAACACCAGGGCCGAAGCCATCAGCGCCCTGGACGACAAGCCCATCCCCGGCCTCTATGTGGCCGGCGAAGCCTCTGCCGGGGTGTTCGGCGTCACGCGCCTGACCGCCTGCTCCCTGCCCGACTGCGCCGCGTTCGGCATGATCGCCGGGGAAGAGATCGCCAAGCGGGCCCGCAACATCAAGGCCTAGTTACGGAGGAATCCATGAAGATACGCACGTTGAGCATGATCGCCGCCGCCCTTTTGCTGGCAAGCTCTGCCGCCTGGGCCGGGAGCTATGTGAGCCACAAAAGCATGCACCAGGACCTGGCCTGCGTGGACTGCCACCAGGAAGAAGTGGGCCGCACGCCGCCGCCCAGCGAAGCCTGCCTGAACTGCCATGGTCCCATGCAGGATCTCATCAAGAAAACGGAAGGGTTCAAGCGTAACCCGCACTATACGCCGCACTAGGGCGATACGGTGCCCTGCTACACCTGCCACAAGGAGCACAAGAAGTCAGAGCTGCTCTGTGCCAACAGCTACTGCCATGTGAAGAACTTCGAAGGGGTCACGCTCAAGTAGACCGGTCCCGGGGGAAAGCCGCCTGCCAGCGGCCTTCCCTCGGGAGACCGGGAGCAACAGCCGCAGCCGGGGGGACGTACGGGGGGGGACCGTACGGCCGTGCTGCGCTGTTCGTGAGGTCTGCGGTAGCCTCAGGCTCCGCTAGCACACCGATAATGACTGCCGCAGGCCTCCTTGGCAAGAGTTCCGGCAAAAAGAGCATGCCCTGCCAGGCATGCCGCCATTGCCCTTGCCTGCTCGCGAGAGCCGCTCCTTCGATCTTCCCCATGCATGGCACCGTAGACGGCAGCGCATGAAAGCCTTTTTCGTGCGCATCTTGCCGCTTGTCCAGGTAAAATTATAACATACTGTTTTTATTAAATAAAAAATAAGACACTCACGAGTGTCCGAAGACAAGGGAGAGGAAGGATGAAGAAGCTTGCCATTCTCTTTATCGCCGCCACCATGGCGCTGGCTGCCGCCGATGCCCAGGCCATCGACTTCAAGGCCAAAGGTATCTGGCAGGTGGGCATGGGCCTGTCGCAAAGGAACTTCGTCAAATCCGTCGGCGGGAACAAGACCGACAGCAATGATGTCATGAACAGCCGTTCCCGCATCCGCTTCCAGATGGATGCTGTCGCCTCGGAGAGCCTGTCCGGCAGCGTGCATTTCGAGATCGGCCATATCCAGTGGGGCCAGCAGGCCGGCGGCGGCGCCCTGGGGGCCGACAGCACCTCGGCCATCAAGGTCCGCATGGCCTTCATGGACTGGCAGGTGCCCGACACCAGCCTGAAGGTCCGCATGGGCCTGCAGAACCTGACCCTGCCCACCAAGGCAGGCAACTCGTCCGTCGCGGGCAACCTGGATGTGGCCGGGATCGTGGCCTCCTGGCAGTTCTCGGAAACCGTGGGGCTTTCGGCCCTCTGGCTGCGCCCCTTCAACGACAACTACAGCGCCGAGGGCAATACCAACTATCTCGACAACATGGACATCTGGGGCCTGACCCTGCCCGTGCGTCTTGAAGGTTTCGAGATGACCCCCTGGGTGCTGTACGGCATCCGCGGCAAGAACACCTTCAACGGCACCCAGATCTGGAACGACGGCAACCCCATGACCAGCATGGGGGCCTATCCCTTCGGCATGACCGCCGCCGGGGCCCGCGGCTTTACGGACCTCGATACCGACAAGACGTACGGCAGCCTGTTCTGGGCCGGTCTGCCCGTGGCCATCACGGCCTTCGATCCCTGGAAGCTATGTGGAAGGCATGGGCCGCTACGATGCCCTGGAACGCGGCGTGGACCCGGTACGCGGCAGCACACAGCGGCAGGGCTGGCTGGCCAAGGCCCTTGTGGAATACAAGACGGACTGGGGCAGGCCCGGCATCTTCGGCTGGTACGGCAGCGGTGACGACGGCGACATCAAGAACGGTTCCGAGCGTCTGCCCAGCCTGCGCGCCAACGGCATGTTCTCGTCCGTCATGGGCGATGACGTCCATTACGGCGGCAGCCTGCAGGACCAGAAGATGACCTATGCCGGTACCTGGGGCCTGGGGCTCCAGGTGGCGGACGTCAGCTTCATGGAAGACCTCAAGCATACCTTCCGCGTCCTCTACTGGGGCGGGACCAACAGCCCATCCATGGTCAAATACGCCACCACCCGCACGGACTGGAACTACACCAACGATTACGAAGGGATCTATCTGACCACCAATGACGGGCTGCTGGAGTTCAACATCAACAGCGTCTACCAGGTCTACGACAACTTCAGCATCGGCCTCTGGCTGGGCTACATCGCCAACCTGATGGACTCCGGTACCTGGCAGGACGGCCACGCCTACCTTGGGGACAGCTACAGCAAGCAGGACATCTGGAACGTCGACCTGACCTTTGCCTATACCTTCTAGGCCTGTCCGCCTGAAAAATCAGAACCACCCGCATAGCGGGTGGTTTGCTCTGGCCCTGTAAGGGCCTGT
>OODJ01001528.1_pt1 | contig 18125 bp, 6 predicted proteins | sample 1671611 | NCBI WGS metagenome assembly OODJ01 (sample SAMN06348174, study PRJEB24527) | human gut metagenome | biome: human gut; feature: ankylosing spondylitis patient; material: feces | host: Homo sapiens | place: China | collected 2015-10 | reverse complement strand
CGTGTACTTGTAATTGACATCATAAATATCACCACACTTCATTTTCTTTACATATATTATTATATGTCAAAATCGGCAAATTTGCAAGTTTTAAGGACAACAAAAAAGAGCCGTTCAGAGCCATCTGAACGGCTGCTTTTTAAATTAAATAAAAAATATTTATCTACCGCAAAATCGGAATAAAGAGCTGTTTAAAGCCGTTTCAAGCTATTATAATCACAACTCTTGTTCACTCCTTTTAGGCTCTGATTTCATAACTGCTTTATTCTGAAGTTGCTTTGAAGATTTGTTCCTGCCGAGGATTTTATCCTTACCAAAGTAATGCGTCTTTTTAGGCTTGTCTGCTGATTTGTGCTGTTCGGACATTTCAATGTTTAAGGCAGTTGTCAACTCATCAAGTCTTTTTGTGCTGCTGTTAAGCTCATCCTCAAACTCAAACGGTTTGTTAAGCATATTTTGTGCAGTCTTATAGTCAATATCAAGTTTATTGAGTTCCGATTTTTTATCGTTCAGAACATTTTCAACCTTGAAAAGCAAATTTTCAATTTTTTTAAGATTTACAGGATTTGATACACCTAACTCGACTGAATAAGCGTAATTGCCACGAAGAGTAGCAGTTATCTTATCAAAAAAATATCCGTCATTGATTACTTCAATGCCAAAGTTTGCAAGCTGTCCTATATTAACTCGTTTATTCTTATTAGCATCTCCTTTGACTTGTGCAAAAGCGTTAGTTAATGCTTTCGTAGCAGCTTTTCTTGCCTCTTCATCTCTGAGTGAGTAAGTATCTGCTCCGAGGGTAATTTCTACCTGATAATTTCCGTCTTTCGTGTTATACGGAATAGATTTAACCGTTTCCAAATCTTTACTGACATTACCTATATCCATAAGGAGTTTTTTGCGTGCTTCAGGGTAAGCATTAACCTTGTCTTCTAGTTCATATTTTGTGCTGCTGTATTCAGATTTGAGTGCCTGAAGTTCTTTAACTTGGTTTTCAAGCGTGAGTTTTTCACGGATACGCTCATCACCCGTACACAAAGCCTTAATTTCCGAGTAAGTTAATGCAGCTTGGTCAACATCTGCACACTTTCTTCCCGGTGCTTTTGAGGTCATTACCTGACTGATAAATTTCTGCTTTTTTTCAAGAAGCTGATAGCTGTAAGCATCAAATGTGCCTTTAGTTACATAACGGTAAAGATGTACTTTTTCATTAATGTTTCCCTGTCTGACCATTCTGCCACGCCTTTGCTCGAGGTCAGAGGGTCGCCACGGAACATCCAAATCGTGTAGGGCAATGATTTTATCCTGTACATTTGTACCTGTACCCATTTTACTTGTTGAGCCGAGCAAAATTCGCACCTCACCGCTTCTGACCTTCGCAAAAAGCTCAGATTTCTGAGTTTCAGTTTTTGCACTGTGTATATATGCTATTTCATCAGCAGGGACACCCTTTGCAATGAGCTTGTCCCTTATATCATCATACACGCAGAATTTCCCGCTTTCTTCAAGGGAATCAAGTTCCGCTACACTCTTTATATCATCATCTTTGCTGTCAGCAGAGGAATTTTTGCCCGGAACACCTAAATCGCAGAATATAATCTGTGTCAGCTTTTTTTCGCTTGTTTTATCATAAATATCAAAAACATTATTGACACAAACATTAAGTTTTGTGCCGGGATCATCATCAAATGACGGATCTATAAGGCGAGGGTCAAGACCAAGTTTTCTGCCATCACCGGTAATTTTGAGCATATTATCCTGTGACGGATCTACGGCGCCGTTGTTGACCTTATCAGCTCTGTCTGATAATTCTTCAACAAGTTCCGTTTGTAATTCTGTCGGCTCAACATCAACAATATGCAATTCGCAGTCAGGGACTTTAAGATTAAGAGTATCTGCTGTGCGGACATCTGCAATCATTTTGAACATTGACATAAGTTCCGGCAAATTTGCGTATTCGGCGATACGGGTTCTTTCTTTAAATTTGTTACCTGCAGGAGCAAGTTCATATTCCTTTTTTTGTGTGCCGAATGTAGATACCCAGTTGTCAAAGTTTTGCATATTGTTATGATTTACAAGAAAGTCATAGTTAAGGTATCTCATCATCGTGTGAAGTTCGGTAACGCTGTTTGACAATGGTGTACCTGTGGCGAATACAACACCTTTACCGCCTGTTTTTTCGTCAAGATACCGGCATTTTGCAAATAGCTCGGTTGCTCTTTGCGAAGCTCTTGAAGATATGCCAGATACATTCTGCAACTTTGTTGTACAGAATAAGTTCTTAAACTCGTGTGCTTCGTCAATAAAGAGTTTATCAATGCCGAGTTCTTCAAAATACACGGTGTTGTCTTTCTTGCTTGATTGGAGCTTTTCAAGCTGATTTTCAAGGTTTCTTTTTGTTCGCTCCATATCCTTGACCTTAAAACCGTTGCCCTCATTGTGCTTAAGTTCGGCAATACCGGCAACGATATTCTCAATTTGTTCTTTGTAAATTTTCTCCTGCCTTTCAGGGGACAAAGGAAGCATTTTTAACTGAGTATGACCGATTATTACAGCATCATAATTACCTGTTGCAATCTTACTCATAAGCCTTTTGCGATTTTCAGCCTTAAAATCATCCTTTGTTGCAACCAATATATTGGCATTAGGATAGAGCTTTAAAAAATCTGCTCCCACCTGTTCTGTCAAGTGATTCGGAACAGCTAATAGGGATTTATGACACAAACCAAGTCGCTTGCATTCCATCGCAGTTGCAATCATTTCAAAGGTTTTTCCTGCACCGACAGAATGAGCAAACAGTGTGTTGCCACCGTATATTGCGTGAGCAATAGCATTTTTCTGATGTTCGTGCAATTCAATATTGGAATTCATACTCGGAAACCTCAGGTGTGAACCGTCATATTCACGGGGTCTGATACAATTAAATGTGCGATTATAGGTGTCAACAATATCACTTCTTCTTTTAGAATCGCTGAACAGCCAATTCTTAAATTCTCTGCGAATTTTATTAGCTTTTTGTTGTACAACCTGTGTTGCCGGAACATCAATTACTCGAATTGGTGTTCCATTTTTATCAAACATAGTTTGTCCGTTTTCATCAAGCTTGTTCTTATACACCTTTGGTTCTGTCAAATTAAGAGCTGCTTCGAGAATCTGATATGCCGAATAACCGTAAGCTCCGTATGTCTTTGTTACAGTTACAGACTTATCTGCAGCTTTGTTTGAAATAAACCATTTGCCGGAATATTCGGAATACTCAACAGATATTTTGTCGTTCTTAAAAATACCGTCAGAACGATTGAAAAGAGGGGTTTCAAACAACTTGTACATAAACTTCTCATAGTATTCAGGAGCAATCCAAGTTGCACCGAGATTTACATCAATATCGCCTGCTTTAAGTGGTGTAGGTAATGCTGCTTTAAGAGCAGTAACATTAGCTCTATAGATATTGTCAACAGCAGCATAGGATTCTGCTGTATCAAGTTTAGCATATATATCGCCTGATAGATATTCTGATGCGGTCTGATATGTATATTCATTATTTTCCGTATTCATAGGTATAGGATATATTTCACCGTTATTACGCAAGCTGTCTTCAAGACTCTTTTTGTCTATATCAGTAAGCTCACTCATATAGCCAAAGTCAATATGTCCTTTTTCTGCAACACAAACCGCAAGAGCTTCCGATGCAGTATCAATATGCTCAATCTGAGGTTTTGGGATATTTACACGCTGTGTAAAAATATCAGACTTTTGTATCAGAACATTTTTATCATAATCCTGCTCAAGAGATGCAACGAGCGGATAAGCTCCGTCAAATCCGAGAATATTACGGTTGTATCTACTGTGCATCAGACCATACTTATCATAAAAACTGTCATAGATTGCATTTAGCTTATGTTGTAACCGTTCTACTTCTGTATCATTGTTATCGTGCTGTTGAACTTCAAGCAGTTCTCTTAAAGTATCACGGATTTCAATAAATGCAGTAAGTCTGTCGATATTTTTGCTTGTGTACTTTTTATCAAGTAAGTCTTTAGCTGATACGGTAACCAATTCTCCGGCAGAATTACTCCCATAAAAATAAATATCGTTACTGGATTTATAAAAGCTCTGAGAACGGAGTTCTTCAGGTTTTTGTGTAGTTGCTGTTGTTTGTGATATAGGTGAGATTACCTCTCTTGCCGGTGAATAATTAAATGCAATATTTTCGACTGCGTTAGGTAACAGTTCTGCCAATGTTCTGCCGTCATTAAACGGCACACACATTGTATCGTCTGTTCTGCCGTACATTTTATTACCCTCAACAATATTGCCAAGCACCATTTCGGGGTGTTCGACAAAATAATTATTGATTGATAAACCGTTTTCGGTTGTTCCCACATTTACCCAAGAGGGTATATTTTCAAGTGGTGCAGAACGCTTTTGGAGAAAGATAATATCGGGAGTAACTTCCGTTCCTGCCGATTTAAAGGCGTTATTCGGCAATCTCACAGCACCTACCAAATCCGCTCTTTCGGCCAAAGTCTTGCGGAAAGAGCTGTCCTTTTTGTCAAGTGTACCTTTGGAAGTTACAAAAGCAACAATGCCGCCGTCACGCACTTTATCAAGTGATTTCAAAAAGAAATAATCGTGAATTTTTAGATGTTCTGAGTTATATTTAGAATCATTAACGCTGAAATCGCCGAAAGGAATATTTCCGATTGCAACATCAAAACTGTTGTCATTGAAACGAGTATTCTCAAAGCCGTCAATCGTAATGTCAGCTTGCGGATACAGCTTTTGAGCTATTCTGCCTGACAGGCTGTCTTTTTCAACACCGTACAAATTCACCTTATCACGAAGCTCTTCGGGAAGTCTGCCGAAAAAGTTTCCTACGCCCATTGCAGGCTCAAGTATGTTGCCGTCCTCAAATCCTGCGTTACGAATGACCTCATATATACTGTCAACGATTGCTGTATCTGTGTAGAATGAATCAAGCACAGTTGACCGAGCTGCGGTATATTCTTCATCCGTAAGCAAACCCTTGAGTTCAGAATACTCATTTTTCCATTTATCATTATCAGACTCAAAAGCATTGGCAAGACCGCCCCAACCGCTGTAAAGGGACAACTGACCTTGTTCTTCAGGTGTAGCCGCTCTGTTTTCTGCTTCCGTTTGCTTTAAAATCTTAATGGCAGCAATGTTATTTTGAAACTTTGTTTTTGCTCCCGTGACAGCTTCTCTGTCCTCAATTACATAGTTTTTGGCTTTTTCATCATTTACGCTTGTTTCGGTCTGCTCGGAGCTTTCGACCATATCAAACAATGTAGGCGGTTCAGCTTTTTCTGCTCTTGACGGTGCGGCATTTTCAACCTCCACGGCAAGCTCGTCAACGCTCTGTAATTTTTCATCGCTCCTGACTTCTCTTTCTTTGCTTTCCGTTATCGGTAAATCTGCGGCTTTCTCATTTTCACCTTTATCAAGCTTTATATCGGCTTCGAGTATTTTTACAACACCTGAATACTGCGGATACTGCTTTAAGAAATCAATAACTCCACCGTCACCATCGCCAATAGCCTGCCTGAATGTATGAGTTGTTCCGTTTGGCATATTAACAATAAATTTTGTCTTTTCATAACCAAGATGAATATTGTCAAGTTCACCGTTACGGTAAGCTTCGGCTACCGCATTTTCACTGCCGTATTCTTCAATTTCAAGCTGTCTTTGCTCAACCCATTCGTCATCGGCATTTTTCATAAGTGTGTCAAATTCAGAAACCGAGTATGTTTTGCCATTCTCAAATACCGGACTTTCACTCCAATCACAAGTAATTGTCGGACGAATATTTCCCTGTTCAGGCTCGTTTACCGGGACGGCTTCACTCTCCGAATTAAATTGATTAACAATTTCTTCTGAGCTGACTTTCAGAGCACCGGCATAGTTCCTTACCTTGATGTCAAAATTGTTCTGATAAAAATTACGCTCGGCATCGGTTTCTGCGTCAGCCATAACCCGTTGAATAAATGGATCACTGTTTAGCTTATCTTCATCGACAAGCTCACCGTTGACTATCCCTGCGTCCTCAAGCTGCTGACGAATAACTGCGGGATCTACGTCGTCAAGCTCGTCGTGTTCCTCATAAAACGGTGCAAGCTCCTCATCGGAAAGGTACACAAGGTCATCGAACGATAAAGAGTGCAGACAGTTATCAATCATATCTTTAAGGTCGGCATATGTTTCTTCTTTGAATAATTTGTCATCAACATAAGTTTCAAGCCTATAGTCAACAAGATTTACAACAGCTTCAACAGTATGCTTGCTGTCTTCTGTTGTTGTGTATGCCACTCCGACTTTTTTTAAGTCTGAAAAATCCGCTTCCGAATCAAATTCATCCTGACAGTATGAATTGATAAGTTGTTTTGCATATATAATAGTTGAATCACGAACAATATTGTCAATTGTAGCGTGAGTATATACATCGAAATCAATTTGATTATTGTGTAACATGTTTTTTAATTCGTTATCAATTGCAATGCTTTGTTCAAGATTATGTATTCGTCCCTCTTTTTCAAACACTGATGTATCACGCTCAACAAAATAATTAAAATTGTTATAAAGACCATAAAGTTTGTTCACACTATCAGAATATGCCGAATACACTTCGGTGTTTTTATCTTCATTAAGATAAGTGTTGTTAAGTAAAATTGGTGAGTCAGTAACTATAAAATCAACTTTACCGTACAAACGATTGATACGCTTCATCTGCTCGTTAAGAATTGCAAATTGATGTTCATAATGTCCGTCAAGCATAATAAGATTGTTGTCATATACAAGCTCTTTGGCATATTCCTGTACATATTCCGTAACAAATCCTTGCTTTTTCAATTTTTCGGCTACTTCAAGACAAGATGTTGTTTTTCCTGCACCCGGTCCGGCAAAAGCATTGATAACAATAGTATTTTTATCCGAATTATTGCTTGTGATTTCTTTTTGTTCAGATATGAGTGTATCAAACTTAGCTACATCAAAACTTTCAGGTTCAATAAGTTCGCCTGATTTTATCATTTCGGCAGTAGCAACATCTGCAATCAATTTTTGTGTGTCCGTAGTTAATCCCTCTGCAATTTGCTCACCAGAGTAAAAATAATTTAGAGATTCTCGGAAAAATTTACTGCCTACATCGGACAGAGTTTGGTTTCCGGTGATTTCTACATATCGCCAAAATCGCTCGGAATCATTTGTAAAATCTCGGTTTCCTCGCCAAGCAACATTATAGTTTATATCAGTGCTTACGAACTGACCGCCTGTTTCGCTATCCGGATTGAAATACATAACCGTAAAATGATTTGCCGAGGGGTTATGAAAAATTAGATTTTTGCTTAAAAAATCATAATCGGGAATTTCGGGAGTGTATGTACCACCTTCGATTTGCCCTTCAATATCCGTGCGTGTAGTACCTTTAATATCTGCAATGAGATTGATTAAATCTTCATACGAACCGTTCTTGTATGCTGTAAAGAAGTTTTGCATTTCATCAATCGAAAAAGTGTAATCAAGCAAGTTGATTACTGATTCGCTCATACCGTAAGTTACCATTTCTCTGATAATTTCAAGCTGAGTAGTTGAGTAACCACGATTTTCAGTTAATTTTGCAGTAATGTTATCATTAACAAAACGCTGTTTTAAATCATTAAACCTTGATGTATCTGCAAACATCAAAGATTTATCCGAAAAACTTTGATATGTGTCAACATAAATTTCGGCAAGAGCAGAAAGTTGTGATTCATAAAAATCAGTGCAGTCAGAAAACCATGAAACAAAGTTATCAGTCAAATTATCATCGTTTCTCGTTTGGATAAATTTTACAGACGGTGCAAGTGCCGAAAGTTGCGATTCATTGAAATGTAATTCAGATATTTTTTCATTAACTGATTTTGATTCTTCCGGTGATTCATTTTGAACAACCTCAGATTTTGACATAAATGATGCTCGCTGTTCTTTAAGTTCAGCAGATATTTTATTCAAGGTATCAGCATATTGCTTGTCAACAGTAATAGTTGTTGTTTTTCCGTAAATTCTGCCTGAAAAAAGGATGCCTTGCTCAGTAAGTCTTTGACCGATTTTATAGGCAAAATCGGTATTGTACTTACGGTATAATTTATCCTCAATAGAATCGTAGGTTGTAGTTCCTATGATGTTGTTGGTTTTATAGACTTTTGAATTACATTCAATAACAGTCTGATAATCAATATCTAACTTATCAATATTAGTTGCGGTAGCTCTGCCAATGGCAATATGTGCTTCACCGTTAAAAATATATGCACAATAATTAAGTCCTGAATTTTCAAGTTCCTGACATATATTATCAAGACTATCCTCACTCGCAATGATTAATTTTTTATATTTATTGGGAGTGTTGCTGTTCCATATTTTGTTTCCATATAATTCAATCATTTATTTTATTCACCTCTTAAAAAAAGACCTGTGCCTGAATGGCACAGGTCTAAAATAGCTTTATAATTCTTGCCCCTGAGTTTTGGTTTTATCATTCGTTTGTTGCTCATTATGAGCAATAGTGTTTGCATTTTGCTTAATCTGATTTCTCGATAAAGGTGCTGTTCTGCGTTCGGATTTCTTTTCAGGCTCTTTGAGTTTTTCGTATTCCTGCTGCTTATTGCCGTTATTGATAATACCGTCAATGCTGTCATAATCGTCCTCAATCGACATTTCGGCATTTTTTAGGTAGTTTTCTTCGAATACAGCTTTTGCGGCAGATGAAACGATTACATCAGCCTGCTTTTTTAAAGCCTGTGGGTTGTTTGTCAACTCATCAACAATGTTCTGACAGCTCTTGCTGATAATATTGTCAGCTTCCTTATCGGGCATAGTTTTAACCGATTCAAACTTATCTGACCACTCATTAAGAGCCTTGAGCTTGTTTATCAGCTTTTCTTTCTTGTTGGTGAGCTTGTCGATTTGTTTTCGCAGTTTGAGTTTTTCGGACATATAATGAGTTTGACTGTACGCTTTTAGAGCACTGTCAAGTTTATTTTGAGTAGCATCAAATTTTTCTGAGGTCGTTCGCATCGACATCATTCGATACTCTTGAATCCCCTTAACAAAATTTTCTTTGCGTCCGTCAGGTGACTTCATATTGTCGAGAAATTTGTTGATTTTAATGCAGAAATCAGCACGGCTTTGATGTTTCTGAATTTTATTTTCATTGGATTTGATATTCAGTTTGTGGGCAGAAATTTTCTCGTTAATACTGACTATCTTTTGCCGTCTTTCTGTTGCCAAGAGCGAAAGAGCAGTATATACAGGTTTTGGCACAATATCTTTCAAGGATTCAATCGTAGATACAAACTCTGCATTTCGGGACTTTTTTATACTGAGCTTTTCAATTTTTGCATTGAACTTATCATTTTTGCTGTTAAGCTCATCAATTTTGCGATTGCATTTGTCATAAAGGGTAGCAAAAATCGGAATAGAAAATTCTGTGTCTTTTGATGTTTCGGTTACAATCGGTTCAGTCGGAACAGATTGTAAATTTTCTTCTTTTACACCGACACTTTTGGACTTTTTTTCATTAATAGTGTCAAAATTTTTGCTTTCTGTGTTTTCTTTTTCCTTAACCGGATCATAATGATTTATGTACAGTTCTGACCCCCTGACTGTTTCGGCAAGATTATCATCTTTGTCATAAAGCATATATTTACTCTCATCATCCAATGATGTGAGTATGGTTTTGCCTTCGTTGATTTCATCAACATCGTCTTTTTTAATCCGAAGATAACGAATATCCTCCCCGAAAGTACCGGGAACTCTTGTTTTATACTCGAATTCGTTATCATCATAGACAAGTGATGATTTGTCTATTGTAATATCAGGCATTATTTTTCCTCCTTTTTCTGACAGCAAATGTAGCAATAACAGCTGTTATTGCTATTGCAATTATTGCCAGTAGAATAAAATCAAAACTTCTGTTATTAGTTTCTGCTTTTATGGTAGTATCAGGCGAAGCGGTTTCAGATACCCTTTCGGCTGTCACAATAAGTCTGTGACTGTTAACACCGTAGGGATAACAAGTTATAAGGCTTAATAGGTCTTTTTCTTCGTTAACTGACAGTAACGATATGTTGTCGGGCTTAACAATGTTTTTTGCCGTAACAGCATAAGTAAGTGTTTCATCAAGGACGGATACCTTGATTTCATCACCAATTTCAAGCTCGTTGAGGTTATCAAAAAATACCTGCGTAGGATAACCCGTATGTGCAGACAAGACAGAATGATTGCCCACACCTCCAATCGGAAACGCTGTATTTGGCAGATGAGCAACACCTTTTTCAAGCACTTTATCCTCATCCCCGTGGTAAATAGGCAGTTTTACATTGATTTTTGAAATATCAATGTAGCCTATAAGACCGTCACCAAAATTGAGAATATCGTCATATCCGTCAATCACGCTGTCTACATCATAAGTAAAGCCATTGACAAGCTCTGACAAATTGTTGTTATATTCAGCAGCAGCCGACAAGTACTGTGACCTGTCGGGTGCTGAAATGCTGTCAAGATTTGCGGCATAATTGTTAATTGTGGATGCGGCGAAAAAACTATTGACAGCATTTGATACAGAAGGGTACAGCACAAAGCAGAGTGATGCAGTCATAAAAATTATTCCTATTATCAAGGTGCATTTGCTTCTGCATTTTTTCAATGTGCTGTACTCCTTTCTGTTTAATGTGAAATTACTTGTTTGTAGCTTTTACTCTTCTGCGAATGAACAATGTTGCAATACCGCCGAGTGCAAATGCTGTGCCGAGAATGTAGAACATTACTGTTCCGACACCGCCTGTCTGCGGAACAACAACCTTTGTATCCTTAACATCAACGCTTGCTGTGCCGTCTGTAGGGCAGTTTGTGATGTACGAACCGTCAACAAATGTTGCACCGTATGTAACATCAATTGTCACAGGAATAACCTTACCGTAGATGTTGTATCCCGTTGGGGCTTTTGTTTCGACAATATAATATTTACCGCTTGCAAGTTTGATTTCTTCTTTACTTGTGTTGTAGTAAGTAACCTTGCCGGTCTTGTCGGATACACCGCTTGCAAGGGCATTTGTAAGAGCAGTTGCGTCCTCTTCTGTCTTGAAAAGGCTGAATTCTGCACCTTCGAGAGCCTTTCCGTCTGTATCTGTCTTGTTTGTTGTTACTGCAAAGGTGTAAACATAAACTGTATTACCGTTTACTTCTGATTCAACACCGTTCTTGTTAGAATAAACGAGCTTTGTTTCTGTGTTAGGGTTGCCTGTCTTTCCTGTTACTGCGTACTTATTGAGCTTTGCTGAATAAGTTACAGATGTATAAGTAACACCCTCTGCATAAAAGTCCTTTTTCTGAAGATAAGCGTTTGTGAGAGCTACATTAAATGTTGTAGCTTTACCATCAACTTCTGATGTTACATTGAGAGCATAATCAGTTGAAGCAAGGTCAGCAACCTTACCGCCCTGTGCGTTGAGAAGTGCAACCTTTACGCTGTCCTTGTCGAGAGTAAGACCGGCTGACATTTCATCATATACGGTATATGATTTAAGTTTCATTTCGCTTGAACCGGCAGTCGATGACTTGATTTCAAAATTTACTGTGTCACCAAGGCTTACATCGGTAAAATTAACATTATCCTTTGTGCTGTTGGTGATAGTCTTGCCTGTAACAACATCACCGTCATTTACCTTTGTTGCGAGGTCAATATCATTCACAGAATAAACCCAACCGTTGTTGTAATATGGAAGTGATACAACAGAGTTTGTAACACTTCTTACCCCGGCAGGAAAGTTCGTAGCCTTAATGTAGTACAAACCCTGAGCAAGGCTTGAAAAAGTCTTTTTAACCGAGGTTGCAGAGGTTGTAAATGTACCAACCGTTGAAGCGGTTGACGGGATTGATGAAAGACCGTCAAGAGCTGAGAGAACATTCGATGTCTTTCCGCTTAAAATCTCATCAGAGATTGACGGAATGAGTGAATCATAGCCTGTCTTATACGGATTTTCGGTTGTTTTGAGTTCTGCAACTTTGTACACCGTAAATGTGTATCCGGGTTTTGAACAATTGAGTGTGAATGAAACCTTCTTTGTTTCATCAAGAGCGTTGTTGTTTGTTGCGGCACTTGCAAATGGGATTGCAGTAAATACCATCATAACGGCAAGCATTGTTGCTGTCAGAATTCGTGTGATTTTCTTTTTCATTTTTGATTTTCCTTTCGTGATTTTTTATATTTCTTGCTACCGTGTTTATGGTAGTCATAGATGAAAATTATAGCCATTGCTCCGAGTGCCACAGAAGCAAAATAAAAGGGAGCAATGCCACCGCCGCCTGTTTGAGATAACACAGATTTGTTATCGGCAACGGTTAAAGACATGTTAAGTGTGTTTTCATTGTCGGCAGAAATTGTAAATTCAACCTTTTTACCGTATGGCATATAGCCTGACGGAGTTACAGACTCAACAAAATAGTAATCTCCTACCGGCAGTTTACGGATTAACAGAGTGCCGTTTGTTGCCATACAGTCAGTTGCAGATTCAGATTCAGAGAGGTACATATAACTACCTGTGCCGTTTTGAATGCATCTGATGGGTGTGTCATCTGACTTGTAAAGCTGCCAACCTGATCCGCCAAGAGCTTTTGTGCCGTCTGTTTTTGTGAGCTTAACCGAGCCTGTTTTTACAGTATTTTTGATACTTGCAAAGGTTACGGTATCAGTATCAAGCGTGACGGTTACACTTCGTGGCTTATTGTACTTATACGGTAAAGAATAAGTGCCGTCATCGTTAAGCTCGCCGAGTTCGGTTACTTTATATTTGAGCAATTCGTCATCGCTGTTATAAATCGGCAAGTCTGAAATTTCAGGACTTAAACCTTCAAGGTTTGTGCTTACTTTTTCGTTAAACCCTGTATCAGCACAGCTTATTTCAAAATACAAACCGTCCACAACATCATCTTCAGATGTTTTTTGAACCTGTAACGAACCTGTTTTTACGGTGTTCACACAATCATATGTATAGTTGTATTCATCGGTATCATAGATTGTAAATTCGACTGCATCTTTCGCTACATAACGGCTCGGAAACTTGTATGTTCCGTCTGACTGTTTGATGCCGATTTCGGTCAGTCTGTAGGTGATTTGAAAGCCGTTTTGATTGAATACATATGGCAGAATTCCGTCAATTTTATTACCGTTGACATCATAGAACTGCTCATTATTCGTACTTGCTTTACCGTTCGCATCGGTCGTTAAAATCAAGCTTGTAATTTCGTTGCCGTCTTCATCATAAGCCATAGGGGTAGGGATAAGGTCATCGCCGTATTCTCGTTCATCGTCAAAAGACTCAAGCTTAAAACTCAAACCCTCGATAACTCCGTCCTCGGAAGTCTTATTGATGTTAATTCTGCCGGTTGTAGGAGCGTTGTACATGGAATAATTAAGAATAGATGTTGTTCCGTATTTGTTGGCAGTCTTACACTCTGATTCAGCCTTTTCAAGGTAATTTTCGGGGAAGTAGTAACTGCCTCCGCCGAGAAAACCTTTTTCGACAACTTTATATTTTATAGGGATACAAATTGCTGAGTTCGGAACGGTCAGACAGCTTTTGAGTTTTTCGCCGTACCTGCTGTAATAATTAGCTGTTCCGGTAGAATCTGTAACAATATCGCCATAATATTTGCCGTTTTCGTCCTGTACCTCAAACCACACACCCGATACTTTGCCGTTGTAGGAAGTTTTCTTGACGGTCAAATTTGTTTCGGAAATTGTGTTTTGGACACTGTACGTAACGGTTTTGCTCTCGTCAAGTGTAAATGACTTACCGTTAGCGTTGGATTTTGCTTCTGATGATTTGCCATAGTAGTATCTTGAATAAGCATTCTCACAATTGCTGAATACGGCATTTGAAACACCTTCATAATATGAGCCTTTGTAGCTGATTGCATTTTCTTTTTTTATCGTCCAAGTGTAACCGCCATAGCTGTGAGTACCCAAAGTAGTCTTAAAGCCAAGCTCTTTGACGGTATAGGTTATCTTGTTGCCTTTATCGTCATAAACCCTCAAACCTTTAACAGTTGCTTCACCGTTTTTGTCAGTTGAAACTGCGTTGTACTCGTTGCCGCGGCTATCTGATATTGCAAACCACAGATTTGAAACAATACCGTCTGTTGATGACTTCTTAATTTTGAGGTCAGCTTTTACGGCATCTTCATAAATCGTCTGAATAACGGCTGTTTCAACGGTTGAGTTTTCCTCATTTGTAATGACGGGATAAACAGTATCGTCAAGCTCATAGCCTGTCGGAGCGGTTATTTCTTTGATGTAGTATGTTTTGCCGACATCTACCGATTTTGCAAAAGTACCCTTACCGTCAGCACCTGTTGTGAGCTTGTCATACAAGCTTGCACAAGCTGAATCAGAGTACAAGCCATATACAGCATTTGCGACACCTACACCTGATTGATTAAGTTTGTGTATGCCGATATATGCCTTTGCCGGCATTTCGTCAATCGGCACATTGATAGGGGTGTTTGTGTCCTGTGCAATACCGGCAATCTCTTCATTGATTACTCTGTAGAACACGATATTACTTAACGAGTATCCGTCAGGTGCTTTTACTTCTCGAATGACAACTGTACCAATTGGGATAGCAGGTACTGGGTTTTCAGCCGAAGTATAATAAAAGTCATCTGAACTGTACTCCGAAGCAAGATATTTTTTGTTCAGGTCACAATATCCATCTTCATCAGTCTGAATATACCAAGTCCTTTTAAGGTTTTTGCTGTCAAGTGCAGGAGCGGTTTCATCTGCTTTGACATCGTAGTCCTTGTCAATTTCCTGTGCGTAGTATTCAATGCTGAAAACCGCACCGCCAAGACCTTGACTTGTCGTTTCGCCTGTAATTGCATTTTTCTTTTGCAAAACAATACCGACAGGGTCATTAACCGGATTATCTTGTGGCTCGGTTTTTTTGTCAGACAGCCTAACTGCTTTAAATATTGCATAGCCGTTGCTGTCTTTTTTTCCCGAACTCACAAATGTATATACAGTTTTGTCAAGCTCATAGCCTTTTGGTGCTTTTGTTTCTTTTGCATAGTAAGAAGCTGTTGAATCAACATATTTACTGTAACTGCCGTAACCGCTTGCATTTGTCGTTATACTGCCGATTTTTTGGGTACAAGCCTTGTCTTTGTATATGCCATACTCAGCTCCCGACAAGCTGTAACAACCGTTGCCGGCTGTAAGCTCTGTGTTTGATGATGATTTTTGAAGTTGCAGCTTGACAACATCGGGAAATGTCAACTTAACATATCCGTCTTTAACTGTATAATTAGAACCCTGAGCAAAAGTCTGATATGATGCATAGTCATTACTTGTAATTAAATACAAACTGTTTTTGCTCTTGATTCCATGTTCCTTCAAAAAAGAATTTTTCATTGTCACATTAACTGTCGTACCAAGATTTTTAGAACAGGTAAATGTTATCTTTTTACCGCTTACGCTGACCTTAACATTTGAATTGCTGACGATTACATCGGATGCTTTAGTTACTGAAGCGGTACCGTTCTTATCAGTCAAAGTGATTGAATACTGTCCGTTTGATTGATTATATGACATTTGATACGACTTCGCAGAACTGAGTGATGATGCTGTATATGACGGATTACGCACCGACCTTTTGCACCAAGACACCATATTGTCATATGCTGTTGTAACATTTGCTACAGTAGTTTCAGCTGAGCTTGTCTCAGTCATAGTACGGGCAGGAGTAAGCAACGGTTTTCCGGATACGGCATCAAAGGTTGAAGCATTTCTCTTGCCGGCTACAATCTCGAAAATTAACAACTGTGTTGCGTAATAGTAATGTACCTTATTTTTTGACGGAGATTCAAAACCTCCGAACCCCCAACTTAGGATCAGATTAACTGCGTTCTGTTGTGCAGTAGTTAGCTGTTTCCAAGCTGCTGATTGAGATGTACTTTTTACAGTAGCAGAACTTGTTAATTCAGATGCTTTATCCGGTTCAATACAGTACGCTCTTTGTGTGTAGTCTAAAAAATTCAAGGTTTTTCCGGATGGAGCAAAAAAGTGCACCTTGAAATTTTCCCAACCTTCATAATGCTGACTGTGCTTTTTTCCGTTTGCGTCTGTATAAGTATATTCAGCTGTTTTCTTGTATATAAAACCTTTGCCGTCTGCTCCACGATTGCCTTTAACCGAGGCAGCACTTACGGAAAACGAACCAACAGACAATGAGCCGATAATTACAGTCAAGCATAAGAAAACCGACAATATTTTTTTAATTAACTTCATTCAAATTTTTCTCTCCTTTCATCTAAATATTGAAAAAGAAAAACTACTGTATTCTTTTATGGGTGATGCACGAATCATATTTACCTCCGAAAATTTATATTATTAACCACATTAGTGGGAATTGTAGGAGTGCATCAGACAAATTAATGCCCGATGCAAAGAAGAATAACAATGAAAACTTAAAAAGTCTTGCTGCCATCATAAAACAGAAAGTTGTAATCAACTTCCAATGTTTTCGCTAATTCTCTGATATATGCAAAAGTCGGTTCATAATTATCGTTTTCCCATTTGGTATAGGCTGACCGTTCTATATGCACGGCTTCTGCCACTTGTTTCTGTGTCATATGCTTGTTTTTTCGAGCAATAAGCAACTGCTTTCCAAACGACAATTATTTCACCTTCTCAAAAAGTTGTTATCAATTTAAAATGTTAAGGTCATATATGTAGTTAAGGTCAACATTTGTTGATATGCCGTTAATTCTACCGTTATCTGAATACTGCCACACATCACAAGTGATTGACGGCTTTGTATACCATTCTGCGTTCCAAATGGAAATGCCGTTATTTTTTAAGGTTTTGCGATTGAGCAGATAGTCATAAACGCTTGCTGAGGAATACACACCCGATTTAAAGCCGTTGCTTTTGAGTTTGTTACAGAAATTGACTGCCATTTTTGTATAATTGCTGTTGCTTGTACTCATTGCAGGCTGATATTCCATATCGTAGTAAACAGGAAGTTCAAACTTTTTACCCTTGATACAACTAAGGCAAGCATCTGCTTCTGCTGTTGCCGTTGACGGTGACATTGCATAGCTGAACCAATATGCTCCGACTTTAAGACCGGCGGATTTTGCCTTTTTGTAGTTTGTTTCAAACATATTGTCTTTTTGGCTTTTTTCTTTACCGTAGCCTGCACGGATAATTACATAGTTATAACCGGCTGATTTTACCTTGTTAAAATCTATTGAGCCTTGCCAAGTTGATACATCAATACACTTTGCGACACTTCCCGAAACAGTCAGCTTGCACGATGCGGTTTTTCCGTTGTAGGTTTTGTATGTGATTGTTGCTGTTCCTTGAGATTTAGCGGAGATTTTTCCGGTTGAATTAACCGTTGCAACATATGTATTACTGCTTGTCCAAGTACTGCGATAACTGTATGCGTTATTGTTGAGCGTAGCTTTAAGCGTTTTACTCTGTCCGACTTTAAGGGTTGCAGTTTTATCAGAAACAGTTACGCTTGACGGAGCTGACTTGACTGTAACTTTGCAAGTAGCTTCTTTGCCGTTACTCAGCTTACATCTTATCGTAGTAGTGCCGGCTGTTTTTGCAGTAACAAGACCGCCTGACTTTTGGACGGGGGCAATTGCGGTGTTATTCGAGTAATAAAGTCTGTAGTAGGCTGCTGTATTGTTCGGAATACTGCTGTTTAAATCAAATTGTTCGCCGACACCGAGAGTCAGATTTGATTTATTGAGCATGATACTGTCTGCAAGTTTTTTAACTGTTACGGTACAGCTTGCAGTCTTGCCGTTATATGTCTGTGCTGTGATTGTAGCTGTTCCTGTTCCGAAAGCAGTTATTTTACCGTTACTGTCAATACCTGCAACCTTACTGTTGTCAGTTGTAAACGACACCTGTGACAGCGTTCCGTTTTCAACTGTAGTTTTTAATGTGTAGGTTTCAGTTGTGCCAAGTGTGATACTTGACTTGTTAAGTTTTACACTTTTAGGTACAGTAGTAGGCTTTGGAACAGTTGTAGGTTCTGTAACTGCTTCCGTTGTAG
>OODJ01001523.1_pt1 | contig 18161 bp, 8 predicted proteins | sample 1671611 | NCBI WGS metagenome assembly OODJ01 (sample SAMN06348174, study PRJEB24527) | human gut metagenome | biome: human gut; feature: ankylosing spondylitis patient; material: feces | host: Homo sapiens | place: China | collected 2015-10 | reverse complement strand
TGCTTTCCGCTGGGTAGTGAGCAAAGACAAGAACGGTGACCCGTTCCTCAAATGAGATGTTCCCTATATAACAGCAATCAGAAAAAGGAAATAGGGTATCACTCCTCAAATCTGCTCCAGAATACAGCACCTTTATGCCGAAACAGACACTTTTCGTACGAAAAGTGTCTGTTTCGGCCGTTTTATGCAGATACCCTTGCTGACACCCGACAAGCTGGAATGATAGTTTTTCACTGTATAAACCAAGAGTTTCAAGCCTTGAAACTAATAGTTTTACTTGCAAAAACTGTCCGTATTTGGCTTCAAAACCAAAAGTTTCATACCGAAAACTAAGACTATAGCTATTTTCATAGCCCACAAAACAAATATGCAACGCAATATTTTATAAAAGTGGGAAAGTGTGGCGGATGGTTGTAATGCTTTCTATCTATCACGGGTATCTGTCACGCTTTAATCGGCTTATGGTCAAAAGGATACCCCCCTTTGTGTGACAGCATGACAGATGTTTGCAGAAATAAACTTTATAGAAGAGAGCGCAACCGAAACACGACGACCTCGGATGGGTTATACTAAACCACATAAAAAGAGGAAATGCGGCAAGCATAAGTTACCAAAAAGTCTGCCGAAGAACTTTAGCTCTCCGGCAGACTTAAAATGTTTACAGATATCAGGCTCTGACTCCTTTGTATAGAGTTTAATCTGTCTTAATCTGAATCTTGGTAATTGTTATGTCACCGCCAATGATGAGAGCGGTTTCGGATTCGCCATTCATCGTTGCCGCCATACCTTCCGAGATTTCAAATTCCAGAAAGTCCTCACCAGCGGCAAGAACAATGTTGTTACCGCTTTCGCCGCCATCGCGGATGAAAGGAGCACCCCACCAACCATCACACAGACAGAAAGTCTGAGGAGCATCATGGTGAGTGAACGTGAACTTAATAGTTTGGCCGGCTTCTGGCGTTATTGCCGAGAGGTCAAGCTCAGATGCCGGGAGATACCACCACCAGCCAGTAGTGTATTCGCCCTCCCAAAGTGTAGGATACTCGCGGAACAACTCAATCTTCTTCAGTGTGTAGTTACCACCACCGACAATGATGCCACCACCAGCTTTCAGAGTTTCTGCCATACCCTGCGATATGGGAAATTCGAGTTCGGTAGTACCTGCAGCAACCCACACGGTGTTATTGCCTTCGCCGTCAACATCGGGTGCCCCCCAATTGCCATCACATACGCATACGCTGGCACCATCGGGATTATCAAAGGTAAGACGAATCATAAGACCTTCCTGAATCTGAAAACCTTCAAGACTCAGCTGGTCTGATGTCAGATACTGCCAGTTGGCCCAATCGTAGATATAGACATCGCCTTTCCAGATTGGAGTGTATCCTTCACCTCCGGTTTCTTCGCTGCCACCTACAATCTCGTCAGACAACGTAACCTCTGGCAAAGTATATTTTTTGCCGCTGCAGTCTTCGAGGACAACTTGGGCAAGTCCGGCTTTTATACCCATTGGCGAATAGATGTAGAGAGAACCGGTAGCTTTACGCTTAAAGTTGCTTGCATCTACAACAATGTCCTTGCCTTCTTCACCGGGGAAGTAAGCCTTGGTGATAAATTCGAGGTCGTTGCCGTACACCTCCACACATTCGTTGATTTTTATTTCCTTGTCAAGAGGAGCCACACGCAAAGGCTCGGGCTTGCCAATAGTCAGCGTCATGACCGACTCTGCCGATTCACCGTCGGCTTCTATTGTTACTGTTCCCCCCTCTGCAGAAACGCCGGCAGGAGTTATTACAGAGATATAGCCGTTGCCTACTTTGGTAATGTTGTTCACAGAGACATTGCCAGGGAACACAACGGAAGTGGCCTTCTCAAGACCCGTACCAGTGATGGTGACAACCTGTCCTTCCATAACTTTTGTAGGCAGGACGGACTTCACCACAAGCACATCGTTGGCATCCTCCACATCATCATCACTGCACGAGGTCAGTGCCATGTTCGACAGCAATGCGAATCCTGAGACCAGAAGATATATAATATGTTTTTTCATAAATCTTATTCGTTTGAAATTTCGTTGAATCTGTTTTACCAATTGGGGTTCTGCTTCAGATTGCCATTCTTCTGAATTTCAGACTGCGGAATCGGATAGAGGTTGTACTTCTCGTCCCACTGGCGAGTCTTAGTCACCCGATTGAGAATCAAGTTGCCGTTTCCATCCAGTTTGAAGTCTGCCACATCCACATTCTTGAAGAACTCGGCACCCTTCTTCCAGCGACGTACATCCCAGAAGCGCTGCCCTTCGAAAGCAAGCTCTACCATACGCTCACGCATGTAGCGCTCTTCAAAGCCATTGTTTCCTTGGAATTCAGGCATCATGATGTCCGGACGGTTACGAAGCACATTGACAGCCTCGTTGGCCGACATGCCAAAATCGCCCGGTTCGTCAGCATTGCCGTAGTAGTTGTACATGGCCTCCGCATAGTTGAGGTAAACCTCGGCCAGACGCATCACAATCCAGTTGTGGCGTGTTGTAGTCTGGTTGTTGGCTGTGGTGATACAATTGCCGTCCACAAACTTCTTCAAATAGTAGCCCGTGGGAGTTGCGCCGTACTTAGGAGCACCGTTGAAGCCGTTCTGATACGTCTCGATGGCAATCTGCTGAGCGGTGTTGGACGGCCAGAGGTCGCCGTTCTTCACTACAGTGAGTGCGAAACGCGGGTCGAGGCCATCGTATGGATTCTCGGCGGTCACATCGACATCTCCAGGATGTTTCTCCTTGAATGTCTTGCCATCGAACTGATATTCGTATGCGTCCACCAGTGCTTGTGTAGGGCAGTTACCGGAGTTACCGTTCTCCACACCCACAGGATAATTGTACTGTTCGAAGGTGTTGCTTGCCTGAGTGCCAAGAACAAAGATAAATTCAGGATTGGTGAATGTATCGTGCCCCCACAGGTTGGCATACTCGCTGAGCTTGTAGCCCCAGCGCTGTGCATTATCGATGATTACCTTGCTGGCAGCAGCGGCCTCTTTCCAAAGCTCCTTGCTATTGTCTGTATTGAACAAAGGTGAAGCCTGATAAAGTAGCACGCGTGCCTTCAGCGCAAGGGCAGCACCACGGGTGGCACGACCGATTTCCTGACCGGGAATGTCATTATACGACACGGGCAGGTATTCAGCCACGGCATCCAATTCATTGATGATGAACCTGAACACATCCTTGGCCGGAGTGCGTTCCACGCTGTTGGCCTGCTCATTGGTGAGGGTTGTGGTCACCAAAGGCACATCACCGTAGGCACGTACCAACTCGAAGTAAAAATAGGCACGAAGGAAACGCAACTCGTAAGGAAATATCTCAAACTGTTGTACCATGGTCTGATAGTCGGGATCATATTCATAATCCGACAGGTCTATCTTGTGGATGCGCTCAAGGTACATGTGTACCTGAGTGATGGCACGGTATGACCTATCCCATGTAATTGAAAAAGGGTTCGAAGGAGTCCAACCACCGTTGAAATACTTGTGAATGGGCGAGAAGGAAAGTGCAAACTCAGACTCGTCTGTGGCACTGGCTATCATGGCGCCATTACCGTAGGAATTATCCTTGAATTCGCTCGGCATTTGTGCGTAGACATCGTAGACAAGAGCCTTGACACCATTGAGGGGACTGTTGTAGGTCCAGTCCTCGTCACGATTCGAAGCTTCGTTGTAATCCAGATCGGCGCAGCCTGCAAAGGCTACTGCAACTATACCTAAAAAAGCATATTTTATCTTGTTCATAAATGTATTTTTAATTAGAAAGTTAATGTGACACCGATGTTGACACCCTTGAACATGGGATATGCCGTCGAAAGTACCTCGGCATCCATAGCGTCGACGTTGTCGAAGGAAAGAAGGTTCTCGCCCTGAACAAACACCTTGGCTGCGCTAAGAGAGAGCTTCGAGAGCACCGTTGCAGGAACTTTATAGTAAACCTCGATGTTACGCATCTTCAAGAAGTGGACAGGTTTGTACCATACGTTGCTTGCCTGGCTGTTGTTGCTGTTGTTCTGAGTTGTCAGACGTGGGTAGAGAGCGTTGTCGCCAGCCACATCCCAGCAGTTGTTGTAGTAGTCCACTGAAAGGTTGCCGTTGTCGGCCATACCACCCCATATGGCTGACGGCAGATACTTCATGTAGTTGCCAGTGCCCTGGAACCATGCGTTCAGACCGAAACCTTTATACTCAACACCGACATTGAAGGCATAGTTGAGTTCAGGGATGCCAGTAGCACCATCGAGACTGGTCACATCGAACTCGTTGATTACCTGGTCACCGTTGAGGTCTTGGTATTTGATGTCACCAGGGCTTACGGTAGAGTATTCCTGACGATAGCTGGCATCGATGTCGGCCTGATTCTTGAAAAAGCCTGCCGACTTGAGTCCCCATGCCTCGTTTACACGGTGGCCTACAGGGTTGCTCAGCGGATAAGTAGGTGTGCCGATATACTTGCTCACCTCATTGCGTGCCCACGACAAGTTGGCGCCCAAGTTGAGATTGAGGTCGGAAGTGATCTTCTTCGCATACTTGGCGCTTAACTCAAGACCGTAACTCTTGACTTCGCCAACATCGTTGTATGACGACTGTATACCCACCACCGATGAATTCTCATAGTTTGCAGAGAGCATGATGTGGCTGCGAAGCTGGTAGAAAGCATCCACAGAGATGTCAAGAGCATTTGCCAGACGAAGGTCGGTGCCCAAGTTGAAGCTCGTAGATGTCTCCTGCGAGAAATCGGTGGTCGGGAAGGAGCCAAGCGATGCGCCCCATGTAGCGCCATAGTTGTTGCCGATAACCACATAACCGTGCGTAACATCCCATGTAGGAAGCCACATGCCATAGGTAGGCATATAATCGGTATGCTGGATGCCGGCCGATGCGCGCAACTTACCGTAGTTGAGCAGACCCTCGTTGTTGTCAGCGTAAATCCAGCCGAGCGACAATGTGGGTGAGAATGCCCACTTGGAGGGATAGGTACGGCTGGAGCCGTTACCCGCAAGCACAAGGTCGGCAACGTAGCGGTTCTGAAAATCGTAGTGGAAGACTCCCATGATGTTCTGACGATAGTAGGTGTTTCCACGTCCGTCAGTGCTCGAACCACTGTTATCATAAAGAACGGCAGCATTGAAGTGGTCGTTGTCGAAGAACGAACGTTTGTAGTTGAAACCCAGGGTAGCTTTTGCTTTCCACCACTGGCCGGCATTCCAGTTACTGAAGGTGAGGTTGGTCTCCTTGTTGCCGAATGTGTTCAGGGCTACGTTGTTCTTGTCACCAATGGCACCGGTGTAACGCTCATAGCCATACTGGTGTGACTTGTGCGAATTCTCCGCGTAAATCGACGAATTGGCATAACCGGCACTGACAAATACGCTCAGGCCATCGAGCAGGAAGTCGAGCTTTTGCGACAGCTTGGCATCCACCCACAGCTGGCGCTGATGGGTCTTGTAGAAGCCGGACTCCTGAATCTTGGCAATGGGGTTGGCATCACCGTACGCCTCGTTACCACCCCAGATACCTGTTGAGGTCTTGTAGGGGAAAGCACTTGCCGGCAGGTCGTAGACAGCAGCTGTAGCATCGTCAGCATTGAGGTCTGAGGGCCGCTTGCTCTCCTGGAACATACCGAAGAGGTTCACCGACATGAGAGTCGTGTTGGTGAGGCTGAAGTCGAGGTTGGTACGGATATTGGCCTTCGACTGGCGCAGCTGCGCATTGTAGTCTGCCTGCTTGGTATCCTTGAGAGCACCGCGCACATCGGTATAATCGATATGGGTGTAGTATTTCACCTTGTTCGTACCTCCGTACACCGAAACGTATGCATGGTCTTCCTCGGCAGTGTTCTTGAAAGTAAGGTCGCGCCAGTTCACGTTAGGATAGAAGTACGGATCGGAACCGTCCTTGAAGAGGTTAAGCTCCTGCTCGGTGTATGCGGCAGAGAGTCCGTCATTGCGACGGGCACGATTGAAAGCGCTGGCATATCCGTAACCGTCCACCATGTCTGCGAATTCAGGGTCGAACTGGAACTTATGGCTGTAGCCCACCTTGACACGTGTCTTGCCTTCAGCGCCACGCTTTGTCTTCACAAGTATAGCGCCATTGATACCCTCATGGCCAAGAAGTGCCGTGGCGGCAGCATCCTTGAGGACGGTAACGCTCTCCACCTCCTCTACACTGAGGCGGTCGATGGGACGCTCATAGCCATCGACGAGGATGAGAATGCCGGTATCGTTAAGCGTGTGAAAGCCACGAATATTAAACGTGGCACCCTTATTTTCATCGCCTGAGAAGCCGCCTTGCGATAGAGCCGTGAGGCCCGGCAGACGTCCATAGAGGGCCTGGGCAAGGTTAGTTGCCGAAGTCTGCTGCAATTCTTCGCCTGTGATTGTGGTAGCGGAAGCGGTGCTGAGGAAATTGCTTATTTCCACACCGTAACCCAAATCATAGGCATTTGCATTCTTGTCGTTGAGTTTTACCTGCGCATTTGCCGTGAGAGAGGCAACGGCAGTCGCAAGCATCAACATTCTATTTATATTCATATTCTATAAGTCTTATTGATGTTTAAAATCTGGATTACCAACCCGGGTTCTGGTTCAGGCCATAGCCCTTGTTGATTTCATCACGTGAAATAGGCGTGAGATACCATTTGTCAGTCCACTTGCTCGTCTGGTCGTCAGTATCCCACCATACGCGGATATTGTTGGTACAAGGTATCTTCTCATAGATACAGTTCGGCCAAGGTTCACCGGGTTCAAGGCTCGTGTTGCCATTGTAGTCGGCAGGATTCATCTTGTTGCCGTTGGCATCCTTGCGCCATACACGTAGCTGGTGTACCTGTTTCTTGAATATGTCAGACCTCTTGTAGCGGATGAGGTCATACCAGCGGGAGTCTTCATAACCGAACTCGCAAGCACGTTCCTTAAGGAGCTGCTCGATGAAGTTGTCCTTATTGGCAGTTAGGTTGAGCTCCGGATTCATGGCCTCTACCTTGCCAAGACCTACGCGTGCGCGCACCTTATTCATTTCGTCGCAGGCTTTCTGCAGATTGCCTGTCTGTGCGAGTGCTTCAGCGTAGCAAAGGTGAATGTCAGCCATACGCAGATAAGCAAAATTGGTCGGATAGTATGCTGCATAGCCGTTGTCGCGGAGATACTTGAACAGTTTCATGCGGGTAGACCATGGATTGTCGGTAACAGCAGGATTGAAGGTCTGGTCGACATTACCGCCTTGCCACATCTCGGTGCTCGAAAGCCCCTGATATTGCTCGACAAGATTGTTGCGATTCACTACCATTGTCTCGTAGAGACGCGGGTCGCGATTGACAAAGATATCTACGTTGTTGGGGTTATCAGTATTGAACACGTCATCGTAAGGGAAGTTACGACCGTCTGCCATACCAAACATTTCCATATATTCGAGGGTGAAGAGAGCCATACCGAACTCATCCATACCTTCTACATTCCAGTCACCATTCCAAGCGTTTGTGCCCAAACCGGCATGCACTTCAATCACCTTCTCGCTGTTACCACGAAACCAATAGGCGGCACGGAAAGCGTTGCAATAGTCTTGTTCACTGTCACCAGTGGGCTGTACAAGGGCGAAATAGTTGCCGTTGGTACTATTGGCCTGGAAGAAATCCTCACAAGCCTTCAGTGCTTTCTGCCAAAGTTCGGACTTGTAACCGCCGGTCCATACCTGGTTGAGGTCCTGATTCTCCTCGTTGCGGGTGAATTCTAGATAAGGTTTGTCACTGTTAAACAGAGGCGAAGCCACGAAGTTCCACAGTCTTACACGCAGACCATAGGCCGAGCCTTTGGTCAGACGTCCGGAATTGGTGGCCTGATCCTGCACAAAGAAAGGAAGACCCGGCTCGTCGATGGCGGCCTGGATAAGCTCATCAATGAACTCTGCTGTCTGGATTACGCTCATGCGCCTACCGTCTACAACATCAGCAGCCAAGTATGAGCGGTCAACTTTCGGAAGGCCTCCGAAGTTGCGGAAAGCATCGAGATAGCGCGATGCCATGATGACATACACCTCGCCACGGAGCTGGCTCTTCTCAGATTCGCTCAGGTCAGGAACACGATCGATGTTCTCGATAAAAATCCAACCCTCACGGATGGTACGCCAGATACCTGCACGGTTATTGCCGTCGCCGTTGGCGATGAAAGGGAACTTGGCGAAACCACCGTTATCCTGGTCGGTCTCGGTGAGGTCACCACCGTAGTACTTTCCGAGATTGTGCCATCCGCAGTACGACTGGCAAATATCGGTCAAAGCATCGGGGTGAGAATACCATACTGCACCTGTATAGGTGAAAGGATTGTGCATGGCACCGTACATGTGCCAGAGGAAACGCTTTGCATTCTCTCCCTTGACAAAGATGGAGTCTACGGTCACGTCGACACCCGGCTGCTTGTCGAGGAAGCCATTTCCGATGTTGATATCATCGACACAGGAGCCCAGCGACCCCATCCCCATCATGATACTTGCTACATATATAATAATAGTAGCAGTTCTTATTTTGAGTTTCTCTATAAGATTCATTGTCTTGAATGTTAGAAGTTTAAGTTGATACCGAAGTTATAAACACGGGTCATAGGATAACGTGTGCTACCATAGCCGGCTTGTGCCTCCGGGTCATTGGCCTTGAAGCTTGTGAAAGTAAGGAGGTTATAGCCATTGGCATAAACACGGATGTTGTTGATGGGCACACCGGGTATGCGGAACGAATAACCAATCTCAAGGTTCTTCAGACGGATATACGATGCATCGACCATCCATGGGTCTGAAAGTGAGCCGTTATGCTCGCGTGCCGATTTCTCAAGAGAGATACGTGGCAGGCTGGCACCGGGGTTATCCTCAGTCCAGGAGTTGTCATAGACCCATTTATTGAGCATGGACTGGTTACCCGTACCGAAGGCCGGAGTATAGAAAGAACTGAGCTGACGGTTGACGTGGGTGGCACCTACCCAAGTCATGGAGAAGTCGAGACCTTTCCAGTTGAGCGTTGCGTTTATGCTACCGGTATACTCAGGAATATCGCTGTAGCCGATAGCATGTACATCGTTGGCATCCACCTTACCATCACCTGTGAGGTCAACGAATACGCTGTCACCAGGACGCAATGTAATCTGCTGGTCCGGCATGTCCACACCGTAAACTTCCTTGTAGCGCTGTTCGGTTTCACCGGGAACATAGAACTCAAAGAAGTCGTAGCCGAAAGGCTGACCTACAGGATGACCGGTACGGTACATGTGCGGGAATTCCTTCTTCACTTCTGCCATTTCCACCACCTTGTTGCGTGCGAAAGCGAATGTAGGAGCTATCGAGTAGTCCACTTTACCTATCTTGTCGGCCCAGCGCAGGGTCATTTCATAGCCATGGTTCTTGACACGGCCAAAGTTGATGGAATTGGGCTTGAGAGCGGAAATACCCGCGATGGTTGTTTCGTTGGAAACGAGGATGTTCTTGCGGTCTTCCCAGAAGAGGTCGACACCGAGACTCAAGCGATCTCCAAAGAAGTGTACATCGGCACCATAGTTCTGCTTGGTGGCTGTTTCCCAAGTAACATCGGGGTTACCGTTGCTGGATTCGCGTGCACCGGGCATGAACACACCGTTGTTGGTACCGAAGTTACCTGTACGGTCGTTGGTCCACCATGCACCACCGTTGTTGGTGTAGAACTGCCATGTACCGGGCAGATAGAGGAAGCGGCCGACACCTTGGTCATTACCTACTTTACCGATAGAACCGCGAAGTTTAAGATAAGAAACCACCTTGCGGATAGGCTCCCAGAATTTTTCAGAGGAGATGATCCAGCCGAGAGAAGCAGAAGGGAAAAAACCAAAGCGTTTACCTTTGGCGAAGTTCTCTGAGCCGTTATAGCCCATATTGAGGTCTATCATATACTTAGTCTGGTAGTCGTAAGTGACACGGCCTACCATACCTACATAACCACGGGGGATAGAATTATAGACACCGCCAGGATAGTAGTTTTTAGATTCATTATAAAGAACGAGCGCACCGAAATTGTGGTCACCGAACTTGCGGGTATAGTTGAGACTCGCCTCTGCATACCAGTTCCTGCCCCCCCATTTCTTCTCTTCATAGCCAAGAGGCCATGAGTCACCCTGACGGACATAAACCACCTTTGGAGCACCGTCTTCCTCGTATTCACCCTTAGCGATGGTGGCCTTGTAGCTGATACCACCGGAAGTAGTACGTGCTTTCTGCTGTGTATAGTCAGAGTTGTAGGAACCCTTGATACGGAAATCAAGCCCTTTGGTGATAAAATCGAGCTTGAGCTTGTACTGAAGGTCGAGGTTTACGACATTCTGGCGTTGAACAGTATAACCGTGCTGGTAGATAAGACCGAGACCATCGGAGCCAACCGCGCCAACAAGGTCAGGGTCGGAAACAATGCGATGTCCCTCACTGTCAAGACCGTAGCCTGACATTGGCGTACCATTGTTGAGAAGACCTTCCACGCCAAAGACACCCGACTGACCGTTATACTCACCATTACCGATAGAGTTACGTCTGCCGATGCGGCCACCGATACCGATGGAAAGCGTGCTCAGCTTAGAGAAATCCACATCGAGGTTGGCGCGGAAGTTGTAACGGCGGTATTTGAAGTTTGCGTCATCGCCTTGGTCGAAGGTTTTGAAAAGGCCGTCCTGATTGAGCATGCCGACGGAAACGAAATAGCGGGCACGTTCAGTACCACCCGACACATTAATATTATATTGTTCCTGCCATGCGTGGTCATTCATCAAGTACTTGAACCAGTTGGTGCTTGGATAAACGGTAGGCATATCCATATCCTTCCAGTGCTGTATAGCTTCCTTCGAGAACTTCCATCCGTCCTCGGCTACTCCTTCCACTTCCTGAGCATGATTGTAAGCCGTTGCATACTCGTAGGAGTTTGCCGGCTCAAGGAATTTGGAAATCTGCTGAAGACCTACTGAAGTGGTCAGTGTGATGGCAGGCTTGCCTACCTCGCCGCGACGTGTTGTAACGAGAATAACGCCGTTGGCACCACGCACGCCGAAGACTGCCGTAGCGGAAGCGTCCTTAAGAATAGAAATGTCCTGCACCTCGTTCGGGTCTATCTGGCTGAACTCACGCTCTACACCATCGACAAGCACAAGAGGTTCGGCGCTGTTGAACGAACCGATACCACGGATGCGGATAACAGGGTCGTCGGCACCGGGAACGCCGGTATACTGCACCGACTGGAGTCCCGGAAGCTTACCCGAAAGGGTATTGCCAAGCGATGCGGCCGGCGATTTGAGAAGTTCCTTACCTCCTACGTTGGAGACAGAACCCGTCAGCGTCACTTTACGCTGCTGGCCATAGCCGATGACAACCACTTCATCAAGCAGTTCATCATCCGATTCCATGACAACATTAAGAGAAGCTGATGTCACCTTTACTTCTTTCGACTTGTAGCCGACATACGAAAACACCAAGGTTGAACCCTTGGGAACTCCCGACAAAACATAGTTGCCACCGCTATCCGTTATCGTGCCTTTCGACTTGTCTTTAGTCTGCACGGTAGCCCCGATAAGTGGCTCGGTCTGCTCGTCAGTAACACAACCTTGCACTTTTAAAAGATTTTGTGCGAAGGACACTCCCGGTAGCAACAAAGCCAACAAAAGGAGATGTAATCTGCATAACTTTCCCATTAGCATTAGAATTAGAATTAGAATTAAATAAAATCATTAGTGTTAGAACTTCTGCAAATGTATTAATGAATCTTTCCAATAGCGGGTAAAAAATAACATTTGAGGTTTAAAATACGACATAACATCGCATAAGTTTAAAAACTATCAAGAAGGTTTAAAATACATCATACCCCCCAGAAAGCATACTGCCTAAAAAAAGAGAGTCCATCTAACTTCTTAGTTGTTAGACAGTCCCGTTTTTCTACCAGAAAGCACCATTCCTATATTAAAGCAATCTACTGATATATATAGCTTATATAGTTGTCAGTTAGATTTAACAAAAAGTTTATTAGCTATAGTCTTATGAAGCGTGTCGTTACTGTCATCGCCGGCATCGTCCCAGAACATGGCTCCAAGAAGTTCGTTTTCGAGAATATAATCACATTTCAAACCTATTGAGCGAGCGTTGTCGTAGCTGAGGACAAAACGTCCATTCTTGTCGGTCACATAAGGGACCTTTGCCTCGTCGTCCCAACAGTTGGTGTACCCCGAGGGCACCTTTACATTCTTAAAATCTGTGGAGTGGTCGTAAATATCGGTTCCATGACCATAAAAAGGCATACCGAGCACAAGCATCGATGCGGGCACTCCCTTGGCACAGTGCGCCTTGACCGCCATGTCACAGTTAAACCATCCGGGGAATTTTGAAGACTGATATAGGGGAGCATTGTGCTTAGGAGGATTCTCCATGTCGTACGCCATGATGTTGACAAAGTCAATATAGGGCATAACGCCTTCAAAATCGATGTAATCGGCAGAGCATACTGTTGCGAGCGTCAGAAGCTTGTTGCTTCCTATAGCCTGACGAATGTCGCGCATCATCAGGTTGTAGTTGCGAGTGTCGTCGGGTGACGAAGAGATACCTGCCATGTTACTCGTAGGAAATTCCCAGTCTATATCAATGCCGTCGAGACCAAACTCATCAATCACGCGCTTACAGTCGGCAGCAAAAGCGAGGCGATTGTCGGCATCTGCTGCCATCTCACTGAAGTTGCCACTGCCCCAACCTCCTATCGACAAGAGCACCTTCAAGTGGGAGGCTTGCTTCTTCAAGGCAACAACCGACCTCAGACGTTCCTCGTTGGAGATTCCGATACCACGGAATGTTCCCTGCACATACCCGAAGGCATAATTGATATGGGTAACATATTCCGGCTTCACCTCGTGATTTGACCATGATGTAACATAACCGACAACTATTTTGTCGGTAGAACCAGGAATGGGATTTGGCTCCTCTATCACTGGCTCGTCCGGAAGAGATGGAAGTTCTTTCAGCTCATCGCCCTTTGAAGAGCATGATATCATCGAAACAATCATGAGCAGTATCATTGAAAAGTTTTTCATAATAAAATAGTATTAGTTTATATATAAAAGAGTTATTCAATTACTCCGGTTCATTAAGAGACATTGTTGGTTTCAATACGTCATTAACTTTTTTAGTAAATTCTTTAGATAACCAATAAGCTCCTATACCACGGATATCTTCAATGGAAGCACCAAATTTTACAATATATTTTCCTTTGGCACTTACCCAACTTTGTATACTTTCGTCAAAAGAAGCCAAATCGTAGTCGGATACATTGAATATCAGTATTTCACTCTCACCAGGTTGCAATAGTTTAGTTTTAGCAAAAGCTTTCAATTCACAAGCTGGTTTTTCCAGTCCACCGGCAGGAGCGGAGACATAGAGTTGAACGCTTTCACGCCCTGCCACTTTACCAATATTCTTTACGCGGATACTAGCTTTGAAACCTTTACCGGTAGCTTTTACAACAGAATTGTCATAAGAAAATTCCGTGTAGCTCAATCCGTAACCAAAAGGATAAGAAACCGGTCTGTTTACAGTATTAAAATAACGGTAACCGATATTGATACCTTCTTTGTGCAGAGTATAGTCTATATTTTCACGTCCGGCACTACCTCTTTGTCCTTTATATCCATTGAGTGGAAAGTTACGTGAAGAAGGATGATCCATGACAGTGATAGGAAAAGTCATGGCCAGCTTTCCTGATGGATTTTCTTTACCCAGCAATACATCTACTACAGAGTTTCCTCCTTCCTGACCAGGCTGCCATGCCAACAGAATAGCATCGGGAAGACTTTTCCATGAAGCAGTTTCAACAACACCACCCACATTGAGCACTACAATCACCTTCTTGTCAAGGGCATGAAAAGCGTTGCAGAGGTCACTTAGCAGATTCTGTTCAACTTCACTCAGATTAAAATCTTTTTCAATCGTGCGGTCATTACCTTCTCCAGCCTGACGACCGATGGTAAGGATAGCCACATCAGCTTCCTTGGCTTGATAAACGATACAATCTTTGCTGACAGGCATTTCCAGTATATCCTTTTCTTCACCATAATAACCTTGAGATTTGCCACGGTCGCAACGGTTCTTGGCACGTTGGTAGTCGAGGTATTTATTATATAGCTCTTCCAGATTTCCTGTGGTTTCAAATTCGGCATTATTAAGGCCTTGTTGCATATTCACAACATAAGGCTTAACGACATTACCCGAACCAGTGCCACCTGCCCAGAAGTTGTAAGAGGTACAACCGAAGAGTGCGACTTTTTTCACGTTTCTCAATGGCAATGCGCCATTATCGTTTTTGAGCAACACCATACCTTCGGCGGCCGATTGGCGAGCAAGGAGAGCGTGAGCTTTCAGATCTGGGTTATCGCTATATTTATATCCTCTGAAATGAGGGGTTTTAACAATGTAGTTCAGCATTCGTTTTACACAAATATCAATGTCTGCCACAGAAAGTTGGTTGGTCTTCACTTTGTCGAGAAGGTCATCCACTTGCTTTTGCTCGCCCGGCTGCAGGTGGTCATTGCCGGCATGTATCTGGGCAGCAGTGTTGCGAAGCCGAATCCAGTCGCTCATTACGATACCGTCGAACCCCCATTCGTCACGTAAAACGGTGGTCAGCAGTTCGTAATTTTCCTGGATATAAGGACCGTTCAGACGATTGTAGGAGGACATGATGGTCCATGGGTGGCTTTCTTTCACAGCTATTTCAAAACCTTTCAGGTAGATCTCGCGCAGCGCGCGTTGGGAAACAATCTCGTTTACTTCCGTACGATTCGTTTCCTGGCTGTTGACGGCAAAATGCTTCGGACAAGCTCCTACACCATTACTTTGGACACCGCGAATATAGGCAGCGGCAATTTTGCCAGTCAATACAGGATCTTCAGAGAAATATTCATAGTTACGACCACAAAGCGGTGAACGGTGTATGTTCATCCCCGGTGCCAACACAACATCTACGCCATATTCCAAAATCTCATTACCTATTGCCTGGCCGATGGTTTCTACCAGCCCTGTGTTCCACGAGCAGGCGAGCAGAGAACCTATGGGAAATCCTGTGGCATAATAATTCTTCTTGCTATCTGGACGCGTCACAACAACAGCACCGGCAGGACCATCGGCAAGTCCGGTGGCAGGAATACCCAACCGGGGAATTACCTGAGTAAATCCGGAAATACTGGAATCCATCACACGAGGAGCCTTATCCAGCTTCTCATATCCTCCAAAAAGATAATCGTTACGCCCCACCAGAAGATTTACTTTTTCTTCCAAAGTCATGGAATCTACAATCTGATCAATATTATCGACTCGCAAAGTCAATGATTGGGCATTTACATGCCCGGTGCAGGAAAACAATAGCGCACCCACAATTAAATTTCTCACTTGCATAGCTTTTATATTAAAGTTTTTTTTGCGCTATAAAAGTAAAGTACAACATGTGGAGCGAGGTTGACAATTAGTCATATAAGGTATATTATTTATCAAAAAAGTCTCTTACCAGCATCATCATACTAATAAATAGCCATTCCCCTATTCCAAATGCCTTTTGAACGGGGCATTCCTCCGACATCGAGGAGCAAGGGGCTCGGCACCGGGGAACACCCCCTTTGGCACCGAGGAGCGGCATGGAGTATCTCTCTAACAAGGAATCAAAGATACCGTACAATGACTGCAAATGGTATTTGAAACGTAAATCGAAGATGAAGAAATAAAACAAAGCTCCCGTATCGTGGCCTGACAACAAGCACGATACGGGAGATACTAAATACCTATTACAAACAATTACCTTAACGATAATCCGTTACCTGAAAAACTATTCTATAAAAAACAACCTGTCCATACTTTGTAAGCCTCTGTCATTTGGAAGCTCGGGCACACGTCATTTACCCAATGTCCACGAAATGGCATTGTGCAACATTGCGGTGAAATCATCCGACTTGAACAGCTTCGGGCTGTGCCCCATCTGGAAATAGACATTACGGGCCTTCACTTTTTCATTGACCCATACCACCGGATGGTCACCCATCTTCACATCCGAAGCAGGGGTATAGGTGAATTCGTCCACATTCGCCAATACACGTACATTGGGGCGCGGACTCTTGTCGTATGTGTACCACTCGTCATCGGGGAGGACGAACGAGGCATCCACATTCTTCATCACAGGGTGCTCCTTGTCTTCCACCACTACCGTGCCGTCGGCAAGCGGAGCAATGTAGTTACGGAAACGGATGCCCCCCATAAAATCGCTGAACCACTGCCACAAAGGATACCCGTCAAACTCTCCAAGCAACGTGGCATGATGGAAGCCTATCCAGCCGCCACGACCTTCATTGATGTAATCCACAAAATTCTGCTCCGCCTCCTTGGGCCATGTATAAGGCGGAAAGTCCAGCTGGATGACAAGATCCGTACCGTCCAGCACACTCTTTTGTGCCAAAAGGCCGGCATTGTTCAGCACTTGAATCTGCAGGTTCTGAACCTTACTTTCATCTACCAGCCATTTCAATGCTGCATCCGAGAAAGGCTTGTGTTGTCCGGCACTCTCAGTGAGTACCAATACCCGGTAGGTCTTATCATAAAAAGGCTTGCGTTCTATCAGGTTCTCATAGACGGTACGGCGCAAGTCACCCTGCTCGTTGTCTCCGTCATAATCCCAATACATACCTCCCAACAGGTTTTGCTTCAGAATATACTGGCACTTGATGGCCAATGAACGCGGATTCTCATAACCGAAAACGAGTGTATCGTTCTTATTCACCAGGTAAGGTACCCGGGCCGTCTCGTCCCAACATTCACGGAATCCTTTGGCATATCCCACCTTGTTGAAGTCTTGAAAATTGGGATATTCCTTTCCACCGCGGCCATAGAAAGGCATCCCCATCACCAGCTTGTCGGCAGGCACACCGGCAGCCAAATGAGCCTTCACAGCCTTGTCACCCGTCATCCGGCCACTGTTGTCCGAAGAGTAGAGAGCAGAATGGTGCTTAGGGGCATTTCCCATATCGTATGACATGATATTCACGAAATCAATATAAGGAAGAATAGCCTGGAAATCAATATATTCACCGGAAGCCACCGTAGCAAGGGTCAACAACTTCTTCGGGCCGATGGCCTTACGGATGTCCCGCATCAGTAATGTAAAGTTCTTCGTGTCGTCAGGAGAAGAAGAAATGCCGGCGGCATTACTCGTAGGATACTCCCAATCGATGTCAATACCATCCAGCCCATACTCTTTCACCACCCGTCGGCAATCTTTGGCAAATGCCTTGCGGTATTTCTCATTCGCGGCCATCTCACTGAAACGTCCGCTGCCCCATCCACCGATGGATAACAGTACATTCAAATCCGGCTTCTGCTTTTTCAATTCCACCATCTGTCTCAAGCGCCCTTCATTGGCAATACCTACACCATCAAAGGTCTCATCGACATGCCCAAAGGCATAATTAATGTGAGTCATGTACTTAGGGTCAGGAATAACGTGACTCCAGGAAGTAACATAAGCCACGACCACTTTACCGTCAAGCGCAGTTTTCAATTCATCTGCAGCCCTCAGATTGCCGCACGACACTAAAACTGCCAATACGGACCAAACAATCAATCTAAAATTTTTCATACTACTATTTATCAATATATTTTCTATATTCGTTGGCGGAATCAATCTCTTTTTCTCTTGTACCGGAAAGGGTCTGAACCGTACCCGGGCCGTGTCTCCTCCGTGTCTCCTCCGTACCTGCTCCACATAAAGGTACCTTTATACGGAGAAAGTACGGAGCAGGTACGGAGCAGATACGGAGCGGACCCTTTTCAGGACTTCCCTCAAACGAAGTCTGAGCAGTGATTCATTCCACCAACAGGTTTTCCATGGTAATTACCGGCAAACAAAAATCAATCAGCTATCTGACGGACCCGTGAACCCATCAATGCATAATACAGCATAAACGCTTCTCCAAAGAGGACAATGAACCATGACCATCTCCAGCCTCCAAGAACATCGGCAAGCACTCCTTGCACCAAGGGCAATATGGCACCGCCCACCACTCCGATCATGAACACACCCGAAGCCACCGAAGTGTATTTTCCCAAATGGG
>OODJ01001500.1_pt1 | contig 18357 bp, 19 predicted proteins | sample 1671611 | NCBI WGS metagenome assembly OODJ01 (sample SAMN06348174, study PRJEB24527) | human gut metagenome | biome: human gut; feature: ankylosing spondylitis patient; material: feces | host: Homo sapiens | place: China | collected 2015-10 | reverse complement strand
GTGAAAAGGCAAAAAATAAAAAGGGGTGCGTCACAGACTTATGACACACCCTCCTAAAGTTATTTCATCTGATTCTGAATTATGTTTAATGGCGTTTTTTTCCGCTTGAATCCTCGCCTTACAGAAAGTAGGAAAACTAAATCCTTTTTTTTCAGCCTCATTCTGTATATATTCGAAAAGACCTATAGGTGTTTTGACCTTACGGAAAAGTAATGTGTCAAAAACATCAAATGACACGTATTTGAATTTATCAAGCTGATTAAATTTCATTTTAACAATACTAATCTATAATTGTCTATACATTGTTAAATTATACATAAAGAATTTTAGCCATATTAATCTCTTCTGAATATATCACGAGTATATACCTTCTCCTTTACATCATCCAGACAAGCATCATAGCGGTTGGCGATGATGGCATGGCTCTGTGCCTTGAAGGCTTCGAGGTTATTTTCTACTCGGCTACCGAAGAAGGTGCTGCCCTCTTCCAAAGTTGGCTCATAGATGACTACCTCTGCACCCTTTGCCTTGATACGCTTCATGATGCCCTGGATGGCTGACTGGCGGAAGTTATCGCTATTTGACTTCATGGTCAGGCGATAGACACCAATCACACAATTATGCTCCTTGCTGGCATCATAGCTGTTGGCATCGGCATAGCTGTAATAGCCTGCCTTCTGGAGTACGGCATCAGCAATATAGTCCTTACGGGTACGGTTGCTTTCTACGATAGCCTCAATCAGGTTCTCTGGAACATCGGCATAGTTTGCCAGGAGCTGCTTGGTATCCTTTGGCAGGCAATAACCACCATAGCCGAAGCTTGGGTTGTTGTAATGGGTGCCGATTCGTGGGTCAAGACCTACGCCATCGATGATAGCCTTGGTATCGAGTCCCTTTACTTCTGCGTATGTATCCAACTCATTGAAGTAGCTTACTCGGAGTGCCAGATAGGTATTGGCGAAGAGCTTAACTGCCTCGGCTTCCTTCATACCCATGAAGAGGGTATCGATGTTCTCCTTGATGGCACCTTCCTGGAGCAAAGCGGCGAAGGTCTTGGCAGCTTCCTTCAACATCTCGACATTGGTTACAGACTTGATTGCCTCATTCTCCTCTTCAAACTCAGGGCGCTCGATAATCTTTGGATAGCCTACGATGATGCGGCTTGGGTAAAGGTTATCATAGAGTGCCTTACTCTCACGAAGGAACTCTGGAGAGAAGAGAAGGTTGAACTTCTTCACGCCCTTCTTGGCATACTTCAAGTAGAGGCTACGGGTATAACCTACTGGGATGGTACTCTTAATGACCATCACAGCATCTGGGTTTACCTCCAGAACCAGGTCGATGACTTCTTCTACATGGGTTGTATCGAAGTAGTTCTTCACTGGGTCGTAGTTGGTTGGTGCTGCAATCACTACGAAATCTGCATCCTTATAGGCTGACTTGCCGTCAAGGGTTGCCACGAGGTTCAATGGCTTTTCAGCCAAATACTTTTCGATGTAATCGTCCTGAATTGGAGAAATCTTATTGTTGAGTTTCTCCACCTTCTCTGGGATTACATCTACTGCTGTTACATGATGGTGCTGAGATAACAGGGTTGCTATGCTCAGACCGACGTAGCCGGTGCCGGCTACTGCTACTTTTATATCTTTAAAATCATTCATTGTTAACTTGAAATTAAAATTAATAAAACTAACATTCTATGTGCATAGTACATATTAAAAGTTAGTATTAAGATTCCAATTGTCTCATTTTCTTTTGACCACCTTTGTCTCTATTAAACATCTGTAAAAACGAATAAACTTGTAAACATTTCTTAGGAAAGATAGAGAACAATAGCCCCTCTAGCTTATATTTTTTTATACTAGAGTTAAACAATTCTGCTGAAAATTGTCCACTACTAATTGCTGAATTAACAGACTGTTGAATGTCCTTGGAATATTTTGGACATTCAAACATCGCTTGATTTATATTATTTCCGATAACGTTACAATATAAGTATTTATCTTGTTTCGGTATCTTCTTTGCAAATTCTTTATAAGCCATTGCAATCTTTATCAAATCAAAGAGTCTTTTAGGATTTGGAGTCCAGGTAATAGAACCTGGATGCCTAAATATATGATAAAAATAGCCCTCAATAGATGTAACAGCTGCTGCATGATACAGAACTTTAGGAGTAAATTCATTATCTTCATGCAATAAACCTAAATGAAACATAAAACCATGCTCGGAGAGATAAGAGCGTTTATAAATATAAAATGGAGCACAATTATACTTTTTGATATTCTCCAGAAAGTATTTTCCACTTACAACTCCAAAATCATTAAAATTCCCTCTTTTATAGACTTTGTTTCCTTCATACTCATCAGCATAAATATAAAGTATATCAGGATTTATTTCATTTAGTTTTTTTACAATTTTTGCTAAACAATTTGACTCAATCCAATCATCGGAATCAACAAACCAGACATAATCTCCCGTAGCGTGCTCTAATCCAAAATTTCGAGCTGAACTAAGCCCTCCATTTTCTTTATCACGAATTTGGAAATTAGAATGAATATTAAAATTTATTGCCTTTTTTAAAATTTCAACACTATTGTCTTTCGTGCCGTCGTTTACAAATATCACCTCATACTGAGATGGGGGAACATTTTGATTGAGAACACTTTCCGCACAACGTTCAATATACTTTTCAACGTTGTAAATTGGTATTATTATTGATAGCTTCATAAGTCTTACGATTAAAATATTTCATTAAATAAACTGAGAATATAACAAATACTAATACTGGAGTGTTAGTACACAGAGAATTGTTGGTATTTATCAATATTGCCAAGACAAGCATAAACATTATAAATTGATATTTCGAATCACACAAAGCGAAAAGCTTTTTTGTCCAAAGCACTATATAATAAATTAAATATAAGATACCGAATTGATATAAAATGATAAATAGAGAATTTTCAAGAAACCTTAAACCATTTTTCTTCATTAAGAACTCGATTTGCACTCCATCAGTACCAAAAGGTAAGTCTACAAAGGTTAGGTCTTGTAACATTTTCAATATCAAAAAACGAGCTTGCGAACTTGCATCGTCTTTATTCATTTTTGTTGCTAATCTTGAACCAAGGTCAAAAGTTTCAATCTGTACAAATAGATAAGCAAGACAAGCCCAAACAAAGAAAAACATCAATATCTTTTTCGTAACAGAAACATTTCTATTCAAAAACAAATCTCTCCATAATCCAACCCCTAATATTCCTCCCATCAAATAAATAGAGCTACGAGTATTGAAGCAAAACAAAGCCATTAATCCTAAGAAATACAACGAATATTTCATAGGTAAACTAAGCTTTGACAACATCACGGCAATCATCATAGTTGAAACAATAAAAGCATTCTGCAAAGGATGGCCATGCAAGCTATGGGACCGAAGTTCATATAGCATAATACCGTCATTCCACATATCCTTATAGTCAAATATTACAACTCGAGTTACAGCCTCAAGCAATGCTACACCACATTCCACCAAGAAAAAAAGGAACATCAAATAGGCCAAATATTTAATCGTCTTAATATTAGCAGAACGTAATATTGCAAGTACCATCATAGGTTCTATTGACATTGTTACCATTTGTGCAAGATTCCCGACCCTAAACAAGAAGATTCGTAACAGAACTATCAATAGCGAAAAGAACAAAAAGATTTTATCCTCTTTCAAGAATCTTACTTTACGATTACTTAAATATGCCCATATTAAGAATGGAATTCCTTGATAATGAGTTCTTGCAATCAATCTATCTTCAGTAGGAATCAATCCACAAAAGGACATAATACTTGTTCCGAAGAATAAAGTTACAAAAGCATAAATCAAAAATACCCAATCAATTTTTACATTTGTTCTTTGCATAAGTAATCTGAACTGAATATCTAACAAATATCAAAAACAAGCGATTTTTAATTTTTTCAAAAATCGTTTTCGTATCTTTGTGCCACGTTGCAGTATAATGATGTATAGCACAAGTGTTAGGAGTTATTGTCAACTCCCCAGTATAATAGTTCTTGGGACAAAAATACTCTTCTGGGTATATTGTGATTTCCCCACAATGCAAAAAGCCATCACTTTGTCGTTTTATACCTTTTTTCTGCATGATTTTTGAAGTTATATCAACTATCGTTCCACCGATTTTTCCAAATGCAGAAAACAAATGTTTATTGTCATAAACATCCAATAGCTCTTTGTACAGTCCGAGGCCTGGGTTTACCCCAAGCCCGAGGCCTGGAGCAACGCCTACGCAGTTAGGCGTTGCTCCAGCTTGCTTTTTTTCGAGTCCCATGAAAGCTCCATTGGCAATGATATCATCCATATTCTTGATGACCTCTACATCTGTATCAAAATAAAGCCCCCCATATTTATAGAGAATCCAGAAACGGGCATAATCACTCACAAAGGCATATTTCTTTGCCTTGTATGCCTCAGCTGTATAAGGAATGATATTCACATCAAAGTTACTCTCGTTCCATTCCTTTATCTCATAATCAGGGAGATACTTTCTCCATGACGCTATACACTTTTTTGCGCTCGCTGGCAATGGATTACCACCAAACCAGCAATAATGAATTATTTTTGGTATCATTATTTTACATTAATTGTTGTATTTAATATATACTGAGCAACTTTAGCTGGTGCCCAATATTTTTCGTATTGTTCTATAACGTATTCCTTACTAATAGGCTTTAAATGTTTGAGTTTATCAGTAACTTCCGAATAATCAACTTCATTATCTGGCAGATAACCCATTTCTCCAATTTCCGTCACTTCATCACCAAATGGATGATACCATTTCACATGAAGATTATCCGTAGCTATGGCTGTACCACATACAAAGCTATCAATGAATCGAGCAGGAATACTCATTCGATAACCAGAAACATTGACATTGTACTGGAACTTTGCAACGTGTTTAGAGAAATCTTTCAGTGGTATAACTAATTCCTCATTAGTATTGACACCAGTGTCAGAGTTACCTCTATTAATAACTCTAGCATCATAATCTTCACCAAGACCATCCATAATATCGGCAATCTTAGCTCGCTTCTCATTAGGATGGTTTATCTTATTACCAAAGTATCCTAAGATATCTGACTCCCAATCCCAATCTGGCTCTGTTACATGTTTTGTTGGCACAGGACCTGCAGCATTACCAAAATAGCACATTGCCTTACCTGTTTGCTTTACGGAACGTGCAGAAAGTAAATTTTTATAAGCAGCATCCAATTCTTTGAACGAACAAGTTCGTCCCATAGAGCGAGGTCCAACCATTAAAGGTTTAATCTTTTTCTCATAAGTATAAACATTTGGACATAGTTTACGCTTTGCCTTGATTTTACCTTCATCTGCAGGATTTTCAAATTCGGAATCAAAAAAAGGTATATATTGATTTCCTATTAGGAAACCTTTTTCAGAAATCTCGTTAGGACATTGCAACTTAAAATAAATATCAACATCTTTCAGTAATTTACCACTAAACATGTTGGGACTATCAGCAGAGTCGATACAAAAAGAATGAGTTTGTGAACCAAACCTTACATAACCTCGAAAATAAGCTTTCGTCTTTTGTTCAGCATGCCCCCCCCATAATCCTCCTAATCTTATTTTGACAACGAACAAGGAAAGCAGAATGATTTAATATCAATAAACGCTGAGAAAGAGGAATAGCAAACCTTAAGGTTATTTTTCCTTCACTTGCTAATAAATACAAGCCATAAACAAACCATTGATAGTAGTGGATTCTATTAGACAAATCCGTTACAACTACCTGAGGTACATTATTTCTTTGTCTCATAAACCTTTTTCAATGAATAGTAATACATACTCTTGTTTCCCCAATCTTGATAATTCTCCACCTCAAATGGTCTGAAAGACTTATTGTCAAGCAACATGGCATATACGATATGAGACATATAGAGTTTTTCGAAATGACTCAATCGTTCATAATATGAACAGAACTGGCTGGCATTCTCGAACAGATAACCACCTGCATTGAAGTATCTGCTGATAATCTTTTTCTCAATAATATTGGTAATGTAAAACTGGTCATCCAAATCAACATAACTTTTATTGTGGGGATTCACCATATCCAATTTGTCAAGTGGATAAATGGCGATACTATTGGTTTCGGTAAAGTCACAGGTGAAATAACCATCTGCATCCTTTACGAAGATTCCACCCTCTATCTGTTCTTGCTTTATACATTCGTAGATGGTTTCTGCTTGCGAATTTGTAGGAGCTTTCAAAGATAAGACTTTCGCCTTTTCTGATAACCCTAAATTACGCAACTGCATATTTAGCAATTCTGACAGATGATATTTCTGGTCAAGTTTATCTAAAATCACAAAATAGATATGCTCGAACTTTGTTAAATCCAAGCCTTGAATAGACTTGATACAAAGCAAAACACCATCTTCTGCAAAATTGAAAACATAAGGCATCGTATGCTCATATTCTGGGCGGTCTGCCGCTATAGGCACTATTAAACTCAAACTCATAACATTGAATTGATTACATTCTTTAGATAATTGGTTACTTTCTCCTCCTTGGCATACTGCAAGATACGCAGGAAGTTCATCAGTTGGAAGACATGATAATATTCGCGATACCAAACATACTGCGAATAATAAGAATCAATCTCATGGTCTATCTTCTGAGATATGATGCTCAATCTTACCAAGTCTACATCTCCTTCATACATCAAGCGGGACCATTCATACTGAGAATCCTGGCGAATCTTTACAAGGTCGAGCAAAGGAGACTCGATAAAAGAATCCAGGAAGTCGATGAGATAATAGTTGTTGCCATTGAAGAGGATATTTGAGAAAGTCAAATCACCATGACACTTTCCAATCGGGATTTCAATCTCAATCGGTAGTTGCTCAAACACCTTGCTACATTTCTCCAGCAAAGCCTCTACCTCTTTATCACCTTTCAAGAATTCATTCACATGGCATTTATTACAAACATCCAAAAATTTATCTTTAACAATCTGGGTATTGACCTTTCGAAGAGGAGAATCTTCTATCTCGGCATTCATGAAGATTTTCAAGGCCTTGACAAAATAACTGATATTGTCGAACCCTGCATCCTCAAAATAATCGATATAGTTCTTGCTATACACATACTCCATCTTGATAATGAGATGTTCATCCGTTTTGTCTATCTCAAAGATTTCAGGAATACGTATATGCTGATAAGCTCTTCTACATGCCTCTTGCTGTTTTTTAGCTTGCAAGTAGAGGCGATTGATATATTTAGGGTCATGTGTACTCTTATAGATATACAGATTATTGCCGTCATTGACAATATCTATCTGACATCCACTATGACCTTTTACTTGTATTTCCATAAAAATAGTCTTTTGTTATTTGAACATAAGAAAGATTAGCAGCAACAGCTGCGCCTATGCCTACAGGAGAATCCTCGAAGACCAAAGCTTCGCCAGGCTGGACATTCAACTTTTCTAAAACTTTATTATAGATTTCAGGATTGGGTTTTCCATGCTCAACATCCTCGCCAGCTATAATCAGCGTAAAAGCTTCCAAGGCTCCTATATGCTCCAAAGCATTCATTAAGTTTTTCTTTCGTGCCGTAGATGCCACAGCGGTAAATCCCCCTGCTTGCTTGAAGGACTTCAACATAGAAAGGAGAGAATGGTTAACTTTCAACTTGTCAAAGAAGAGAGGATAACAATCCCCCTTTGCCTTTCTGATACCTTGCTTGATGATTGTATCAGAGATTCCCATGTGCTCCATAAAGTCATCGAATCGGAAACCGAAACAATCTTTATATTGCTGCTCTGTTAAATTTAAACCGAACTGGGAGAATGCCTTCTGGTAAGCTAAGAAATTTGCCTCAAAGGTATCAACCAAAGTTCCATCAAAGTCTGTTACCAGTAGTTTTATCTGTGACATTACATATAGCGTTTTAGTTCTTCAGGAGTGCCGTATGAGTAATACTCCTCCATTTTAGCTAACTTTACATGCTCACCATTCTGCAAAAGTGTATTGAAAAGCAAAGATACATAGAACTCAGGCTTTGAGAAATGAGTATCAGCCAACATTGCATCTGCAGCATTCAAGAAACTCTGAGCTTTTGAGAAGAAATAAGCTCCACAAAGAGCATGATGAGAGATCACCTCTTTCTCTGCGGTTCTGATAACATTCATATCAGCATCTACCTCTGCATAGCTATACTTTGGAAGGTCTGAGTCGAAAGATACCAGCATTCCACCATCTACATCTTCTATTGACTTAGACAGAATAGATTCGATATTTTCTACATAATCCTTGCTCTTAAACTCCAAATCACAATCCATAACAACGATGGAATCTTCTGGTGCAATCGCAGAACGAGCCATCAAACAAGTCTCGACAGCACCTCTTGTAGTTTTCTGAACAGAGAAGATATTTGCATCTGGAAGTATCTGCTTTATCTTCTCATCAATTTGATACTTGTCTATATGTTCCTGTCGAACAATAAACGAATACTTCATAGGAGCATCTTCTACTTTAACACTCCCGATGGCACGAAGAAACAATTCCTTGTCGTGCAACTTAATCAAAGGTTTAGGAGTAGTCCATCCCTCTTTCAAGAAACGGCTACCCTCACCAGCCATTGGCATTATAATGTGTAATGGTCTCATATACTACTTAAATATTACTTCAATAAATCGTTTGACAATATTTTCCCAATTATAATTAAGATTTGCTATATAATTGTAGCCAGCATTTGCCTTTTCCTTTAAGCTTTCTTTATTACTTAATGCTTGTATCAGAATATCAGCTAGTTCTTTAGGATCCTCATTCTGGCATATATAACCATATTTACCATAACCAGAGAATTCAGGGAAAGCAAATCGATTTAAGCCAACGATTGGAGCCTTATTAGCCAACCCCTCTAAATAAGTTTGACCGTTAGGCTCATTTAAAGCAGGCATAACATACAAAGTCGCCAGTTTAAATAACTCTAATGTCACAGAACGAGGTTGATTATAATAATAGGTTACACCATCTTGTGTTTCACCATCTGTACCAACAACAGCTAGTCTTACTTCCGGTATTTGCTTTTTAACTTCTTTAAATGCCTCTAATAGCAAACAAAGTCCTTTTAACTTCTCATTACCTTTTCTAAGAACAATCAATAATAAGTTATTATCATGATTCTTTTTTCCTTCAAGAAGCTTTACGTTCAGTCCGAAGCCTACCTTTTCTACTTTATCTTCGGGATAACCTAAATCGTCATGGAGGTAATTTTTCACCCAATCAGACTGGGTGAAAATATGCTCCATAGAAAGGAACTGTCTGTCTTCTGAATTAATTAGTAAAAAATTTAAAAGCTTATCTTTCCATTTACTTCTTTTCTTAGCGTAAGGATAATACTTATATCTTTCATGAGATATAGCATCTGAAAAAAGATAAGACTGAATCTTTTTACTTGATATACTAGCGCCATTTGCTGTATAGAATACAATATCAATCCCTTCTTTCTTTAATTTTCTTTTAATTAAGATACTTAAAATCAATTGATCCCAAACTGATAAATCATTGCCCAAAGAAGGCAATATAGTTTTATGCAAAATGCGAACTAATATATTAGCTATTCTATTCTGCTTCCATTTATAAGGATTATATGTAACGACATCAACTCCTTGCCTAATAAACTCTGTATATATAGCATAAGGAGTACCAGACCAAGAATTAGGATCTGTTACATCATACCCAACGAACAACAACCTTTTTTTTAATGTTTTACCTTGCATAGAACTGATGATAATTTATTATTAACAAACATTCTTTCTCTTTTTTCCAAGCCACAAAGATAAGTAGTTAGCAATACAACTAGAATACATAATCCCATTCCAAAGAATAATGATACTATATGGGTATCCTTCATGAAAACGGAAATAAAATATGCTATAGGCGTACTTATAAAAGCAACGGGAAATATACTAGAAAATAATTCCTTATAATATTGACTTATATTAAGATTTATCAATGGTTTAATTAAGTAGAGACGAACAACAAAAATGCTAGAGCAAATTACCAGATGAACAACATATACCATATAAGGTTTAGCACCTAGCTTTAAAACTACATATGAAACAGGTGCTATCATTAATGCAATTACAGCAATAACGGTTAAGAACTTTCTTATTTTACCCGTTGCTTGAGCACCTGTCATTAAAGGATAGGCAACACCATCAACAATAGATACCAACAAAGACAACTGAAGAAATATTGCAGTATACTGTGGTACTATTTTTAACCACAATTTTAAAATACCTTCAGCATAAAAAAACAATGGTAATGTAAACATAAAAAGCAAAAAGAAAGTAATACGTGAAGTTCGTATTATCAACTTATGCATACTTTCCAAGTCACCCTGTGCATAGGTCTTCGTTATCTGTGGATTAGCTGCCATCTGAAAATTTGCAGCAAACTGTTCGATTGCGGTTTGAACCTGGACTGCCAGACCACGAGCTGCATTTATGGCAGGACCAAAAAATACATTCAATATCAAATTGACTCCCTGTGCAGACAACATACCAGCCATATTACCAAATATGTTCCAACCAGCGAATCCTAACATTTCCTTAAATAAGCTTTTATTCCACACTCTACAATATATGGTTTCTTTAAAATGACGTTGGCAATAGGTACTATAACAAATACGAATACCTAACTGAACTAGCATGAAGAGAATGGCATAAAATATCAACTTATCAAAAGGTGAAATTAACAGCAAAAAAACAATTGCCAATTTTAATATAACCTCCAGCACGGAAATATAAGCAAAAGCCGACATTCTTTCATGTGCAATTATGGTGGCATTATAAGGCACACTCAATATCATGATAACACTTGTTCCTATCGAGCACTGTAAAACCCAGAAAGCAGCCGATATTCTTTCAACAGGTATTTGCATCTTATTATAAAGAAACCATAAGCCTATGGTTTCAGTTAATAGCACTACAGCCACAGATAACATGAGATGTATCTGTAAAGATGTCGAAAAGACTGTTTTTAACCAGTTTTCATCTTGCTTTCCAAGGGCAAAGGTTATATACCTCTGAGTTGCAGTCGCCATGGCTCCATTAACAAAAGAGAACACAACAACTATACCACCAACGACATTGTATACACCATAATCTACAACTCCCAATGTATTTAAAACAGCTCTACTTGTATAAAGAGACACTGCCATAGTAAAAAACATTCGAAGGTATAATAATAGTGTATTCTTCGCTATTCGTTTATTTTTATCTGATGCTTGATTTGACATAAATTATTTTTCAAATTCTTTAATTCTTTGTTCTTCTTTCAATGAAACTAGCAGTTGTCCATTCTTCTCGGCTACGATATAGCCATCCAAGCCTTGAACTACCACCTTACTTTCATCGGCTGCATGAACCACGCAGTTCTTGCATTCATACAATCGGATGTCCTTGCCTACCTGGGCATTGCCAGCCTCATCTTGTGGAAGCAAGGTACGGAGGCTACCCCAACTGCCTAAGTCGCTCCAGCCGAACTCGGCTGGCAAGGTATAGATTTCCTTCGATTTCTCCATTACGGCATAGTCAATGCTTATCTTCTCACAGGTTGGGAAGAGTTTGCCGACTACCTCTTTCTCCTGCTCGGTATAGAAAGAAGGTGCCATCTCGTCCATGATACTGGCAAGGTTTGGCTGGAAGGTTCGGATTGCCTTGCTGATGGTATCAATGTTCCATACGAAGATTCCGGCATTCCAATAGTAATTGCCGGCGGCAAGATATTGCTCGGCTGTCTCCAGGTTTGGCTTTTCCTTGAAAGCCTCTACCTTATAGATTTCATCTACGGATGTTGGCTCTGCTGCGGCGATATAGCCATAGCCTGTTTCCGGGCGGCTTGGCTTAATACCGATCGTAACGATGGCGTTCTTATCGGAAGTATAGCTCAATGCCTTGCTGAGCACTCACTGATACTCCGAGGTATTAATGACGAGGGCATCGGATGGTGTCACCACGATGTTGGCATCAGGATGCTTCTTCTGGATCTTCCAGCAGGCATAAGCGATACATGGAGCAGTATTGCGAGCCTCCGGCTCTGATAATATGTTATCTACTGGCATGTCAGGGATTTGCTCCTTGACAATGCGAATGTATTTCTCGTTTGTCACTACCCACATGTTCTCGACAGGACAGATTGGCTTCAATCTATCTACTGTCAATTGAATGAGGGAACGGCCGACTCCCATCACATCAATGAACTGCTTTGGGTAATCGGGGGTTGACATAGGCCAGAAGCGGCTACCTACGCCGCCAGCCATGATTATTACCTGTATGTTGTTATAATTAGGCATCATAATTGTTATTTTACCTCTTAGTCTCCTAAAGGAAATGTTTTTTTCGAATCCCTCCGTCTCCCTTTAGCCAAAGGGAGCTCCACCTTTCTCACCAAGCCTCTCTTCCCTCAGGGACGAGAGGATGTAACCGCCCTCCGGTGCTCAGAACCGCTACGTTCTAAGGTTGGCGGACCATCAAAGGTCTCGTCAGGTTTTGCGGGATGGGACCGCCTGGAGAAAAACCAAGTACTTAGAACGAAGTCATCGTGGAAAGATTGAAGTGACATGTTTATATACGTTCTAATTGATGACAAACCTCTTTATAAAGTTGCTTTAAATGCAAAGAAGATATATCCACAAGAGGTTCAAACATGAAATTATTGACATGAATATTCTCAGAAGTAAGCATAACGACTCGATTCATCAAAAGACAAACCTCTGGATATGTATCTGAATAATACTTCTTCAAAACTTTTAATAACTCTCCTGTCTGATTGCTATTGTGTTTCATTTCTGCCTGATGTTCCTCAGAAACAATCGCCTTCATAAGCGTTTCAGCTTTCAATCGAATTGCCATAGATAGAATCAACTTATTTGCCAGATCCACCTCATTTTTATCGGATAGAGCAGCTTCTGCCTCCTCAAAAAGGACATCCGTATATTTCTCTTCCTTGAATGTGATATTCTTGTCTGCTAAACCAGAAAGATGAGACTTAAAAACATCATAGATTGTTTCTATATTGATATTATCGGTATCTACTTTCTGATGCAAGCATGAAGTCAAGAGTATGTAATCTGCAGATGAATCACCATCTGTATATTCTATCAAGTTCCTTACAAAAGGAATCAGCCCAATAAATGGACGTTTCTTGTGAACATTTGAAATAAACTTATTCTTGATGATATCTGTCTTATAGATACCTTGACATAAATCTATTTTTCTCTCAGGCGTTCTATTGGCAAAGAATATCTGCTTACAATTAAGTCTAGAAACAACCGTCCGATAGAAATCAAAATTATGTGTTAATATCAGCAAGGTAAACTTATCATTACCTATCAAATCTGCTAAATACTCTATTATTGCATATTTGTTCTTATAATCAAAAGAGTCAGCAATATCATCACATATTATCAATGTTTCTGTATCCAGAGTCTTACGTGATTCTATCTCAAATAAGTTTTGGAGGATATAAAACGCACGCTTTTCACCAAGGCTCAAAGCTGAAAGTAGTTCGTTTTGAGTCTCTTCCTGGATAGCACCATCGTCATCTCTATAGCGAAATCCCAATGTAGCAGCTTGTTCCTTTAGAATCATATCACTTTGATTTTTCAAGAACACCTCGAATGGGACAAAGAAACGAGCATTAAACAATGAAATTACATCATTCCATTTTGCTATACCTTTGTTCGCCTCATTGATAATTTTCAGTATCTCTACCTTTTCTTTATTGTATTGCTGGATAAAATCCTTAAACTCAGTTATATTGTAATATAGATATCCCAACAACACCTCTCTACGGAATTTTTCATATTCCAAGAGTAGAGGTATTAAAAAAGGAGATTGCTGAATGGTTTCCTTGAAAGTACGTAACTCTGCATTGCCTTGCAGCTTTTTATCTATCTTATTAAATGCCTTGCGAAGTTTCTCGTTTCCGAGGATTCGATTTATCTCATTCTCATATACATCAGAAAGGATGTCTTTGTTTGTAATCTGTTTACCTCCCTTTAAAACAATCTTATGAGATGCCTTGAAGAATCGGTCATCTTCTACGGATTTCATCAATTGCACTATCTGATAAGTACCAAACGAGTCCTCGCCTTCCGTGAACAAGTTTGAACCTTTGATTACATCTTTATATGACTTGAAATACTCTTCAATACTTTTGATATTGTCTGCTACAAACTTCTCTACTTTACCAGCCTTATCGAAAATATTGTTATACTTAAAAGTATAGTGATAAAAACTTTTCTTCTGTGTAGAGAAATAAGTGTTATATATAGACAATAAGCATTCAAATATGGAAGTCGTTGCAGAATTCGAAAAGGTCTTCAAAATCTCTTCATCACAGTCTGAGCTGCGAGAATCCGTTGCCAATTTCTTGCGCAAACTATTCCAAGAATCTGTGAGTCTTTGCAAAATTGCATCATAACGTTCTTTTAACAGCTTGTTTGCCAACAATGTACTAAGACATTCGTTTCCGTTGTCTTTTTGGTTATTGAACACATAACAATTATCTATTGAGATAGGTTTGCTATCCAGCATTATACTGGCAGAAGTAGCTCTATCCTTGAAGATTTTGTCTAGCGGTTGTTTGTTCTCCAAGAGATCAAGCACGGTTTTTGTGAAAGATGTTTTCATCGTTCCATTTGGCGCATAAATCACGCAAGCGTTCTTTCCTTTGCCAAACTCGATGTCAGAATTCATCTCACCAATGCCATAACAGTTCTTTAAATCTATATGAAGTTGTTTCATAATTTTTCTTATTTATTAGGCATTAACTTAGGAAGCTTAATAATACTATTCCTTTCATATTTCTGTTATTTTTCTTGCTTATCTTCACACTCATTAGATTTTTTTTGATTATCTAATTGAGTAGTTTTTTGCACATTCGTATTCATCATATTGACAAATGTCTGTGCCATAAAATTCTGACTCTGCACATTCTGATAAGATTCCCAATCCCAGAATAGATATGTGTCCCACAAGCCTAGGTCTATCTCCTTCTTGAGTTCTTTCATTCTTGCAAGAATAGGCTTACCATTACCATCAAAATATTCATGCCAACAAGAGCGAATTCTAAATACTGACAAAATGTTCAATTCTCCAAGGGTAAACATTTGCAATGGATCCTTAGAATGCTTAAGTGTATTATTTTCTTTATCCCACTCGCACTTTGAAAAATCCAAATCCACATATTTCTTTGCCACAGCTCGTACAGCCAACAACCTTGTATTAGAGGAGAAATAGGCATCGACATCCGAAAAGAACAAATCATCGCAGTTTCCCTTGTTAACTTGACCTTTCATCAAGTCTAAAGTATCCTTATCGATTAACTTATGCTCAAACTTCACTTCTTCTATTTGAAATAAGTCATTTATAGGCTTAACAACAGGTATGCCTAACTTGCACAAAGCTACAAGAACGGCTCTCTTCTCCACAACATCAAGGGAATTATTGAATTCTGATGCTGCCTTGTCGAAAGTTTGTCCTTGCTTGACATAGCGACAGAACACATCCAATGCCTTGATTGCAATCTTACGCACCTTATTCACTTTTCGGTTCTGGAAGCTATGTTGAAACCATGCTCCGAAATAACCTCCAAGAAAAGCACTCAAGAGTGCTAACAATATACTTATGATTGTTTCCATAACATTATCTCCTCATTTGTTTGGCAACAAACTCCAAATAGTCAACAAGGCACTTGAAGTTTTCAATTTGCTTGACATAGACAGAAATTTACTTTTCTACATTTTCTTTCATATATCCCAGCAAAGCTTCAAATCTCTTCTTTCGAGACCCTATCGACTTTGTAGATTGCTGCATAGACTGAATATACTTTTGTATATATGGATTCGTTTCCTTTAGCTTAACCTTCGTGTAAAATTCCAAGAAACACTTCTTGTATAAGTTCACATCTTTATCATCTTTAAATAAATAGTAAGCAAACATCCACATTGCATATAGATGAGAAACACTATTTTTATAATAGAGTTGCATATCCTTTATAAGAGTATCCAAAATAGATGCAGTCTCTATGAATGCTTCTTTCACACCTTCCGTAAGTTCATCATCCATAGCATTATCAATAAAGTATTTCTTATATAATACATCAAGCTGGGATTTATTACTATCAACAACCTTGCCTTCTGCCAATGAGAAATATAGCTCAGAACAATACTCTATATCTTCATATCTTACTTTATCTAATCTATTAAGAATATGATTAAAAGGATTCACTTCAGGCAATGTTGACAATAATTCATACAACTTATATTGGCTATACATCGCTTTTCTAAACTCTTGTGCAGACAGTGGTTCACCATTTCGGTTCAACCTATCGAAAACAGCATTTATAGTCTCTTCCTCATCCGAATCGATAAATACAACGCTAATCTGATACTGCCAAAAATCTCTTTTTACTTCAGTAAACTTATCATTATCCCATTTGGGAAAATAAGTTCCATTCAAAAAATCATCACAATAGCCATCTTCAGAACATTCTTCCGGCAATGCTAATTTTCCATTAATGAATTTGAATATTGAAGTTAGACGTTGTTTACCATCTATAACATTATACTTAGTTTTTCCGGATTTTAGATCTATAAACTCATGCAGGAAAATGGGTGGTATAGGAAAGTTTTTAACTATAGAATCAATGAGAAAAGATTGCTTTTCTTCACTCCAAACATTAGAACTTCGTTGATACTTTGGCTCTAAATTTATTTTTTCTAAACTATTAAACTCCCACAATGTAGCTATTGTAAAGGAAGTTTCATGTTTTTTAAATCGCTTCATATCTTTAATAAATTTGAAGAATCAGGAATTACAATATATCTATCAAACAAAGTCATCAGAACTGCATTCAACAATTCTGGCGGATAAGGATTTACCATAACTAAATGCTTAATATCTGAAGGTATTTCTGACAAATAGGTATCTATTTCTTGACGATCTACATGCCAATACGATATTCCACAAATAACAACACTATCATCCTTAGTTAAATGACTTGCTAGAACCCTAATATGATTACGAATCTCAGCAGACCAAGATTGCTTCATTCGGGAAGAATCACCAGCTGGCGGAATAATAGCATTTATAATATTCAGGCAATCTATTTTTTGATTATCATACTTAAATTCAATCAATTTATGATTATCAAATGAATATCTATCAGGTATACAATAAGCTGCCTTATCACGCTTTGCGGAATGAAAAGCAATAGAACCATGTGGTTTATAAATATGTATTTTCTTCTTCTCTTCAGAGAATCCATCTATACTATAAGGTAGCGAGAACAAATCTAATAAAAGTTCCAACCACACATCATAATTCAAAGATACTATATGTATTGTTTTTATATTCCCATCAGAGTTGAGAGACTTCAAATATTTTATCCATCCCCACTTTTTTAATTTACTTTTACTCTTCGAAAGATCAATTTTATCTGTGTAATAAACAAACAGAGACATCAAATATTGTTCAAGTTCATTATATGCCCGAATATAAATTTTATCTTTTATCTCTGCTCGCTGTGGAAGAATATTTGCACAAGTAATAACTTCTTCTATTATTTCCAAAGCTTGCTCCTTATCAAGATAAGGACGTGCCCCCAATGTCCACAAATTGGGACAATTTTGAAATGACAGGAAACCAGGCGCTTCGGTTTCTGGCCATGGTACATCTGCGCCACATGCAAATAAATTATTCAAATTTATTACATCAGACTTACCTATGGTTTTCATCATATCAATAGAAAAGCCATTGCCAAGAAGTATAAAAACATTCTTTTGAGATGCCATAGTTTTAAACTTTAATTTTTGAAAAACTCTTTGCCAATTTTCAAAGCTAACTCAGAAGTCTTAATGGGTTCTATATTTAACATAGGTAATTCCTCATTATGATTATTTCCTACAATATCACCTAAAACTTGTTGCTTTGTCAAAATAACAATATGTGAACAATCTTCCGTTTGTTTTGCCAATACTCTTTGCACATCTTTGCGATTATTCTCGTTACCAACAATAATATACTTTACATCCGAAAAAGAAAAGTTCACACCGTTTTTACCCAATATTGATTTTTTATATCTCTTTTTAAAATCTTGATACTGACTCTCAAAAAGGCACAGTTCGTAGCCTTTAATATCCTCCTGATGAGGAACTAGTCTTACTTCCTTTTCATCATAAAAACGATATTTTTTATATCCCTAAAATCCGCAACTATCATCCAATACACGATTAAGGGTAGATTTATGAGTCGT